>Ga0307415_100000104_pt1 | contig 35540 bp, 37 predicted proteins | sample DK1Cmetagenome_FD_204524 | JGI IMG/M metagenome (GOLD analysis project Ga0307415, IMG submission 204524) | Maize rhizosphere microbial communities from greenhouse at UC Davis, California, United States - DK15-C-2 | ecosystem: Host-associated > Plants > Roots > Rhizosphere > Soil | place: USA... | reverse complement strand
GCGGTGTGTACGGTGAAGTCTGGTCGCTCGGGCATCGCAATCCGCTCGGCATCGCTTTCGATCTGGATGGCCGGCTGTGGGAAGTCGAAATGGGGCCCGAGGGCGGTGACGAGATGAACCTGATCAAGCGCGGCGCCAACTATGGCTACCCGCTCGTCTCGAATGGGGACCACTACGGCGGGCGCAAGATTCCCGATCACGACACGCGCCCGGAATTCCAGGCGCCCGCGGTCACGTGGACGCCCGTGATCTCGCCCGGAAACCTGATCTTCTACCGCGGCAGCCTGTTTCCGGACTGGCGAGGTGATGCCCTCGTCGCTGGCTTGTCGGCGAAGGCCATCATCCGCGTCGAACTGCAGGGCGAGAGTGCCCGCGAGGCCGAACGCTACCCCATGGGTGCGCGCATTCGCTCCGTGGTCGAAGGACCCGACGGAGCGCTCTGGGTGCTCGAGGATGAGCGCGCCGAAAGCCAGGGGCGCCTGCTCAAGCTGACGCCGAAAGGCTGACCGAACGCAGGCGTCGGCGCAATATTACGGCTCCGTGCGGGGCCGCGGCGCGCCATAAGTAGCAGATCATTCAAACTCAAATCCGCACACCTGACATAACGACGATCGAGCACACCCGGAGTCGTCTGGGGCGCGCGCTGCGCATACGGATCATTCGCGGCATCCAGACGGCGATCCAGCGCTTCAGACCCGAAAATCGAGGTCGCATCGGGAAGACTCTTTTCGTGGCCGCGGTGGGTGGCTGCATGGAGGCCCGGGGCTTCCTGCTCGGGCGGGGCCGATGAGCTCGCCCGCGAAGCCCGTCACCCTGTGCATCGTCAACTACGAGGGTGCCGGGAAACTGCCGGGCGCGCTGGCCGCGGCGCGGGTCTCCGCCATGCCGTTCGCGGAAATCCTCGTCGTCGACAACGGTTCGACCGACGACGCCATCGCCTGGCTGCGAAGCAGGTGTCCTGACGTCCGGATCATCGAACTCGCGACCAACCGGGGACCGGCGGCCGCCAGAAACGCCGGCTTTGCTGCGGCGAGATGCGACCTGATCCTGTTCCAGGACAACGACGTACAGCTCGAGGCGACGACCGCCGGAACGCTGCTCGAAGCGCTTGAGTCGTCGCGTGGGCTGCTGGCGGCGCCACGGGTTCTGTACGCGGCCGACCCGGCGATCGTGCAGTACGACAGCGCGGATTGCCATTTCCTCGGGCTGATGGCAACGCGTAACGCGGATCGCCCAGGGAAGAGCCTCGGTGCGGAGATCGCACGCACCACGTCGCTGGTGACGGCCTGCTTCCTGATCGACCGGTCGCGCTGGGGCGAGGGCGCACCGTTTGACGAGTGGTTCGGATTCAATCTCGAGGATCATGACTTCGGCGTGCGCGCCAGCGTCCTCGGCCACCAGTTGCTGGTCGCGCCGGCAGCGACGGTGCTGCACGGTGCGGGCACCGCCGGATTATCGTATCGTCCGGGAAAGACCGTACCGGTTGAACGCGTGTTTTACCTGATCCGTAATCGCTGGTCCGTTATGACAAAAGCGTTCGCGCTGCGCTCGCTGCTCATCCTGTTCCCCGTACTCCTTATCTATGAGCTGCTGCAGCTCGCCGGCGCGGCCAGAAACGGCTGGCTCCGCCCATGGGGCGCGGCGTTGCGCTCGTGGTGGCGCGAGCTGCCACGCTTGCGCCGGGATCGCGCCGTCCTGCAGAGCGCCCGCGTCGCGGGCGACGCGCTCGTACTGCGAGGCGGCCCGTTGCCGCTGACAGTCTCCGTCAGGAACCGGCCGCTCGCACGTTTCGCGATCGCGACGCTGCAGACGGTCGTCAACGCTTACTGGCGCGTGGCGCGCCCCTTCATCTAGCACATGCGGATCGCGATGGTCGCCGCCTGTCCATTCCCCTGGCCGCGCGGAACGCCGATCCGGGTCCATCGCATGGCGGAAGCACTAGGACGGCGCGGGCACGATGTCCACGTCGTGACCTACCATCTTGCCGATCGGACTCCGACCCCGTCCATGACGGTGCATCGCATCGCGGGTCCGCGCTGGTACATGCACACGGCGCCGGGACCGACATTCGCGAAGCTCGCCCTGCTCGATCCGCTGCTGACCCTCAAGCTCAGGCGATTGCTGCGCAAGATGTCGTTCGAGGTCATCCACGCGCATCACTACGAAGGGCTGCTGGCGGCGCATTTTGCGCGCCCGTCGCGATTGCCGCCGGTGGTTTTCGACTCGCACACACTGCTCGAGAACGAGCTGCCCCAGTACGGCTGCGGTTTCGGGGCGGTGCTGAGCGCGCGCGCGGGCAGGTTGCTGGACCGCATTCTGCCGACGCGCGCGCAGCACGTGGTCGCGGTTTCCGACGACATGCGAACGCACTACGAGGCGGCGGGGATTCCGTCCTCGGCAATCACGGTCATCAGCAATGGCGTCGAGGCGGAGCATTTTCGCGCGAACAACCGGGACCCCGACGGCGGCCCTTCGCTGGCCTTCGCAGGCAACCTGGCCCGTTACCAGCGTGTCGACCTGCTGCTCGAGGCCTTTGCGATGGTGCATGCCCAGGATGAGCGCGCACGCCTCAGAATCGTCACCTCCGACGACTTCGGCCCATTCGCGCCTGTCTGCGAGCGCCTCGGCATCGGCCGGAGTGTCGAGGTGCGGGACGTCGACTATGACGCACTGCCCGCCGAACTTGCTCGCGCGACGGTGCTCGCCAATCCGCGGATCGATTGCAGCGGCATCCCGCAGAAGCTCATGAACTACATGGCGAGTGGCACGCCTGTGGTTTCGTTTGCGGGGTCCGCCAAGCTTCTCGAGCACGAGATCTCGGGGCTTATTGTCCCGGATGGGGATATCGCGGGCTTCGCGGCGGAGGTCCTGCGGCTGATGCGCGACGCGGAGCTGCGCCGACGCCTCGGAATCCACGCCCGGGATTTCGTCGCCCGCGAATGCGGCTGGGACCAGGTCGCCCAGCGCGTCGAGCTCGTCTATGCACGGATCATGGAGGCGGCATGACCCGCCCGGGCCCGCGCATCGTGCTGCTCGGCATCGATGCCGCTGAGTCCAGCCTCGTGCAGTCGATGATTGCGCGCGGCAAGTTGCCGACGCTCGCGGCGCTTCATCGGCAAGGCTGCTCGGGCAGGCTGACGTCGCCGGCCGACCTGTACTCGGGCGCAGTCTGGCCGACCTTCTATAGCGGCCAGCGGCCCGCCTGGCACGGGATCTATCACAACAAGCTGTGGCGGCCCGACCGGATGTGCTGCATCGTGCCCGATGAACGCACGTTCAGCGCCCGACCGTTCTGGGAGGCGTTCGGCGCCCGTGGAATCCGCTGCACCGTCGTCGACGTTCCGCTCGTCCTCGGAGGGCCGAGAAATATCGCCGGAAACTATCTCGGTGGCTGGGGTACGCACGACAGCGAGGCCCTGCGCTCGTGGCCGATCCCGCTTGCACGCCAGCTGCGTCGCGAGTTCGGCGGGCCGGCGATGCCGCGGGAGGCGTTCGGCTTGCAGACCGTCAACTCCCTCGAGCGGCTGTGCGGCGAACTGCGTCGCGCCACCGAGCAGGTCGGCCGCATCGGTGTTTCGCTCATTCGACGAGGCGACTGGCAGTTCTTCTGCCTCGCATTCGGCGCCGCGCACCGTGCCGGCCACTACCTCTGGGATGCCGGCGAGGCGCGAGACCTTCGGGAGGCGGACGCGCAGCGCCAGCAACGTCTCGCGTCGGCGCTCGAGGACGTCTATGCGACCATCGATCACGCGCTCGGGGCACTGCTCGAGCATTGCGGGGGCGCGCTCGTCGTCGTCTTTGCGCTCCACGGCATGGGCCCCAACACGGGCTGGAGCGAGGTCGTGCCCGCGATGCTCGATGCGCGACGAGCTGCCTTGTCGCAGAAGCCCGCGCGCAAGGGCGCGCTGTATCGGGCGCGCCATGCGCTCGTGACACGCCTGCGTCCCGTCCTGCAGCACATACCGCCGTCCCTCGCGGCGAAGATGGTGCCGCTGTGGTCTGCGCGCATGTGCGACTGGCCAAACACGCGTTACTTTCCGTTGCCGATGGACCTGACCGGCCTCCTGCGGATCAACCTGCGCGGCCGCGAGCGCGAGGGCATCGTCGCGCCCGACGCCGAATATGCAGCGCTCTGCGTGGAGCTCGAGTCGTTCTTCAGGTCTTTGGGCGATGACGAAACAGGCGCTCCGGTCGTCGCCGACGTCATCCGCGCGTATGCGGACTCTCCGCCGGGAGCCACGCATCGCGACGGCCAGCCCGACCTCGTGCTGAAATGGCGCGAAACCCGCACTCGCGACGTACGTCAGCTCGGTTCATCCGGGCTTCCGACGTTCAAATGCGAAGTTCCGCGCTACCTGCCTTCGGGACGTTCCGGCAACCACCGGCCCCTCGGCTGGTTCGTCGCATCCGGTGCCGGGCTCACGGCCGGTCGCCGGCTCGAAACCTGCGACATCGTCGACCTTGCGCCGACCGCGCGCCAGGGCCTCGGCCTCGAGCCTGATCCGCAATTGCACGGGCGGCCGTTGCCGCTCGCTGGCTGACGGTGCCCGCGGTGCCGGTGCCATGCTGATCGACGCCGGCCGCGATCTGCCGCGCGCGACCATCCGATGCGACGTCTGCATCATCGGCGCCGGACCCGCTGGCATGACGCTCGCGCGCGAGCTCGATGATGGCCGGCGCGAGATCTGCCTCCTTGAATCCGGCGGTGAATCCTTCGAAGCGGCGACGCAATCGCTGCTTGCGGCGGCGCAAGGCAGCGACGGCTACCCGCCGCTCCAGGCTGTGCGGGTCGGCGCCCTTGGCGGTTCGACGCATGTCTGGGCCGGCTGGTGCCGGCCTCTCGATGCGATCGACTTCGAGCGTCGGCCCGGCATGCCGTCGAGCGGCTGGCCGATCGCCCGTGCAGACCTCGACCCGTTTTACGTGCAGGCCCATGAGGCGCTCGGGCTCGGGCCGGTCGACTACGATCCCGCGTCGTGGGAGCGATCCTCCGGCTGCCGCGCCCTGCCGCTTGCCGGCGATGACATGAATGCAATCATTTTCCGCAAGTCGGAGGTCGCATTCGGCCGCCAGCATGGCGCGGCTTTGCGCCGCTCGCGGAAAGTCCACGTGTGTCTTCATGCGACGGCGTTAAGCCTGCGGTACTCCCCGGAGGGGCGTCGCGTGCGCTCGATCGAGGTCGGCGTCTCCGGACGGCGCGGAACCTTCGAGGTTGTGCCGAAAATCGTCGTGCTCGCGGCGGGCGGGATCGAAAACGCGCGAATGCTGCTGCTTTCGGACGCGACCGGGTATCAGGGTCCGGTCAACGTACGCGGCGTCGTCGGGCGCTACTTCACCGAGCACTGCTACGTCGACGGCGGCACTTTCGAGCCGAGCGGGGAATCCTCGCCCGCATTCTGTTTTCCCCGCAGTGCGCGCGCTCGTGACCGCGTTGCGCGTGGCGCCTACGCCCCTGCGACGAAAGCGATGCATCGGCACTCGCTGCTCAACTGCGCAATCTCCTTCAGGCATGCTTATGAGTCCGATCCCGCATTCGACGACAGCGCAGTGCAATCGCTGCTCAGGGCCTGGGACATGTGCCGCCGCCGTGCCGTGCCTTACAAGTTCGGGCAGGAACTCGCCCATGCGGCCAGTGCCCCGCACAAGGCGTTTCGCGCGCTGTGGGGCCGGCTGCGCGGGCGGCGCGGCGCACCCAACGAATGGCGCCTGCGATCGCTGGTCGAATGCTCCGCCGATCCTGAAAATCGCGTCGAGCTGGGCGCCGAGAAGGATGCGTTCGGGCGCCCGCTGACGCGGATTCACTGGCGCGTTCGCGACCGCGAATTGCGCAGCGCCCGGAATGCACACGCACTTTTCGCGGCCGCCGTTCAACAGGCAGGTCTCGGACGCGTCGCGCTCGCGGAGGACGACTGGTCCTCGCGCATGGAACCGGCGCTGCATCACCTCGGTACGACCCGGATGCACGACGATCCCGCGCATGGCGTCGTCGATCGGGATGCCCGCGTTCACGATATCGACAATCTCTACGTGGCCGGCGGCTCGGTCTTCACGACAGGCGGGTTCGCCAATCCGACGCTGACGATCCTGGCGCTCACGTTTCGGCTTGCCAGGCACCTGAAGTCGCGATGAAACCCGTCTTTATCGGAGGTTGCCCCCGCAGCGGAACGACTCTGTTGGCGACTGTCCTCGGCGCGCATCCGCGGTGCTGCCCCGTACCCGAGGCGCAATTCAAGACCGAATCGCTGCGCGGACTGCCTCCGGATCCCGAACCGGCGCTGGCTCTCCGGGGCCTGCAGAAGGCGCTTCAGTCACCGCGCTTCCACAGCTGGAAGGCCGCGGGCGAGCACCTGCGCCTGGATGGCAACGACCAGGTTACCTCCTATTCGGGACTGGTCGGCCGGCTCGTAGCGGCATACGCCGGGCTTGCGGGCAAGCCTGATGCGACACGCTGGATCGACGGCACGCCCAGCAACAAGAATTATTTCCCCACGCTTCTCCAGGTGTTTCCGGAGGCCCGCGCAATCCACATTGTCCGGGATGGCCGCGCCGTGGCGAACTCCGTCATGAGCAGGGACTGGGGCCCGAACACGGTCGTCACCGCCGCCTGGTGGTGGCTTGGACATCTCTCCCATGGCCTGGCCGCCGAGCAGTCCCTGCCGCCCGATCGAATCCGGCGGGTCCCGTACGAAGCGCTGGTGCACCGGCCGAAAGACACGCTCGTCGCACTTTGCGAATGGCTCGGCCTCGAGTTCGAGGAACGGATGCTCGACAGTCGCTTCTATACCGTCGATTCCAGGGCGGCCGCCTTCAATCCGCTCACCATGCAGGCTCCCCGCGAAGACAGGGCCGAAGCATGGAGACAATCGCTCTCGGCCCGCCAAGTGGAAATATTCGAAGCCGAGAGTAAGGAAATGCTGACGTACCTCGGCTATCCGATGGACTATGGACCGCGCGCCAAGGGTGCGACATTCCCGGAGAAGGCGAGGATGACGATATCCGAGCTGTCACTGGGCGCCGCGCGTGCAATCGCGTTCAGGGCAAGACGGTTGGCCTGGCGCCGACGGCCTCCGGAGCGCACTTCCTGATAAGGTTGGCCGGGCGAATTCTCCGCAGGAGAGACCAGTGGGCGCATTCAAGGAACCGCACGGCGACGAACTGAAACAGCTCTACCTTGCGGAAAGCGCCGCAGAAGAAGAAAAGAAGCGCGCGCGCGACTACCGCTCATGGGACCTGACGCCGCGTCAGCTCTCCGACCTCGAGCTGATCCTGAACGGCGCATTCTCGCCGCTCGAGGGGTTCCTGGCGCAAGCGGAATACGATCGCGTCGTGCGCGAAATGCGCCTGCCCTCGGGCGTGCTGTGGCCGATTCCGGTGACGCTCGACGTATCCGCGGAGTTTGCGGGCAGTACCTCCAAAGGCGAGCACATCGCCTTGCGCGACCCGGAGGGCGTGCTTATCGCGACGATGGAGGTGTCGGACATCTGGGAGCCGGACAAGGCGGCGGAAGCGCGCGGCGTATTCGGCACCGAGGACGACCATCATCCGGGCGTGAGCTACCTGATGCACCGAACCGGAAAGATGTACGTGGGCGGAAAACTGCGCGGCGTCGAGCCGCCGACCCACTATGCCTTCAAGCTGCTGCGCGACTCGCCCGCCGAGCTGCGGGGCCGCTTCCGCAAGCTGGGCTGGCGCCGGGTGGTCGCGTTCCAGACACGCAATCCGATGCACCACGCCCACCACGACATGACGCTGCGCGCGGCGCGCGAGGCGGAGGCAAACCTGCTCATCCATCCGGTCATCGGGATGACGCGCCCCGGCGACGTCGACTATTACACGCGCGTCCGCTGCTACGAGCACATGCTGAAATACTATCCGGAGCAGACCACGGCGCTCAGCCTGCTGAACCTCGCGATGCGCATGGCGGGCCCGCGCGAGGCGCTGTGGCACGCGATCATCCGCAAGAATTATGGTTGCACCCATTTCATCGTCGGCCGCGACCACGCCGGGCCCGGCGCCGACGCCGACGGCAATGGCTACTACGGGCCTTATGCCGCGCAGGAACTCCTGAAGGAGTACGAAGCGGAAATCGGCGTCACGATGGTCCCATTCAAGGAAATGGTGTACGTCGAGGAGAAGGCGCAGTTCCTGCCGGTCGACGAAGTCGAACCCGGCATGCAGGTCTTCAAGATCTCGGGAACGGAGCTGCGGCGGCGACTGCGCGAGGGCCTCGAGATACCGGAGTGGTTCTCGTACCCGGAAATCGTCGAGGAGCTGCGCAAGACCCATCCGCCGCGCCACAGGCAGGGTTTCACGGTGTTTTTCACCGGCCTTTCGGGGTCGGGCAAGTCGACGATCGCGAATGCCCTGTTCGCGAAGCTCCTCGAGCTGGGGGGCCGGCGCGTGACGATGCTCGATGGCGACCTGGTCCGCAAGCACCTCTCGAGCGAGCTAGGCTTCTCGCGCGAGCACCGCGACATCAACATCCTGCGGATAGGCTGGGTCGCCTCGGAGATCACCCGACACGGAGGCATCGCGATCTGCGCGCCGATCGCGCCGTATGCGGCCACCCGTCGGCGTGTCCGCGAGATGGTGGAGGAAGGCGGCGCCTTCATCGAGATCTACGTCGCCACCCCGATCGAGGTGTGCGAGCAGCGGGACCGCAAGGGCCTCTACGCCAAGGCGCGCGCGGGGGTCATCAAGGAGTTCACCGGCATCAGCGATCCGTACGAGGTCCCGGCGAAGCCCGAGATGGTCATCGACACGCGCACGCTCACGCCGGATCTCGCGGCGCATCGCATCGTGGTCAAGCTGGAAAGCCTCGGCTACATCCAGTAGGGGAGCTGCCTCATGAGCAGGATGCCCGCGGTTTTCATCGGCCATGGAAGCCCGATGAACACGCTGGAACTGAACGGCTTCACAAGCGGGTGGCGCGAGTTGGGAAGTCAGTTGCCGCGGCCGCGTGCGCTGCTCGTCATTTCCGCGCACTGGTTCATCGGCGCGACGGCCGTCACTGCAATGTCACGTCCGCGCACGATCCACGATTTCTACGGATTCCCGCCCGAGCTCTTTGCATTCGAGTATCCGGCGCCCGGCGCCCCGGACGTGGCGGCAGAGGTCGCCGAGGTGGTCAAGCCGCAGTGGGTCGGCCTGGACCACGACCAGTGGGGCCTGGATCACGGCACCTGGAGCGTCCTCGCGCACCTCTACCCCTCCGCCGACGTGCCCGTCGTCCAGCTCTCGATCAACGTCCTGAAACCGCTGGATTACCACCTCGACCTGGCGGCACGCCTCGCTCCCCTCCGCGACCATGGCGTCACGATCCTCGGCAGCGGAAACGTCGTCCACAATTTGCGGCGCGTCCAGTGGAACCGCCCGGATGGCGCTTTCGACTGGGCGGAGCGCTTCGACGATGCCGTGGCTTCACGACTCGAGGACCAGCCAAGCGACATCCTGAAGGTAACCGAGCATCCGGATTACCGCCTCGCGGTCCCGACACCTGATCATTTCATTCCACTGCTGTACGTTGCCGGACTGGCGACTGGAGACCAGCCGATTCGCGCCCTGCTCCGGGGTTACGCGATGGGTTCGATATCGATGACCTGCTACGTAATCGGAACAGGCGTTCAGCTCACGCCGGTATCAGCGGGGTCGACGGAGCTGCCGGGCGACATCCCGCCCGACCAGACGAACACCTAGGACGCGCCATCACTCGCGCGGCAGGACCGTGAGCACCCGGCAAATGAAGGTGCGGAAGTCGCGCATGTAGTTGCGCAGGAAGGCCTCGGTGTCCGGCACGGTCACCTCGCCGTCGTCGGTCACAAGACCCGGCTTGAACTGGATATAGGCTTCGGGCGCGTTCATCTGCGGCGCATTGCAGAAGCTCAAGATGCTGCGCAGGTGCAGCTGTGCGACCGCGGTGCCGATCGCGCCGGGCGAGGTGCCTATCACGGCGGTGGGCTTGCGCGAGAACGCGTTGTGGCCGTAGGGCCGGCTCGCCCAGTCGATTGCATTCTTGAGGCTGCCCGGAATCGAGCGGTTGTACTCCGGCGTCACGAACAGTATCGCATCCGACGACTTGATACCGTGCTTGAAATCCTGCGCCACGGCCGGGTAATCGTCGTCGTACTGGTAGCTGTAGTGCGGCAGCTGCGCGAAGGAGATCTCGGTGAAATCGAGGTCATCGGGGGCCAACCGAACGAGGGCCTTGGCCAACTTCCTGTTGATCGACTGGGGAGCGAGGCTGCCGATCAGGTAGCCGACCCTGTAGCGCGTCATGTCGGGATCCTCGGGATCGGGCGGGAAACCCCTTGTCGCCTGAACCCGGCTGGCCGTCAGCAAGCAATTTGCCGTCAAAGCTGTCGGTGGGTGCCTCGCTTGCACGAATAAACGTCGTTAATGGCTTCCTGGCGTGTCCGGGCTGTCTTACGCGCCGGCGGGCGGCGATCCGATGGTGGCTGCCTTCAGGAGACGACAGCATCGGGTCGCTGATACAGCTTCAACCCTTGCAGGGAGTACGTTCCATGAACCTGATCATCTGGCTGGTTGTTGGCGGCGTAATAGGCTGGATCGCCAGCCTCATCATGAAGACGGATGCGCAGCAGGGCCTTTTCCTGAACGTGGTCGTCGGCATCGTCGGCGCGTTGCTTGGGGGCTGGCTGCTGTCCCCCCTCGTGGGCGCGGGAACGCTCAATCAGGGCGATTTCAGCTTGGCAGGACTGCTCGTGTCGCTCGCCGGCGCGATCATCCTGCTGTTCCTCGTCAATCTGATCCGGCGGCGTGCGCCGCGCTAAGCGCAATCAGGATTGGGGCATTGCGGTGAGTTCGCCCTCCGGATCCGAAAAGATGATCTCGACGCGCCGGTTCTGCTGACGGCCGGCACTCGTGTCATTGGTCGCGACGGGGAATCCCTCGCCGCGACCGATGACTTCCACGCGGTTCGCGGGAATCGAGCGGGTCATCAGCGCGTCGGCGACGGCCTGCGCCCGGCGTCGCGACAGCTCGGTGTTGTAGGCATCGTCGCCGGTGCTGTCCGTGTGCCCCTCGACGCGAATGCGCGTGGTCTCGTTGCGCGTCAGGAAGTCGGCCAGGCGCGTGATGATTTCCGTCGCGCCCGGCTTGAGCGTCGCCTCATCGGTGTCGAACAGCACGTCTCCCAGCGTCATCACCATGCCGCGGTCGGTTTTCTTCGCGGCGAGCGCGGCGTACTGCTGTTGCAGGCTTTCCAGCTCGGCCCGCGCCTGAAGCGTTTCCGACTGCGACGCCTGTGCGGCCTGCTCGGCAGCTTGTGCCGCCTGCTCTGCAGCGCGTGCCTTGGCTTCGCGCGACTCGAGCAGTACCTTGTCCCTTTCCGCCTCGGCCTCCTCGATGCGCTGGCGTGATTCGGCTTCATCAACGCGCGCCAGGCCAAGTTCGGCGCGTTGTTCAGCGAGGTAGGCGAGATGCACGATCCTTTCGCGGTCCTGGCGGTCCTGCAAAGCCTGCTCGGCCTGGGCGAGCGCACCGCGCGACGCCGTCAGATCGCGGCTCGCCGCCTGCTGGGCGAGCGGGTTTTGTTCGAGGGTCTGGACGCGGGCGCGCGCCTCGTCGAGTTCCGGTATCGTGTCCGGAGTCGTCGCGCATGCCGCGAGGACCGTAACGGCCGCGCCGATCGTCATTCGAGCAAGATGGTTCATGTAACGCTTTCTCCCGTGTTGGCGAGGTCGAGATCCCGCGATCAAGTCTGGTTGCGAACGGCTTCGCTGCGGAGCGTCTCGATGCTGCGATCGAGCTCGTCCGCCGCCTTTCGTGCTTTTGCCGCCGCGGCCTTTGCAGCGGCGAGTTCCGCGTCGACTGCCGCCTGTTGCGCGAGGCGGGTCGCCTGTTCCCCCTTGCCCTCGTCCGCGACGATCCCGGCCTGGTCGAGCTTTCGTCGCGCGCTTTCGAGCTCCGCGCCTGCGAATTCCTGCGCCCCTTGCTGTTCGGCCGCCTGGATCAGTGTCTGGGCCCGCGAGAATTCCGCCTCCGGACGCTCGGGGGCGGCCGCACATGCGGCCAGTACCAGTGCGGCACCCGTTACGCCAACAAGTCTTCTGTGGGTCACGCGCGTCCCCTTTTTCCACTGCCCGTTACTGACACAACGTTGCTACAGCGTTCGACGCGGTAGCGCCGGAACGCTGCCGGAGTCGATGTAAGTGCGACCGTCGACGACGCAGGACGGGCGGCTCGCCGGTGTCGGGACTCGCCGACAGCAATGGCATTCGCGAGTCGGGTAGCGTGGGCAGGCCTCAGCGCGATCTACCACTTCCGGGAGCCATCATGAATGACAGGAACGACACGCAAGACCAGGCCGGTGGTCATACGCCGCCTCCGAGTCCGAGCCAGGGAGGCAGCCAGAATCAGGGCGGCATCCCGAGCCCGGGTGGCAGCGTTGAAGACCGTGCCGAGCTCGAAAGCGACCCCAGCCCCGACGAGGACGATATCCCCGACGGCGAGTAGCGCAGCAGCGCGACGGGAGCAGGTCTATCGCCTGGGCAGCCGGCAGCGTCCAGGACATGCAGCGAGTGTCTGGTTCATTTCAGGCGTCGCAGGAGATTCAGCACTTTCCGCTCTGCCCTGCCTGAGCTCAGTTTCGTCAGGTCACCCGACACGACGCGCTTCAGGTATCCGCTACGCCAGGCCTCGAACACGGCAGGGTTGATATACGAGTTGCGGCAAACAGCCGGCGTGTTATGCAGCTCGCGCGCAACCCGCTCGACGACACGTGCGATCTCGCCCTTGCACGCGCGTTCACTGCGGCCCCGGGCATCCCGCAATCGTGACAGCAGGACCACGGCCTTCGTCGTCGCTCCCCAGGTGCGGAAGTCCTTGGCCGTGAATTCCCCGCCCATGGTTTCGCGCAGATAGTCGTTGACCTCTCCGGAGTCCACGGGGCAGCGCTTGCCGTCGTCACCGACGTACTGGAACAGTGCCTGACCCGGCAGCTCCTGGCAGCGCTTCACGATGCCCGCGAGTCGCCTGTCATTGACGACTATGTCGTGTCGCACGCCGCCCTTGCCACGGAATCGCAACAGCGCCCGGCCGTCCCGCACGAACTGCACGTGCCGGTTGCGCAGCGTCGAAAGACCGAAGCTGTTCTGCCGGGCATACTCCGGGTTGCCGATGCGCGCCCGGGTGCTGTCGAGCATGCTGACGATGACGGCGAGCACCTTTTCCCGCGGCAGCCCGCGGAGGGCCAGATCGTGTCGCAGGCGGCGACGAAGCTTCGGCAATGCGCTGCCGAAATCGATCATGCGATCGAACTTGGCGAGGTCGCGCTGCTCGCGCCACCGCGGGTGGTAGCGATACTGCTTTCGTCCGGCGGCATCGCGCCCCGTGGCCTGGATGTGGCCGCGAGCATTGGTGCAAATCCACACGTCCTCATAGGCGGGAGGCACCGCCAGGGAGGCGATGCGGCGCAGTACCCCCTTCTTGCGCAGGAGCTGCTTGCCGGGCGTGAGGTAATAGAAGCCCTTGCCTCGGCGCCGGCGGCGAATCCCCGGATCGCTGTCGCTGACGTAGACGAGACCTCGCACGCGCCACTTCTAAGTTGGCGGATGCGAATGCGAAATCGGCGCTGTCCGACATGCGGTTGCCCGGCCCTACGCAAGCGCCCGCCGCAGCTGACAGGGAAGATCTATACTTAAGGGAGACCAGGCATCGAGGACATCAACATGCACAAGACACTTGCAGTGCTGGCACTGGGTTCGGCGTTCCTCGCCGGCTGCGGCGCAAACAAGGACGAATCTGCCGTCGAGACGGAAACGCCCTCGCCCGCGGTCGAGACGACTGCTCCTGCACCGGGCGATGAGGCAGTCGTGCCTGCTGACGAGCCGGCTCCGGCGATTTCGGATACGTTGCCGACGACCGAGGAGCCGCCCCCGCCGGAACCGGCACCCCCGCCGGGCGGCTGACGCCTCGAAGCTTACGGCTCTTACGCGCGTTTCGCCGGCTTCCTGTCGGAGCGCGCTCCTACGTCCGACGACGCCTGATTCTGCCTGAATGAGGGCATGAAGCGATCCGGACGCAAGCGGGCATCGCCGCTGAAGCGCGAAATGGACCGGGTTACGCCCGCTCCTCCCGGCCGAAAGCGGCCGGCTTTGGGGCCGGACCGCAGCCCCCTGCGCGATCCGCGCCAGACGCCCGCAAAGGAATAGTCATGAGCGGCCCCAACCGCGGATTTAACCACCGGTTATCGTGATACTCGTCGTTGCTGCAGGGTCTTCTGGCGGCGTACTTTGATCGGAATTTCCCGTCGCAAGGATGCGATCAGGCGATGAGAACCATCGATCCGATTCGAGCTGGCCTAAGACTCGCGGTCTGTCTGCTCTGGCTGACGCCTCTGCATGCCCGCGCGAACTCCCAGGGCGAGCTCGCCCGGTACATTGCCGCGCCGGACGCGAGTTATGCGTGGCAAGAAGTGAACTCCCGGCGTGTAGGCTCGGCCAGGATCACCGAGCTCATCCTGACGTCGCAAACCTGGCGCGGCATCCCTTGGAAGCACCACCTGGTGCTGATACGTCCTCCGAACGTGGACCGCGCCGTCACCCAGGCATTCCTCTTCATACACGGCGGGCGCTGGAAGCCCGAGTACGAGAACGGCTTCCAGGGCGCCATGCCGCGCGAAGCGGCGCACTTCGTGAAACTGGCCGAGACACTGCGGGCACCGATCGCGGTGCTCAGGCATGTGCCCTATCAGCCGATGTTCGAGCGCCGCGAGGATGCGCTGATCGCCTACACCTTTGACCAGTATCTCGAAAGTGGCGAGGCGGACTGGCCGTTGCTGCTGCCGATGGTCAAGAGCGCCGTGCGTGCCATGGACGCGGTGCAGGCCTTCGCGGCTGAGCGCTGGAAGTTGTCGGTGGAAACGTTCATGGTCGCGGGTGCATCCAAGCGGGGTTGGACTTCCTGGCTGACGGCCGCCGTGGATCCGCGTGTCTCGAGCATCGCACCGATCGTGATCGACATGCTGAACGTGCCGGCGCAGATCGAATTGCAGCGCGCGACCTTTGGCGGACTCTCTGACCAGGTCCAGGACTACGTGTCCATCGACCTGCCCGCGCGAATCTCCACGGAGCGGGGCCAGGCCTTGATGGCAATGGTCGATCCCTACCAGTATCGCGCGGAGCTCACGGCGCCGAAGCTGATCGTGCTTGGCACGAACGACCGCTACTGGCCACTGGATGCGCTCAAACTCTACTGGGACGGACTCCCGGAGCCGAAACGCGTGCTCTACGTGCCGAACCAGGGTCACAGCGTGGGCGACCTCGAACGCCTGGTCGCCGGCTTGAGCGCGCTCCATCGCTACTCGGCCCGTGGCAAGCAGTTCCCGGCCGTGAACTGGACTTACGCCACGCAAGCCGAGCAGCTCGATGTCGACGTGCATTCAGACCGCGTGCCGCGTCGCGTGCTGGCGTGGACTGCGACCAGCCCAACCCGGGATTTTCGAGAGGCGCACTGGACCTCGCACCGCTGCAAACGCAAAGGCGACAGATTCGCCTGCAGCGTCGAGCGCCCGCCCACGGGTTTTGTCGCGATGTACGCGGAACTCTGGTTCCAGGATCGCGGCTATCCGAGGTTTCCGCTCGCCACCGTCGTGTGCATCGCAGGCGAGCCGGCGGACGTCACGTCGGGCTGCTGAGAAACGCCGCCGTCAGGTCGTGCGGCCTGTGCGGCGTCGGGGCAGCTTCTTGCGTGATGCGGCGTTCCTTGCCGGCGCCGGGAGTGATTCCACGCTAGCCTGATCGATGACTCGATCGCCCTCCGCCAGTGCCGCGCGGAAAGCCTTCATCGCCTTCAGGCACGCGTAAGACAACCGGGCCCTGGCTTCCTTGACGGTCACGCGCGCGTCCTGACCTTTCCGCGACTTCACGGACGCTCTGAGTTTTCTCGGGCCGAACACTCCGGCGGCCAGGACAAACGCTTCGGCAACGAGCGCTCGGCCTGCAGCGGAGTTCAGGAAGGCAATGACCAGTCCATTACGCACCGCTCTCGGCATCCGGATGCCCACGAGGCTCTTCGACAACACGATGTTCTTTCGCATTTCACGAATGCTCGCTGCTCTGTGCGCATCCGTTTAAGCGGCGCAAATCCCGATGCCTCGTCCGGTCCGTAGGACGTGCCTGTAAGAAGATGCTTGCTTATTGGCCACTTCGGGCTATCAGAAAATCGTAGCGTTGCCGGTGATGGAATGGTTTCCGGAATCCCAGCGCGCGGTGGTGTTCCTTGATCTGGAACCGGTTCGCGCCGAGCCACGCTCGCGTCTTGCGCGCCTGCCCGCTCCATTGCGCCACCGTCAGTGCCAGGATGCCGCCCGGCAGGAGCGCCCTTGAAAGTCGCGGCAACAATTGCGATGCCGGAATCCAGTCGCCGACCAGGCCCACGCAGAGTACGCACTCGAATGGCTCCGGCCATTCGATGTCGGTCGCGTCCCCTACCCGGACCTCCCGGTAACCCCGCAGCCTGGCTTTTTCCGCCATGGCAGCCGACAGATCAATTCCCGATACCTGGTGGCCGGCACGGATCAGGTCCTGGCCAGAAAGACCCGTGCCACAACCAACGTCGAGAATTCGCGCCCCGGCGGACAACCAGGGGTCCAGGCGTTCAGCCATGATGCCGGGCGCGCGATACCAGCGCGCCGCGTCGGCGTCATAGTCTCTGGAGCCCCAGACACATCGCAGCCCCTGGCGCGCCCAGTTATCGAAATACTTGCGCGTCTTGGAAGCTTGTTGTTCCGACCAGCGCTCGCGGCGGAACACGTTGGCTTACTTCAGGCGAAGTACCCGACGTACACCAGAATCCAGGCCAGGACACCGAAGCCAACCGCCCCAAACAACAAGAGCATTTGGCCGTAAGTCGCGGGCAAATCGTCTTCAGGAATTCTCATTGTTTGACTCCGGAAATTCGATTGATTACCTGAAGGTAAAACCGATTTTCAGCCAGGTCAGAATCGACGTGACCACGATACCTATTGCGACTCCAAAAGCAACGGCGAATGGCACAGCGCGAAAACGCATGGTTGCACCTGTGGAGTTGTTCCCCTGATCAGTCGAGTATAGCTCCGAAGCGCCCCAGACCCTGCAACCGCTTGAAATCGGGCTCTGCCCTGACCAGCGCCTTGGGGTATCCCCGTGCCACGGCAGTCTCGATTTCATCGAGTGCCTGGTCCGTACGGCCCAGCGCTACCTCGATCAACGCCCGGTAGTAGTACATGTACGGATCATCAGGGGCCAGTTCCGTGGCCCGCTCGATGGCTTCCCGGCCCTTGGTTTCCATCCCCAGGTTCACGTAGCAGAGGCTCAAGTCCGCCAGGGCCTTCTGGTCGTTCGGGTTCACTTCGAGGGCGCGCAAAGCGAGCTCCTGGGCCCGCCGATAGGTCGAGCGGACGACATCCTTCCCGACGTTCGAATATCGATAGGCCGATGCGAGGTTGCCCCAGATCCAATACGCGTCTGGCGACGCGATGACTGCCTTTTCCAATGCTGCGACGGCGTTCTGGAATTCGCCCAGGTAGTAATACATCGCGCCAAGGCTGGAATAACCCTCCCCGGTTGCCTCGAACTTCAGCGATTCCTTGAAAGCGACAATCGCCGATTCGAAGTCCCCGGACAGGGAATAAGCACCGCCGAGCCGGCTCAGGACCAGTGCATTGTCCGGCCATATGGCCGCCAGTCGCTTGAACATCTGCGCGCTCTCTGCATAGCGCCCGAAGTCCGACAACAACTCTCCCTGTGCCATGTAGGCAGCCCCAAGACTCGGCTGGAGTTTCATGGCCTGGTCGAAAAGCGATTCCGCAGCGCCGGGGTTGTTCAGGGAGGCTTCCACCTGCCCCATGGCCACCAGAGCCTCGGGATTCGGCGGTGCCTGGCTGACGAGAGGTTCCAGCCTCTCGCGTGCCTGGTCGAACCGTCCCGTCATGCGAAACAGGTTTGCAAGCGCGATGTTCGCCTCCTCGAGGTCCGACTCCATGGCCAGCGCCCGATTGCACGACTTCTCCGCGTCACCCACGTAATGCGCCGTGCTCGTGAGCTCATACAGCAGCAGGAACGTGTCGCAAATGCCGGCCTGGGCGCGCGCGAACGACGGGTCGATGCCGAGCGCGTCGTCGAAGTACTGCTTGGCCCGCACCAACGCATCCGCAGAGCGTGGACCCCGCAACAATGCCGTGCCTTGCAGATAATGATCGTAAGCCTCGATGCTCTGCGTCGGTTCCCGGGCTATGCGCGCCTCGGCCTCGGGCTCGAGGATCACCCGCAGGCTGCCCGCAATCTCCCGCGCTATGTCCTGCTGAATCAGGAAAATATCCTCGACGCGCCGATCATAGGTCTGCGACCAGAGTTGTCGGCCGGTATTCCCGTCGACCAGCTCCGCAATCACGCGCACCCGGTCGCCTTGCTTCCGCACGCTGCCGCTGAGCAGGTTCGCAACCTGCAGGGTTTTCGAGATCTCCTGGACATTCTCGTCGCGGTCCTTCTTGAAATGGAACGAGGACGTTCGCGAGGCGACCTGCAGGTCCTTGACCTGGGTCAACGTATACAGAAGCTCTTCGGACAGGCCATCGCTGAAATACTTGTCCGACGCATCGTTCGACAGATTGTCGAAAGGCAGCACGGCCACGGAATGCGGCGACACGCCCGCGATTTCCTTGCGTGGGTAAAAGCTCACGGCGATTGCGGCAGCAACCACGACGGAAATGACTCCCAGCGCCACCGGCCAGCGACGATAGAGCGGGCGCTTGTCGAGCTCGCTCAGGTCCGGCGTTCCAATCTGGTCTCCGCTGACCAGATAGACGTCGACCGGATGACCGACATTCTTGAGCTCCTTGCGGCCCAGGAACTCGGTACTGATGCCCGCCTTGTTGCGCACCGCATCGTGCACCTGCTCCGAGACGGCAATCTGGCCGGGGCCCGCCAATTCGTGGACTCTCGAAGCGACGTTCACGCCATCGCCGAACACTTGCCCGCCGGCATGGATGACATCGCCCACGTGAATGCCGATATGAATGCCAAGCCGGGCTTCGTGTGCGAGGCTGCGCCGTATCAGCAGGGCGCAGTTCACCGCGTCGATCGCACTGGCAAAACTGGCGAGTACGCCATCGCCGGCGGTCTCCAGCCACTTGCCGCCGAAGCGGCTGATCGCCGATCTGAGAGTCTTGCGAAATTCTTTAAGTAGGGAGAGCGCCTCGGATTCGTTGTCGGCCATCAGGGCGGTAAAGCCCACGATGTCCGTGAACATGATGGCCGCAAGTTGCCGATGTTCGTTCAATGGGTGCTGCCTCGGCCCATGCTAGCAGTACCACGGAATGTCCGCCGGGACGCCGAGGCATTCGAGCGTGCGGACTACCCCGGCTCCTGTCCCTCGAATACGCTCAGGATCGACTGGTACTTCTCGATGTACCACCGGTTCTCGTTGTTGTAGCGCGGGATCGTCACCGGGCGCACGCCTGATGCGTCCTCCTTCCACACGCAGGGGCAAGGCACGGACTTCTGCGGTTGCTCGCCGGGGCGACTCAGTTCCGCCAGCTGCACCTTCATCCGGTTCATGACGCTGTAGAGCTTCTTCACGTTGCGCGGTCCGCCGTTGTAAGCGGCCACGGGAAAGATGCCGAGGATCTCCTTGTTGTCGAGGTACGCAGCGCGGATTTCCTTGCGCATCTGCGCCAGCTCGATGTCGAACAGGCAGATGGCGGCCTTCATCGCATTGAGCAGGTCCGTCGCCCCGCGCTCGAAGTTCGGGTCGATCCCCGCCGCGGGACAGCGCCTGACGACCAGCGCATAGGTGCCGTTGCCCCGCCGGTTCGTGAACTGCATGGGGCCGATGGCCGAAGCGCGGGATACGCTGTAACGGTACGCCTCGTCGCGCTTCAGGCCGTACTGGTTCAGGACCTCGTTGAAGGCCTCTTCCTGGTTCCGGATGAACTCCTGGTCATCGGTTTGCTCGATCACGGCCAGCGTGGCGATGACGGATGCGGGCACGACGTCGGCCAGCGCCTCGCCGGGGAACGCGATCGAGGGCACGTTGGCCCGGCGCAACTCGTCGTTGGCCTGCTGCGCTGTGGACAGCAGGAACTCGCGGCCGCCATCGACGAACTTGGAATCGAACGTGTCTTCGGTGAAGGGCAGGTAGACGATGGGTTTTGCGGTCTCGACCACGGCCCTCCAGCGCTTCTTCTTGATCAGCGCGGCGTCGAACACCGGAAACTTCCTGCCATAGACCTTGAGCGGCTCACCGTCCTTCGAGAAGGCGAACATCAACCGCTCGGCACCGGTGCCCTTGATGTGCTGCGCCTGGATACCCGGCGTGTGCAGGGTGAAGCGCAGTGGCTTGCCGCCTGGCTTCCAGGTCACCGGCGGGCGTGGGATCTCGACCTGCGCGATGGTCCATTCCTCGCTCGACTCGCTCCACAGGGCAAATGCCACAGGGCGACCGCGCAGAACTTCGTTCTTCTTCCTGTTCTTGCCCTTGCCGGTCAACACATACTCCAGCTCGAAGTCCTGAAGCAGCGCGCGGGCCTCTGATACCAGGTTCCGGATTTCCTCGTGACGCTGGATCGTGACCGTGATCTCGTCGAGCAGGATCGGAGCACCGGACTCGATCAAGGGTTCCGACTCGGCGACGGCGAGCGGCACTTCGCCTTCCGGAACCTGTGCGTCCGACGGGTTTTCCTCGCCCGGGGACGGTTCAGGCTCCAGCAGCCCCTCGGTCTCCTCCCCCACGTAGACGGCCTCGCCCTCTTCGGGGACCCCTTCCATGGATGCGCAGGCGGCGCAAGCCAGCGCCACGCCTGCCAGCAGTGCCTGGGCTGCGCCCCGAATCGTGAGCAGGTTCAACATGTCCGGGCCAGTGTGAGGATCCTTCCCGGAGCATATGTAACTTAATCAGGTGTCCCGAAGGAACCCGTTCTCAAAACCGGCCGTTGCCCGCCTGCGCTCAGGTCGGCGGCGACACGTATCCGCCGAATCGGCGCTCGACCTCCGACGCGACCGCCAATACGACGTGTTCCTGCCACGGACGCCCGACCACCTGAATGCCTATCGGCCGGCCTTTCGGCGAAGTCCCGGCGCGGACTACCGCGGCCGGCCATCCCGTCAGGTTGTAGGCAAAGGTGTATGAGAATCCGGTGTACGCCGCCTCCCCGTCCTCGGCGCCATGCGGCAATTCGTCAAAGGCCGTGACCGGGCAGATGATTGCGTCGTATGGCTCGAACCACTGGAGCATGCGGCTGCGCCAGTTGTCCCAACGCTCGATGGCCGCAGAAAACTCCGCCGGGGACAACGCCTTGTAGTTCAAGTACGGGGCCACGTCCGGCCCCCGTTCCCGCGTGCCAGCGCGTTCGAGGAGTCGCCGCAGCCAGGCATAGCCGTCCGCGTGATACAGGAGGTCATCGATCTCCATGACCTCGCTCAGCGGGGGCGGAACTTCCGATGTGATCCTGGCGCCCGTCGACTCCAGTGCATGCACAACTTTCGTCACCGTTTCGGAAATGCCCGGTGCCGGTGCATGGATGCCGTTGTCCGCGTGGACCGCGACGCGAAGTCCTTTCATTGCGACCGAGTGAGAATCCCGATGCGGAACGTCGACGACAAACGGGTCGCGTCCGTCGGGGCCCGCGATGATGCCGTAGATCAGCTCGAGATCGGCGACCGATCGTGCAATGGGGCCGACGTGAGTCAGCGATTGCAGGTAGCCATCGAAACCGACCGCGTGGCCGGTGCGAGGCACGCGGCCCGCCGTGGGCTTGAGGCCCGCCACGCCGCAGAAATGTGCCGGCACGCGGATGCTGCCGCCGCTGTCGGTACCGATGTCGAACGGCACGCCATGCGCTGCGACGATGGCTGCAGCGCCGCCGCTGGAACCGCCCGGGGACAGCGAGACATCCCACGGATTGTTCGTGCGACCGAAGACGAGGTTGTCGGTCTCGAATGACCAGGTGAACTCCGGCGTGTTGGTCTTGCCCAGCAGGATGGCGCCAGCCGCCTTGAGCCGAGCCACCACGACCGCATCGCCGGCCGGGACAAACGACGCACGTCCGGTCGTTCCATACGTGCTTCTGAGGCCCGCGGTGTCGAACGAATCCTTGATGGTCATCGGGACGCCGTGCAGCGGACCCACGCGGGCGCCGCGTGTCATCAGGGCGTCGGCGTGTTCGGCGTCCCGCCTGGCGTCTTCGGCCCTTGATGATACGACCGCGTTCAGGCGCGGATTCACCTGCTCGATCCGGGCGAGACAGGCATCCACAATCTCGAGTGCGGAGATCTTCCTGTCACGAATGGAGGCGGCGACCTCGCTCGCCGTGAGCCTGGTCAGGTCTAACTCGGATCGGTCTGCGGGGGCGCCAGTCGATTGTCCGGCAGCTGCGAATGCGCCGAGTGCCAGGAGTTCACGCCGCGTAAGCTCCATACCCGTTCATTATAATCGCACTGAACTGACCCAGTCCGGTGCGCCATAGAGGGTGGAAGACTGATTGAATGACCTGGCCGCGCAACTGGCTCATGCCGATCGGCTGCTGAAGCAGCGTTCCTATCCGGAGGCAATTCGGATCCTGACGCAGGTCCTGGAGATCGAGCCTCGTCAACCGCATGCCCTCAGGAACCTGGCGGGGATTCTCGGGCTGATGAGACAGCCTGCGCAGGCGAAGATCTATCTCGATCGCCTGCTGGAGCTGATGCCGTCTTCCAGCCAGGCAAACCTGGATGCGGCAAACAACGCGCTCGCCCTGAATCAGGCGGAGCTCGCGATACGGCTCAGCCGCAAGGCGGTGAGCCTCGCGCCGCAGAATGCCGACGCGTGCCTGACTCTCGCAGACGCGCTGGAAGCTGGTGGCCGGTTCGAGCAGGCAAGGTCTGAATACCTGGCCGTGCTGGCCCGGGAACCCGGGAATGTCGTGGCCCTCTCAAGGCTGCTGGGCCTGCGCGACCAGGAGGTTTCGGAGCGCCACGAACTGGACGCGAAACAACTGCTTTCGAGCAGCGCATTGAGCGAGACGCAGCGAACGTTGCTGCATTTCGGGCTGGCGGAGTACTACGACAGCCGGCAGCTGTACGACGAGGCCTTTGCGCACTTTAGCGCGGCCAATGAGGCGAGACATCGCTGGTACCCATTCGACAGCGACAAGTTCTCCCGCATCGTCGACGAGCTCATTCGCGCGTTCTCGACGCAGGCTCTGGGCGCCCTTCCGATTCCGGCGGTCCGCAATACCAGGGCCGTCTTCATCGTCGGCATGCCCCGTTCCGGAACGACCCTCGTCGAACAGATCATCGCCAGCCATTCGCAGATTGCGGCGGGTGGCGAGCTTCCGACCATCACGAACATCGCGACCGACATTGCGAGGACGCAGAATCGTTACCCCGGGGGTATTTTTACCCTCGGTGCCAGCGCCCTGACCCGCCATGCCGAGGGATACCTGAATGAGCTGACGGGCATCTCCGCGGACGCGCTCCGTGTCACGGACAAGATGCCGTTCAATTTCGTGCATCTCGGGCTGATCGCCGCCCTCTGCCCCGACGCCAGGATCATTCATTGCCGCCGTGGCCCGCTGGACACCTGCACGTCCTGCCACTTCACCACCTTCAACAAGCACCTGCAGTTCGCGAGCGACCTCCGCACGCTGGGTCGCTATTACCTGGACTATCGGCGGCTGATGGACCACTGGAAGGCGGTGATCCCGGTTCCAATGCTGGAAGTCGATTACGAACGGCTGGTGACCGACACGGAACCGATGGTCAGGCGCCTGGTCGATTTTTGCGAAGTCGATTGGGAGCCGGCCTGTGCGGAGTTCCACCGGACCGAGCGTGGCATCCGGACGCCGAGCCGCTGGCAGGTGCGGCAACCGATCTATCGCCATGCCGTCGGTCGGTGGCGCAACTATGAAAAGCACCTGGCGCCCTTGATGGATATCCTGGCACCCATCCTCGCCTCCGCCAAGTGAACCCAACGGGCCCTTGCGGGAACTCACCGGCACGGAACTTCGCGTCACAAAACGCGGCAGCCGGATGGAGGCCCCATGTACCCGAAACTCGCCCCGCTCATCCGCCCATTGGTTGCCCTCGTTCTTGTTCCCCTCGCGAGCTGCGGCGGCGGCAGCTATGGCGGCGGCGATGGCGGCGGCAATCCGCCGGCCACGCTCAACATCTCGGTGGACCCCGACACCATCACGCTCGGTGAAAGCGCGACGATCACCTGGAACTCTAACGCGCCCAGTTGCCAGGCCAGCGGGGACTGGAATGGCGAGAAATCCGGGGACGGGACCGATACCGTCACGCCGGCGACTGCGGGTGAGTTCACCTACTCAATGGTCTGTTCCGGCGGGGGCTACCGGGATAGCCAACGGGGTTCCGCGACGCTGACGGTCAACGCGACGGCCGTGGCTGGCGCGTTTGTCGCCGAAGCCTGCTGCGAGGATGGCAAGTCCTTCGAGATCCTGGGCCTCGCCAGCGAAACCGGCGACATGCGCATCCTCGCGCCCGAAGCCCAGATTGTGCAGGTGGCCGATCAGCCAGGGCTGGTATTCGCCAGCTGCGGTGACTGCCTCGCCGGAGCGCGGCTGCAGAACGCGCCGTCGTATCAGTTGCTCCAGGTCACCCGTCAACCGTCCGGAAGGAAGGTCGATCTCGACGAGCTGCAAGGCAATTACACGACCTTCCTCGGCAGTGGCTACACGCTCACATTGACGGTCGATGCGCAAGGCGCGATATCGGGCACCGATACGCGCGGCTGCAGCCTGCAAGGCCGGGTATCCCGAAGCCAGGCGGCGAACCTTTTCCGCGTCGATCACGGCGTCACGGGATGTGGCGTTCGCGACGGGCATTACCTCGGCCAGGCGTCACTCCTCTTTGGCGAAACCGGCCAACCCGCGGGACTCCTGATGTCGACCTCGAACTCCGAATCGGCGATCGGCTGGCGCCTCGCCCGCTAGGCATGGCCTTATCGCGAGCGCTGCGCTCGCCGCTGGCCCCGCCATTGCGCAGGAGGCTGCTCCGCAGGCGACTGGCGACTGCGCGACGCTTCAGGCCAAGCTTGACCAAGCTGCCCTCGACGAGGGCAAGAAGCTTTGCGCGGAGGGACGGACCGACGAAGGCGCGGCGAAGCTGCAGGACGCGATTTCGGTTATTTCGCCGACCACTCGGCCCAATGAACCCTCAACGCCTACAGAGCAGCGGCCTACTGAGCAGCGCCCGCAGTAAGCAGTAACTGGCTACCAAAGACAGCGGCCAGGGCAGTGTCCCGGCCGTTCTTTTTTGCGAGTTGACCGCCCCAGCAGCTCTATGGCGTGGTTCTATGCGGCCGGGCGGCGCTGTGTGCCGTCACGTCGATCCTGTCTCGCCGGCGGAGGCCGAGCAGACCGAACAATCCCAGCAAGCCAAGCCACCCCCACTCCATACCGTCGTCCCGGTCATCAGCGGCGGTTGTCGTCGTGGGTGAATCGACCTGAGCGAGGACAGCCGACGACGCTGCCAACACTCCGATCATCAAGGCACCAGCAATTAAATTACGGATTGTCACTCACTCCTTTGAAAAAAACGCTTTCAAGCGGCTTGGGCCGCACGTCTCGCCAATTCGGTCCCGGGCGTCCCGTCGTGCCTGGCTGCATCGTTTGCTCGCTAAGTGATGCGCCACGATGCGTTGCATCACAAGGCCGCGCAGCAGGAAGGGACCAAGAGCTGCCGGAAGCGGACGTCTGATTTGAAGGCGAATCCTTTCGTCGCCAGAGTCACTGACTTTGAAGGTCGGTGCGGGGGATCACCGTCAGAACGACCGGAGGCAATCAGCCGACGAGGGGCGAGGAAAACGGCACTGGGGCTGGGTCCTCCAGCTTCCGCCGCAGCCGCTCCAGATCAGCGAACTGTGCGGACTGAGTCGCGATCAGTAGTCGCAGGACTCTCTCGGCGTCGTCGATGGGGCGCCCTTTGCGGCGCAGCCTCTCGATCAGCGCCTCTTGCGAGCTGATCAGACCGGCGCCGGCGGCAAGGTGGTTCTGTGCAAGAACCAGCTGCTCCAGAGATGTTTCGCGATCCAAGCGGTTCCCCTTTTCGGACGGCATTGTTCCCCCATTCATCGGTTGGATGAGGAGGCATGCGGCTCGGGTCGCCGTAAGGCGGAACGTAAGACGCGTCGCGCGCGGACTGCGTGTTGAGCCGTTTTGTCCTACCCGCGAATTCCGGCAGCCGATTCGTATCCGGCGACGTCCGACGCCCAGTCGGCCGAGCCGACACTCATTCATTGGATGTCTTGCACGATCAAGCGCGCTCGGCCGAGTGAACGGGCGCGCCGAAAGCGCACACTCCCACGTCGCCGTCACGCGACGTGCGCGGCCGTTCGGTGCGATTAAGGAGGATTGCCATGGCGATTGAATCAGCCCGCGAGCAGGTGAGCGAGCTCGCGCATTCGGCAAAAGACGCGGCGGAGCAGGCCATCGGCCGACGGAAGGACGAGGTCGCAAGCAACCTCGGCAGTTTCGCCGGCGCCCTTCGAAGCGCAGCCCGGGAATCCGGTGCCGACGACGGACAAGGCGTAGGCCCGGTCGCCGAGTGGGCCGCCAACGGCCTCGAGCGTGTATCGTCAGCCCTTCGCACCCGGGACCTGAACAGCATGCTGCGAGGTACCGAGGACTTTGCTCGTCGCCAACCGATGGCATTCTTTCTGTGCGCCGCCGCCGCGGGCTTCCTGGCGGCACGTTTCCTTAAGGCGGGCGTGGAGTCGACCGACGAGTCGACAGACGCCCAGTCCGATCGGAGCGACGCGCCTACGGGCGAAGACTACGAAACCACGTTCTCCGACGCTTCTCCAATGAACCCGATGTGACGAGGAAATCCCATGGCAGCCGTACCCCAAGATGACAGGTCCATGAACCGCCCGCCGTTCGAGGGCCGATCGCTGTCCGCACTTTTCTCGGACCTCTGGCGCGAGTCGTCAACGCTCGTGCACGAGGAAGCGGAGCTGGCAAAGGCCGAGCTAAACGAAAAGGTCTCGAACTTGATGGCGGGGGTGGGCGAGATCGCCACCGGCGGAGCGGTTTTGCTCGCGGGCTTCATCGTCCTGCTCTTCGCCGCTGTTGCGGCACTGGAGCTGGCGCTTCCGGAACCGCACGACGCGTGGCTGGCACCGCTGATCGTGGGTGCGGCGGTGATGATTGTTGGATTCATCGCACTTGCACGCGGCCGGGCCAACCTCAAGGCGGAAAACCTGGCGCCCGAGCGCACCATGGAATCGCTCCGCCGTGACGCGGACCTCGCAAAGGAGCACATGCAATGAGGCACGAAAGCCACAGGAGACCGGACCAGATCCTGGCCGAGATCGATCGCACACGCGGCGCGATGGATCGCACGCTTTCGGAGATCGAGCAAAGGCTCAGTCCCCGGCGGATCCTCGACGAGGGTTTCGACTACGTCCGCAACAGCGGCGCCACGGAGTTTGCGCAGAATCTGGGCGGCGCAGCAAAGCAGAACCCCCTGCCCGTGGTACTGGCGGGGATCGGGATTGCCTGGTTGATGACACTGGGCCGCCAGCCGGCCCAACGTGACGGCAACGGTTTGCCAGCCGAAGCCGCGACTGATGCGGAGGACGGCTCGATCACTGATCGGATGGCCGGGACAGCGGGGCGCGTGGGCGAAGGCATCAGTTCCATGAAGCAGCGCGCCAGCGACAAGCTGAGCTCGATCGGTGCGCGCGCGCGCGCGACCGGGAGCACAATGAGCGAAGCGACTCGCGGACAATGGGAGCGCGCCCGCAGCGGCCTCGACAATTTCGTGCAGGAGCAGCCGCTTCTGTTCGGCGCCATCGGCCTCGCCATCGGCGCCGCACTCGGGGCCTCGGCGCCGCGCACCCGTCAGGAGGAGCGCCTCCTAAGCGACGCAAGCCGTAAAGTCACGGAGAGGGCAAAAGACCTCGGTAGCGAGCAGCTCGTGAAGGCCCGCGACCTGATCGATCGCGCGTCCGAGAAGGACAGTCAGGCGGCTCAAGCAGCCGCTGATGAGCCGGCAGTAACCACTTCCGGTGGCGCGTCCGGCAATGGCGGGATCAGCACCAGCTTAGACCGCCACTCCTGATTGCCGTCGAACGGGCCAAGGCTCGCGGACTGGTTGAGCTGCGCAAAACGATCTAGACAAAATGATCTAGACAAAAAGATCTAGATCATTTACGCTGTGGCCATCCCGTAAGCCAAGTGCGCCACATGCCCAGCCAGCGAGCAAAGCTGCCGAAACCGACTCCCGCCGAGCTCGACCTGCTGCGAGTCATCTGGCGGCTCGGTCCGTCCACGGTCAAGGACGTCCACGCCGCTCGCGTGCGCGAGCGCCCGGAGCTCACCTACGCGACGGCCTTGCGCCTGATGCAGGTCATGCACAGCAAGGGCCTGCTGGTCCGTGACGAAAGCGAGCGCTCGCACGTGTACGCCGCGGCGCACGCGCAGGATGCGCTGCAGACCAACTTGCTCGGCGAACTGATTGCCAAGGCATTCGCCGGTTCAGGGAAGGCGCTGGTGCTCGCTGCACTCAACGGACACGTCACCGACAAGGAACGTGACGAGATCAAGCGCTACCTCAAGGAGAGCCCCAATGGCTGACTTGCTTGCAAGCCTCGTGCCCCTGCTCGGCCAGGCGCTGCTGCATTTCATCTGGCAGGGCGCACTGATCGGCCTGCTCGCTGCGCTCGTGCTGGACTCATTGCGCAATGCACGGCCGCAGGCGCGATACGCTGTCGCCTGCCTGGCATTGCTGCTCTGCGTGCTGGCGCCGATCGTGACGATGCTGCTCGTGCTCGCTCCCGACGTCCTGGGGACCGATTTCGGTGGCGTGTTCGCCACGTCGAGCTCCGACGCGGGTACCTCTGGCGGGGGCCCGCTGTCCGTGCTGGCGCCGGCAACGGCGCACTTGCAAGCCTACCTGCCTGCGATCGTCGGGGCCTGGGCGATCGGCACCTGCCTGTTGTCGCTGCGCATGGCCCTGGGCCTGGCGTGGGTTCGCCGCATGCGCAATGTGCCGCAAGGTTCCGAACAACTCGCGTGGCAGGCGCGCCTGGATGCGATGGCCAAGCACTTTCTGCTCAGGCGCGGCGTTACGTTGCGGCTGGTCGACAACCTGGAGTCGCCGGTGTCCGCAGGTTGGTTGCGACCGGTCGTGCTGTTGCCCGCTGGCCTGCTCACGCGCATGCCCACGGACCTGATCGAGGCGCTGCTTGCGCACGAGCTCGCCCATATCCGCCGCCACGACTATCTGGTCAACCTGCTGCAGAGCGCGGTCGAGGCCGTGCTGTTCTACCACCCGGTCGTGTGGTGGCTTTCGTATCGCATTCGCGTCGAGCGCGAGCAGATCGCCGACCAGCTCGCTTCCGAAGTAGAGTGCGCGCCGCGTCGGCTCGCGCTCGCGCTGTCCGAGCTGTCCGATTTCCAGCGCGCCCTGCCCGGACTCGCGGTCCACGTGGTTCAAGCCGCCACGGGCAATCACCTTATGGCCCGGATTCAGCGACTCCTGCACCCCACCCGCCACGTCCGCGTGGGTGCGCGCCTCCTTTTCCCGGTGCTGGGCTTGGTTGCGGCCGGTATCGCCACCTATGCGTGGGCAAAAGCCGCAGATGGCGAACCAGGCACCACGATGCACGGAACGCTGTACCTGGACGACAGGAAGCACGCCGACAGCTTCGCCCTCGTGCGCGCCACCGGCGACGAGATGCACATGTGGGGCTCGATCGACGATATCGACGAGATCAAGGCCGCCCGCAAGGGCGTCGATGGTGAGTATCTATGGTTCCGCCGTGGCGACAAGGCTTACATCGTGACCGATCCGGCCCTGCTCGCCCGCGCCCGCGACGCGACGCGCGAAACCGATGAGCTCGACAAAAACATGGCAGCGCTCGAGGCGCAGATGGAGCCGCACAGCCGGAAGATGGAGATTCTCGAAGAACGCATGGACAAGCTGTCCGATAGCACGGAGCCGACGCCGCGCGCCGTCGCCGCGGAGCAAAGAATGGAGGACCTGGGGCACCAGCTGAGCGAGCTCGGCCGCCAGCAGGAAGAGCTTGCGTCAAGGATGGAATCCGCAGGCGACGACGAGGCATTGCTGGCGAAACTCGACGGCCGGCTGGACACGCTCGGCCAGAAGCAGGACGAGCTCGCCCGGCAGATGAATGAGCAGGCCAGAGTCATGGACGAGGAGTCCGAGCGTCTCGAGGCACAGCAGGCGCCCATGGAAGCGCTCTCACGCGAGATGGAACTCGTCGGCAAGCCGATGGAAGCGATCGGCGAGCAGATGGAAGCCCAAAGCCGCCTGATGGAGCAGGCTTCCGAGCGGGTCGAGGGCGAGCTGAGAAAGCTCATCGACGAAGCCGTGAAACGCAAGCTGGCTACGCCGCTGCCGAAAGGCGCGGTGACGAAGTAGCACCGACTCAATGACCGTAGGACGCTTCGCGCTGCCGTCAGACAAACCCCTGTATCCGCTGCGCGACGGCAAGATTGGTGAGTACCGGTTGATATGGTGTTTCATTGCAAGCGAAATCAGGCAAACATGAAGGAGAGTTTGCAATGAAGATGCGTCACATTTTGATCGCGAGCGCCGCACTTGCCGTGGGGCCCGCTTTTGCGCAGGACACGGCTCCGCAAGCGTCCGGCGACTGCGCGACACTTCAGGCCCAGGTTGACCAGGCTGCATCCGCTGCATCCAGCGAGCAGATGAGCGCTGCGCAGGCTGCCATCGACGAAGGCAAGAAGCTTTGCGCGGAGGGACGGGCCGAGGAAGGCGCGGCGAAGCTGCAGGAAGCGATTTCGGCGATTTCGCAGCCCTCGCAGCCTGCTGATCCCTCAATGCCTGTTGAGCAGCCGCGTACTGAGCAGCCGCCCACCGAGCAGCCGCCGCAGTAAGCGTAACTGGCTACAATTGACAGCGGCCGGGTAACTCCCGGCCGTTTTTTACGCGCCCTCGCCTCGGACTGAGAGCGGCAAGCAGAACGGCTCGCATTCAGGTACAATGCCCCGGTCTGGTGATTCCCTAGTTCTGTCTTGCCTGGCTTGATGCGCCGCTTCGGCGCGCTTCCTGATCCGGTCCAGCCACCACGAAATGCATCGCCGAACCAGCAGGTGGCCATCCGCTTGCTGCCATTTTCCTTACATGAGTAATCCAAGTGACCAAGCTTTTTGTGGGCAACCTGCCCTTTTCCGCGACTGAGCAGTCGGTTCGCGCGCTGTTCGAGCCGTACGGCACGATCGAATCGATCGCTCTCATCAACGACCGTGAGACGGGCCGCCCCCGCGGCTTCGGCTTCATCGAAATGTCGAGCTCCGATGCCTCGAAGGCCATGCAGTCCCTGAACGGCAAGGACTTCGAAGGCCGTGCCCTCAAGGTGAACGAAGCACAGGCGAAGGAACGAAACGGCAGCGGTGGCGGTGGCGGCTACCGGGCCAGCGGCGGCAATCGCTACTAGGCCGAATGCCTGCCCGGCGACGGGCCAGGGCGAGAGCCGGCGATAACGGCAATCATCCCTGGCCTGTCGGCGGCGCCTCGATCGCGCTGCCCGCTTGTCGAGTCCGAATCTCGCGAGGTTGAACCTATGCGCATCGTGTCCCGCACCGCCCGTTCAGTCCGCGAGCAGCAACGCGAAAAAGCGATGCGGCTGCGGGAAGATGCCGGCACGCTGGCGATCGCGTTCCCCCGCGCCGAGTTCGTCCGGATTCACCTTCAGTTCATTTCCAAGGTCGGCCCGGCACTCTCGCCGAGGACGCACGATCTCTATCCGTCAGCGCAGGCGTATTTCGAGTTTGCCTGTCCCCATGGGGACTGTGACGCCAGCATCGACCTGAACGACGCGGCGCGTGCGCTGCTTCGATCGGGGAAAACCGAAGTCGCCGGCACGATTCATTGCCTGGGGACGCGCTCGGGCGACGGTGTCGTGCGTCCGAGTTGCAACCAGCGCGTGGACTATTGGATCGTCGCCCGGTATCGGACCCTCTCACGGGCCGGGAGCTGATCAGACGGCCGTCCTCAGGAAGGTGTGCACGCCCATGCCCCGCCGGATTGCGCCCATGATTTGCCATCGCAAGTCAGCGTCCGGGATGTGGAATACCGACATCGTTTCGCCGTACTGAGCGCTCTTGGTGTGCAGCGAGAGCTTCGGCCCCGTGCAGAAGACGTCCTGTATCGTTGCATCCCGCATATCCGGCCTGTGCCGGCTGCTGGTGACCGAGTGGATCCAGGTCGATGGATCCCCCAGTATGTCGCGGAATGTTCGACAGGCCAAGGCGCGGCCCTCATCAGCTCGACAGGCGGTGGATTCGCCGCCCTCCTCACGGTGCGCGCTAATGGCACGAAAATCCAGCTAATTTCGGCTCATGGAGAAATTGGCTCCGGTACTACACGTTTGCGAGTCGTTTAACCTATAGGCCTGCGTTCAACGAATGCATACGCTGCGGCATCGCATGCTATGCCTGTACTTCGTCTAAGTCACTTCAATCTTCGGGCGCCCCGTCCCTTGCTGGAAAAGCTGCGGGACTTCTACATCGACGTTGTCGATCTCCGGCCTGGATTTCGCCCCCCTTTCCAGCGTTTCGGATACTGGCTATACGCCGGAGACACGGACGTCCTGCACCTGACCGAAGCTGATGCCAGTGAGAGGCAAGCTGTTGACGTCCTCACGACGCTTGATCACGTGGCACTGAAGTGCGAAGGGCGCGCTGCGTACGAGGCTGCTCTTGCGCGCCATGGCATCCTCTACAAGGTCGCTGCAGTTCCCCATACGCAGCAGATACAGCTATTTTTCGATGATCCGGCCGGCAATGGCGTGGAACTCATTTTTGAAGGCCCCGACGCCTGATATCAATCGCGGGCGGTCATGGCGGCAAGGCGGAAGGGGAAATGAACCCAAACGGCTCCTCCGGGAACCCACCGCATGGAACCCTCGAACTCGCCATTCGCCCTGCCGACTCGGCAATCGGCTGGCGCGTCGCCCGCTGGCGACAGACCTGATTCGGGCGCAATATCGGTGGAAGTAGCCGTCTCACCATTGGTCTTCGGCTGAACTGCCGCGGATTGGCGAGGAGCGGAATGTTCTTAACGGGCCTGCATACCGCCACGCCATCCCAGCGGTATACGAAAGAACAATGTTGGAAAGCGTTCCAGTCATCCGACTGGTTCACGCGACTGGACCGGCGCTCGCATGCGATCGGCGAGGCCGTCCTGCGGCGTGACAACGGGATCTCCACGCGACACCTCGCCCTCGATTCTCTCGCCGAGGGATTCGCAATCGATCCTGACACGCTTCACCGCCGGTTTGTGACGCATGCGCCAGCACTCGCAACCGAGGCGGCCCTGGGGGCGATGCGCGACGCGCTGATCACTACCGAGCAGGTCGATGCCATCGTGATCAGCACGTGCACGGGCTATCTATGCCCAGGCCTGACCAGTTATGTCGCCGAAAGACTCGGATTGCGCGGAAATGTGCAGGCTTTTGACCTGGTCGGCCAGGGGTGCACAGCAGCGATGCCGAACCTGCGGCTTGCGGATGCGCTGATTTCTGCGGCGGCCGGACAACACGTGCTCTCGGTGTGCGTCGAAGTGAGCAGCGCGGCCATGTACCTGGACGACGATCCCGGCGTGCTGGTGAGCGCGTGCCTTTTCGGCGACGGCGCGGGCGCCGCGGTTCTCAGCGCGCGACCGGCATCCCACAAGCGGAACATCGAATGGCGCAGCAGCAGTTCCGTGCTCGAACCCCGGCAGCGCGACGCCCTGCGCTTCGAGCAACGCGGCGGGATGTTGCGCAACGTCCTCACTCGACCCGTCCCCGCCCTGGCCGCAGAGCATGCGCAATTCGTCCTCGAATCCGAACTCGAACGTGCCGGATTGAAGAAGGGAGACATCGTGACGTGGATCATGCACGCCGGCGGACGCGACGTCCTGCAGGCGCTGCGCGAACGCATCGGGCTCTCGGCGGACGACCTGCGTTACAGCGCGAGCATCCTCGACGAATTCGGCAACATGAGCAGCGCATTTGTCTACTTCGTGCTCAAGGCCGCGCTCGAGGACCGGGCACCGCAGGGCTGGTGGTGGATGTCGACCTTCGGCGCGGGATTCACCTGCCATGGCGCGCTGCTCGAAGTGGGCGTGTCCCGATGACCCACGCAGTCCTGGCGCGATGCGTGGAGCCGGAAACCCTTGACCACCTCCGGGAGGACGATCCACGCGCCATTCGCGCGCGACGGGACCTGCAGCGGATCAACCGGATCATGGGCAACGTCTCGATCGTGGACAGATTGCTGGGTCGATCGCTGGATCGAGCACCTGCTCACATGGCCGAGCTGGGGGCTGGCGACGGGTCGCTGGTCCTTCGCCTCGCGGAGCGCCGGGCTCACCAGTGGCGCAGGGTCACCCTTTGTCTCGTAGATCGACTGGATCTCGTGGCCGACTCGACCCGCGCCGCTTTCGCGAATCTCGGCTGGACCGCACGCACGGCCAACATGGATGTCTTCGACTGGCTCGAGCTGAAGGATCACCCGCGGTACGACGTCATCGTCGCAAACCTGTTCGTGCATCACTTCGAGGCTCCGGCGCTTACGCGCTTGTTCGGCGCACTCGCCCGGTTGACCGACTGTTTTGTCGCATGCGAGCCGCGACGCACGCGACCTGCGTTGCTGGGAAGCCATCTTGTCGGGTTCCTCGGAGCCAACGCTGTCACGCGCCGCGATGCCGTGCTGAGCGTGCGTGCCGGATTCCGGGACCAGGAGCTCACGGCCCGTTGGCCCGACCACCAAAAATGGGATTTGCGTGAAGCGCGCGCGGGCCTGTTTTCGCATGTCTTCTCCGCACGGCGGATGGCCATCGCGTGACGGGCGAATACGACGCCATCATCGTGGGTGCCGGACCCGGCGGCAGCACGGCTGCGATCCTGCTGGCCCAGGCAGGGTGGTCAGTCGCCTTGATAGAAAAGCAGGCTTTTCCGCGGCGTAAAGTGTGTGGTGCCTGTATCAGCGCGGGCAACCTTCCGTTGCTGGACATTCTTGGCATCTCCGAGGAATTTTCCCGGGTGGCCGGTCCTGACCTGCGGCAGGTGGCGCTTTACTGCAGCGACCGCGTGATACAAGCACCGTTTCCCGCCATGCGCGATACAGCCCATCCGTGGGGCCGTGCTCTTGGGCGTGAAGCTTTCGATGTGATGTTGCTCGAGCGAGCTCGCGAAGTGGGCGCGACGGTGTGGCAGCCCTGCACGCTGCACAGGATTGATGGACACGCAGGCGCGTTTGCGTGCCAGGTCAAAACGCGCGCTGGGCTCGATTCCCACCTCCTCCGCGCACGCGTGCTCATCATGGCGAATGGGTCATGGGAACGCAATCCCGGGGGCACGCGGCCGGTCGTCAGGCGAGCTGGCGACCTTCTTGCTTTCAAGGCAACTTTCAGTCGCTCGGGCCTGCCGCCGGGAATCCTGCCCGTCATTTCCTTCCAGGGTGGCTACGGTGGTCTCGTCATCGCGGAGAATGACAAGCTCATACTTGCGGGATGCATTCGTCGCGACGTCCTCAAGGCCTGCCGGACCGTTGCCGCGGTGCGGACCGC
>Ga0307415_100000103_pt1 | contig 35807 bp, 41 predicted proteins | sample DK1Cmetagenome_FD_204524 | JGI IMG/M metagenome (GOLD analysis project Ga0307415, IMG submission 204524) | Maize rhizosphere microbial communities from greenhouse at UC Davis, California, United States - DK15-C-2 | ecosystem: Host-associated > Plants > Roots > Rhizosphere > Soil | place: USA... | reverse complement strand
GGGCCAGCGCCCGGCCGACCCGATCGACGGCCCGCTGCTCGTCGGCGTACGGCAGCCGCCCGTGCCGGGCGGTATAGCGGTCGGCCGCCGCGGTCAGGGCCGCGGCCAGCCCGTCCACGGTCGCGGTCGCGTCGCCGCCGAGCCGCAGCCGACGCGGCCCGGGCGGCCGCCTGGACCGATGGCCGGTCCTGGCACAGCTCCAGGGCGGCCGCCCGGGCCGCGTCGGCATCCTCGAACCGGCCCAGCTCGGCCAGCAGCCCGATCCGGGGGGCCGGCTCCAGCAGCCAGGCGTACGCCGGGTCGCCGGCCAGCTCGACCGCGGCCACCTTCGCGTACGCCTGCTCGTAGAGCTGCCGGGTCGTGCGGCCCGGGTGGGTCTTGCGGAGCCAGGCCAGCTGGCCGGGCGTCAGCATCGGGGGTCGACCCCGCCGCGGCTTTTCGGAAGCGGCTTCCATAAAGTCAGGGTACGCGGCGCTCCAACTCGGCGTCAGGGCCGAGCAAATGCCCCTGGTCAGAGCGCCGCCAGGCCCCCTAGCAGTCCCTTCGTCCGCCGTGTAGGTCGCGGAGGTCACGGAGGGTGTGTCGCGCGGTCGGCGCAAACTGTCGCCAAGTCGGCCGGGCGGATCGCGTACGTGCCCACAACCACCAGGCGCCTCCGCCCGGCCCCGCCGGGAAGGGAGGTATGCGTGTCACCCGAAGCTGTGGAGCTGGCCCTTGCGGCCGTGAAGCTGGGCATGACGGCCGTCGTGCTGGTCGTCCTCGCCCTGATCCTCACCTAACCAGCACGAACGACCCAAACAGAAGGGCCCCGCCACCTGGCGGGGCCTCTCTGTTCACGCTAGGCGGATCGCCTACGTGCCCACGTCCACGACGGTACCCCATGGGCTCGACAATCGAGCGACCGCCGGCAACTGCCCTGCCCTTCGCCGCCCCGACGCCCTCGGCCAGGCGCCGCGCCGCCGGCATAGTGGGAGCCCTGGACGCCACCAGGGGAAACGCCCGGGCGGCGCCGGTTGTCGGGCGGCTGTCCCCCCGCGCCGTACCCTTGCCGGCATGGGCGGCAGGGGCAGAACGGCCAGCGGACGACGGATCGGTGTGGCCGGGTTCGAGGCGCTCCACGCCGTCGGCGAGGGCCAGCCCCTGGCCGTCCCCGCGACCAGCTCGCCGGCCGGCTCGGCCACCAGGTCGACCCGGGCAGGCTGACGGCAGCCCTCGCCGCCGTCGAGCCCTACTTCACCGCCGCCGGGGAGCCGGTCTGGAGCTTGCACTTGCTGAAGCTGGAGCTGGGCCTGGTGCGGCCACCCCGGCGGAACCACGCCCGCGTCCAGGTCGGCGGCCGCTGGGAGTAGGCGCTGCGGCCCCTGACGGTCATCGACCCCGCCAGAGGCGCGCGGCGATGGCCCGCCCCGGCCGGGGTCATCGACTCCCCGGCGGATGCCGCCCAGGCGCGCGGCGGGCATCCCACGGTCGCCGCTCCCGGGACCAGGCGTAGGGCCGGCCGGGTTGCCGTGACGGCCGAGGGGGCGCCCACAGGGTCTAGTGTGCGCCGGCCGGCCGACTTCACCTGACAACCGGGCCCAGGGGCGGCCAGTCGGTCGCGTCCGGGTCGAGGCCGTCGTCCTCATCGTGGTAGTGCAGGCGGATGCGCAGCTCGCACACGCTCAGGTGCCCATCCCCGTACAGGTCGCAGAACCGGGCCTCGACGTGCCATCCGCCATCGCCTCCGGTGTCGACAACCAGGGCGTGCTCGGTCCCGCGGGCCTCGACCCAGGGATGGGTCCTCTCCGGCTCGCCCCGTAGCTCCAGCTCCTCGAAGTTGCCCATCGGCTCGCACTTGCAGCCTGGAGTGACGCGGCAGCCACGGCAGTCAGGGTCCCGCATCCTGCCGACCCTCTCGTGCCAGGCCCGGGCCAGCGTGGCCGATGCGCCCGGGTCGCCGATGACAAGGGCGGCGGTGTCGGTCGTGACCATGCCGATGGTCTGCCAGTCGTGCAGCTCGCAGTAGTGCTCGCGTTCGGACATGTGTAGCTCCTTCACGAGGGCGGCCAGCCGGTCGCGTCGGGGTCGAGGCCAGCCGCGGCCAGGTCCTCGCGGACGGCGCCGGCCAGCTCGGGCGGGGCCAGGGCCAGCAGGTCAGCCAGGGGCAGGTCGAGGCGGCCGTGGCCGGGGACGTACCGGAGCGGGTCGACCACCGGCCAGGCGCCGCGGAGGGCGGCCCGGACGGCCGGGTCGCGGAGCTGGCGGGACTGGGCCTCATGGGCCTGGGCGGCGGTGTCCAGCTCGGCGTCGGAGCTGGCCGCGAACAGGAACGCATGGACGACCAGCAGCCGCCGGCCGGCCAAGGGGCCGAGCTGGTGAAGGGCCTCCAGCCGGGTCCGGGCGGCCCCGGTCAGGCGGCCCGGATCGCGGGCTGGCGGCTGGTCCTGGTCGCCGGCCACCGCCCTGCCTACCCGATCAGCCCGGCGACCGGCACCCCGGCCAACTGCTCGGGCTGGTACTCGACGTCGGTGTGCCCGCAGCGGTGGCACCGCCAGGTCAGGCGGAAGCTGGCCCGGTTGCTGCGGATGGTGCCGTCGCTGGCGACCGGGGCCGAGACGCCAACCTGCTCGACCGTCCAGACCTCCCCCCGGGCGCCGCAGCCCGCGCAGCGGTGCCGGCGGCCGCGGGAGCGCAGCACGGGCGGGCGGGGCTCGCGGCCGGCGTACAGGCGGTCGACCAGCTCGGGGCCGGTCAGGTAGCCGAACCGCTCGGCCCCGCGGCCGGGGCGGGCGCCGGGGACCTCGAACCACCAGACCATCGCCTCGGCCAAGTAGTCGTCGTGCCACCACTTCGCGGCCGGGCTGGTCCCGTGGCCCGCCCAGGCAGGGGCCGGGGTCGAGCCCAGGACCAGCCGGGCGGCGGTGATCCGGGCCGCCCGGTCGTCGCCGGATGGCCCGCCCCGGTCGGCATCGCACGGCCGGCAGATGGCGCCGTGCTGGTCGCCGCCGGCCCAGCCGCCCAGCCCGGGCCGCTCCCAGCTCTCGACCGCCCCGCACCACGAGCACGGCCCCCCGGCCGCCTTGGCCCGGTCGGCCTCGGCCCGCTGCTCGCGCTCGCGGCGTTTCAGCTCCCGGGCGAGCAGGTCGAGCTGGGCGTCCGGGTCCAGCTCCCGGGCGGCGGCCGAGGCCGCCTGGTCCTGGTCGACGCGCGGGGCGGTCATCGCCGGCCCGGCCGGGTCAGGTGCGGGGCGGTGGCCGGGTCCATCCGCATCCGCAGCATGGCCGCGGTGTTGTAGGCGGCCTGGGCGGCGGTGACGCCCAACGGGCCGCCGCCCGCGACGAAGGCGGCCACCCTGGCCCGCTCGGCCACCGCCGCGGCCGGCCGGCGCGAGCTGCTGGCCGTCGAGGCCCGGGCCGCCCGTGTCCGGGTCCTGGCCGGCTTGGGCTTGGGCTTGGGGCGGGGCGGGTGCCAGCCCAGCACCGGCTGGCAGCCCGGGCAGGGGTCGCCCAGCAGCGCCCGGGCGAGCTGGTCGACGCGGGGCGGCGCCTGCCGCTGCCGGCGCGACCAGGCCCGGGCCAGGCACCAGCCGCACGGCCGCCGGGTCGGCTTCCCGGCCGGCTGGGCGCGCCCGTGGGCGCAGCTCCACAGGACCGCGGCGGGGAACCGCTCGGCCACCGCCGGGTACCGCTCGCGGAAGCTGTGAAGCGCCCGGTCGGCCGCGGTCAGGCGGACGTCGGCGGCGGTGTGCGCCCGGGGCCGGCGGGCCAGTTCGCGGGCGGCCAGGGCGACGGCCTCGGCCGGGGGGCGCCGGTCGGGGGCGCGCAGCCGGAGGGTGTCGCGGTCAGGGTAGGCGGGCATCGGTACCACCTTCCTCGAACGTCGGTTCGATCGCATCATGCGCCCCCGGCGGGACGGCCGAGCGCATCACGGCCAGCAGCTCCCGCCACGGTCCCGGCCCCAGCCCGGCGGGCGGGCGCCGCGGTCGCGCACGACCGCCGGGGAGTCGGCCGGGCCGGCCCGCAGCGTCCGGGCCATCGGGGCCGGCGCAGCTCCCCGGGCGTCTCGTGCTGGCGGCCGCAGGACGGGCAGACCGGCGGGCCGGTCGGGTCGAGGTCGACGGGCTCGGCCGGCGTCTCGACGGTGGCCGGGGGGAGGCCCTGGCCGAGCCGGGCCGCGACGGCCGCGGACTGGCCCAGCGACGGCGCCCGGGAGCGGGGCCAGGATGGGCGCTCGGCCGGCGCTGTGGCCACCTGCTCGCGGGTCGGCGGCGGCGCTCCCGGGGGCCGCCACACCCGATCCCGGGCCCGGCCACGGCGGCTCACGATGCACCCCCTGGGTCCCGGTACTGCTCCAACAGGGCCTCGATCTCACGGTCCAGGGCGTCCTGCTCCTCAAGGCTCAGCACGTGGACCTCGCTGCGGGTGGGGGCGTCCAGGCCCAGCAGGCGGGCCCGGCGCTCCATGACCCGGATGGCGACCTCGGCCCAGCGGGCGCTGCCGGCGAGAGCGCGGGGCATGGCAGCGCTCATCAACAGGTCGAGACGCTGGCATTCCAACGCGATGACCTCGTTCGCCGGTTCGACCAGCAGCCGGCGAAGGGCCCGCTGGACGATCCGGCGGCTCATGGTCTCACCGACGCCGAGCTGGTCGCCGACCTCCCGGTAACTCAAGCCCTCGGTGCGTAGCCGCAGCGCCTCGGCTTCGCGGCGTCGGACCCATTCCGCACCCCTGTGCACCCCCTTTCCGCACCCTTGCCGGGGCTGGCAGGCTTCCGCTGGTTGCTGGCGGCCATCGTGGTCACCTCCCCTTCCTGCTCGGGGTCCATGATCGGTCGGGGGCGCGACGGGCATCGGCGGCGGCCGCCCCCCTGGGGGCGGGGTTGGGTCGAGCTGCCCGCTCGGCGGCATAGGCGGCGCACAGGAGCCGCTGGGCCAGCTCCTTGGCCTCGTGGTGGGACATGCCCGGATCGCTGGAAGGCTCAGCGTCGACCAGGTACACCCGGCGCCCGCGGACGGCGACGCTGAACCCGGCGGTGGTCGCGGTCATGGCGTTGGCTCCATGGGCGGGGGCGTCATCGGGTGAACCTCCCGGGGTCGTCGTCAAGGTCGAGGCCGGGTAGCCGCCCCGACCCGCCGGAGGGCTCCGCAGAATCCGCAGAATCCGCAGAAATGCCGGAGCGGCGGGGCCGCGGGCGCCGCCGCGGGTTCACCTCGTAGGTGGGCGACGGTCGCCGCCCGGGGCCCTTGGGGGCTGGCTGGTCGACCCGCCGGACGTACCCGTGGGCCTCCAGCAGCTCCATGCCCGGGTCGAGCGCGTCGACCTTGGGGAAGCGGCCCCGCGGCAGGGCGGTGAACAGCTCCCGGCGGGTGAACCGTTCGGCGCTGGTCCGCTCGATCCAGTCGAGCAGGTAGCGGGCGTCGGCCAGGGCCGGGTCGGCGCCCATGAGGTCGAACACGGCCAGGGCATGCTCGACCAGGTAACGGGCGATGGCCACGGCGGCCCGCATCGTCTCGGCCTCGACCGGCTTGGCCCAGCCGTCGCGCAGGTGCTTGGCCAGGTGGAGCAGCCCGGCGATGCGGGCGGTCGCCCCGGCCAGCTTGGCCGCCCAGCCCTCGACGTGGGCCAGGTCTCCGGTCTCGGGGTCCAGGCGCGGCTCCAGCTCCCCCTCCAACTCCAGCAGCACCGCGGCCGCCGCCGGGTCGAGCAGGAGGGTCATGGGCTCGGTGACGCCGGCCAGCCGGCCCAGCTCGGCCTGGTCGAGCAGGGACCGGGCCAGCGCCTTGACCTCGGTCTCGTACCGCTCCTGGACCCCGGCCGGCACCGGAGCCGCGCCGACCTGCCGGCGGCCGACCGTGCCGGCCGGCAACGACCACAGGAACCGGGCCAGCAGCCCGCGGCCGCGGAACCCGGGCCGGTCGGCGATCTGGCGCAACACCTCGGGCTGGACGGCCAGCCCGACGGTCAGGGCGGGCCGGTCGACGTGCTCGGGGGGGCGGCCCTTGCGGTCGACCCGCAGCGTGTCACCGGCATGGCCCTTCAGGTAGACGCCCAGGTTGGGGCCGCCGCCCTGGGCGTAGCGGCCGGCCATCATGTCGAACACATCACCCTCCGGCGACAGCAGGGCGATGCGGCCACCCTGCTCGGCCAGCAGGCTGGCCAGGGCCTCGGGGGTGGCGTCATCGACCAGCAGCCTGGGCATGGCCGGGACCGGGATGCCGGCGCCCGCCGGGCGGCGGCGATGGCGTCGGCTAGGGCCGCCTGGGCCTGGTCGGCGGCTGCCTTCCCGGCGGCGGTCTGGTCGGCGGCTGCCTTCCCGGCGATGGCCTGGGCCTGGTCGGCGGCCCGCTCGGCAACCTTGCGGGCGGTGCCGGCCTCCAAGATGGCGGACGCCTTGGCGTCGACCAGCTCGCGCTCCAGCTCCAGCAGCGGCCCGGTCACGTCCCGGACCACGGCCGACTTGCGGCTACCGGGGCTCAGGCCGACGGCGGCGAACAGGTTCAGCGGCTCCCGCCAGCCGCGCCGGACGGCCACCTCGGCCAGCCCGCCCGCGGCCGCTGCGAGGACGCTGAGCACCATCATGGCGGCCAGGTCGGGCGGGGTCTGGGTGGCGGTCGCCTCGGCTTGGGCGTAGTCGGCCAGCCAGGCCGGGAGCGCCTGGACCGGGAACGCGGCCGCCTCGGTGGCCGGGCCGAGGGGGGCGGGCGGTTCCCAGGTCGGCGTGGATTCTGCGGATTCTGCGGATTCTGCGGAGTCGTCGTCGGCGGGTCGCAGGTCGGCCAGGGCCCGGCCAGCGGCCAGGTGGTCGGCGGCGTCCTTCCCGGCGGCCGGCTTCACCACCTCGACCTGGCCGCCGGCGGCCACGATGGCACGGGCGGTCGCGGCGGCCCGCTTCCGGCCGGGCGGGTCGTCGTCGGCGACGACCAGCACCCGGGTCTTGGCCAGCAGCCTGGAGAACTCCGGGAGCCACCGGCCGCTGACACCGCCGATGACGGTGGTGGCGGTCGCGCCGGCCCGCTCGATGGCGTGGACGTCCTTCTCCCCCTCGACCACGTAGACGGGCTGGCCGGCCGCGACGGCGGCCAGCGCCCTTGGCAGCCGGTACAGCACCAGCCGGGTGTCGCCGAGCGTCCAGATCCACCCGCCGCGGCCGTCGGGCCGGCGCCGCTTGAACGCCTTGGGGAAGTACCGGACCGCCTGGTACAGCAGGCGGTCCTGCTCGTCGGTGTAGTCGTAGGTGGCGACCAGCTCGGCCTTGCCGTTGCGGCCCTCGGGGAACAGGTCGGGCCAGTCGAGCCCGAGCGCGGCCAGCACGTCCTGGGTCTCGCAGCCGGCATGGCAGCGCAGGACCGCCTTGCCGCCCCGGCCCTCGGCGACGCTCAGCGACGCCTTGCGGTCCTGGTGGGCTGGGCACTGCCAATCGCGGCCGCTGCGCCGGCTGCCGGCTGCCTCCAGGGCGGACTGGACTCGCTCGGCCGGGGTCATGACCCGCACCCGGAGCCGGCGGGCTGTCCCCAGCAGGTGCAGCACGGCCCGCAGGGGGTCGGGACCGTGGGGAGTAGGCCCTTGGCGGCGAGCCAGCGGCGGGCTCGCGCCTGGGCCAGGTCCACCACCACGGCGTCGGCGGCTTCGGGTAGGCTTGTCGTGGGACTCGCGGCGGTGAGCCTCCTGAGCGCGTCCGGGGTAGCAGCCGGGCGCGTTCGCTTGTCAGGCGGGGCGGGCATGGTCGGCGCCCTCCCTGGTCCAGTCGTCCCCGGCTTCGGCCATCTCGATCCAGGTGTCGAACAGCCAGCCGGCCACCTTGTCGAGCAGGGCCTCGTCCTCGACGTAGAACGGCAGGCCGCTGCGCTCGCGGTCACGAGCTAGCCGCTGGTCCAGCGTGCTCATGACGCTGCCTGGTCGAACGGCTCGGCCTCGACGGGGGGATCTGGCAGCAACGCCTTGAGCCGCGTGGAGCTGACGCGGAGGGCCTGGGCCAGCTTGACGATGGTGTCGGGCGCGGGCCGGCGCTCGCCGCGCTCGAAGCGGCTGATGGCGGCCTCGCTCTTGCCGGTGAGCACGGCGAGGTCGGCCTGGGTGAGGCCAAGCTGGTTGCGGCGACGGAGAAGATCGGACAACGGCAGCCACCCTTCCCGGGTCCGGCTGCCGTCATGCCGACGCCGCCACGGTAAGGGGACGCGCCGCCCGGGTCAAGTTCTCCTTGACCCCAGGTGTGGGACGACGGCGGGTGTCGAAGCTAGATGTTGTGGTTTGGCTAGAGCCGGAAGTCCACCCGAATGTCATCAGGGTGGGCGCGTCGGCCCCGGCCCACGGGCACCAGGGTGATGCCTTGGCCCTCCGGTGGGAGCTTGACCAGCTCGCCGATGATCTCCCGCTTGCGGTCGATCGACCACTCGTGGTCCCAGGCGTGGCGCAGCGCCGCCTCGGTGGTGGGCAGGCCGGCCAGCGGGCCCCGGTGGATGCCGGCCCGCAGCCGCCGGGAGGCGTCCAGCATGCGCCCGGTGATGGTGGCCTTGGTCGTCTCGACCACGGCCTCATCCAGCTCGGTGGCCAGGGCTTCGAGCTGGGCCAGCTTGGCCCGGTCGGCCTGGAGGCCGGCCCGGACCTCGCGGGCCTGCTCGGCGGTGAGGCGGCCCTCGGCCTGCTCGGCCAGCTTGGCCTGGACCTTGGGATTGGCCAGGGTGCGGATGATCCGGTCGCGCACCTCGTCGTCCACCGGCTTGGCCAGCCGGTGCAGCCGCCCGCAGCCGCCGCTGGCGGCGTCGCAGCGGTAGCCGGGCTCACGCCGGCCGCCGGCCGCCTTCAGGGTGGCGCCGCGCATGACGTGCCGGCAGCCGTCGCAGTACAGGTAGCCGCTGCACAGCATGCGGTGGCGGTCCACCAGCAGGGGACGGCCCCGGCGGTCCAGCTCGGCCACCAGGTCCAGGTGCTCCTCGGGGCTGAAGACGGCCGGCCAGGCGTCCTGCTTGGTGACCCGGCCGCGGTGGCGGCGGTCCCCGAGCAGGTGGGGCGAGCGCAGCAGCCGGTCGGCGATGGTGACGGTGACCGGCCGGCCGCCCTTGGACTGGAACAGCTCGGCCTGGCGCCACTCGCGCACCACCGCCGAGAGGGTGGCGCCGTCGATGATGCGCTTGCGGGCCTCCCGGAGCGCCCCGGCCTCGCGGTCGTCCAGCTCGATGCCGCCGTCCTCGCGGTAGCGGTAGCCGAAGGGGCGGCGGCCGCCGTGCCAGCGGCCCTCGGCGGCCAGCTGCTCGTGATGCACCATCACCCGCTCGGCCCGGTGCTCGGACTCATACCGGGCGATGGACCCGAGCATGCGGAAGTGGAGCCGGCCCGAGGGGGAGGCCAGGTCGTGCTCGCCGGCCATGGCCGTGGCCACCTTGATGCCGTAGTCCTCGACCAGCTGGATCAGTTCCTCGTTCTCCTTGGGCTGACGGGTGAGCCGGTCGGGGTGCCAGGCCACGATGCAGTCGATGCGGCCCGCCTTGACGTCCTCGATCAGCCGCCGCCACGCCCTGCGGGGGCGGCCCGAGTAGGCGGAGTCGTTGGGGTCGACGTAGGTGTCGACCACCTTCCAGCCGAGCCGTTCGCACAGGGCCAGGCAGGGCGGTTCCTGCTTCTCGACGCTCAGCACTTCACCCTTGCGGGCGGCGCCGCTCTTGATCTCCCCGGCGCGGGCGTAGGAGATGCGCTCGTAGATGCCTGCTCGTGCCATGGGATAGACCATACCGTGATACCGCCTTTACAGCACTCCGGGAAGCCGGTGGAGACGGCGATCTGCGCCTGGTAGACGACGTGCCAGAGCACGATCCCGGACAGCAGGTAGGCGACCCCGGCCTGGGCGGCGGAGTCCGGCCCGCCCTGGGCGACGAAGTACACCCGAGGGAGCCGAACAGGACCGTGTCCACGATCGGCCACACGGTCACGTCGAACAGCCGGTGCGGGCTGCGGTACAGCACATAGGCGTGGCGCCGGGCCACCGCCCACATGCGCAGCCAGGGCGCCAGCTCCCGCGACACCCGGGCCACCCCGGCGTGGAACCCGTGGGTGGTCATAGCCGCAGCCCCTCGGTGTGCTCGCTGGCCTGGCGCTCGGAGGCCAGGTGGAGGAAGACCGCCTCCAGGTCGTCGCGGCCGAAGCGGGCCGTGACCTCGTCCGGGGGCCCGTCGGCGACCACCCGGCCGGCGGACAGAAACACCACCCGCTCGGCGATCCGCTCCACCTCGATCATGTTGTGGCTGGTGACCAGCATGGCCGTGCCCCGCTCCTCGCACAGCTCGGCCAGGCCGGTGCGGACCCGCAGGGCCACGTCGGGATCCAGGCTGGCCGTCGGCTCGTCCAGGACCAGCAGCTCCGGGTCGTGCATGGTTGCCTTGACGATGCCGACCAGGGTCTTCTGGCCCGAGGAGAGCTCGGTGCCCATGGCCTTGGCCAGGTGCGGGATGCCGAAGCGCTCCAGGCCGCGCCGGGCCTGGGTGTCCGGGTCGGCCAGCCCGTAGAGCTGGCCGTACATGCGCAGGTACTCGCCGACCCGCAGCCGCTCGGGCAGGGGCAGGTAGCCGGCCGCGAAGCCGACGTGGGCCATGGCCGCGCTGCGGCCCCGGGGCAGCCGGTGGCCGACGATCTCGACCGTGCCGCCGTCCGGCTCGACCACGCCCAGGCACATCAGCAGGGTGGTGGTCTTGCCGGCGCCGTTGGGCCCGAGCAGGGCGACCCGCTCGCCCCGGCGCACGGTCAGGTCGACGCCGTCGACGGCCCGGCCGCGGCGGTACGTCTTCTCGAGGCCGCGGGCGCGGAGGACGTCGCTCATGGCTCCCAGTGTCCCAGCCGCCCCCGTCGGCCCGCCACCGGATATCCCCAGCTTGTGCCCTCCCCGGCGCCGCGGGAGGATGCGCTCCATGAGCGAGGAGCTGGCCAGCCGCCACTGCGTGGCCTGCAAGCCGGGCACCCCGACCATCGCCGAGGAGCGGGCGGTCGAGTACGAGGCCCAGCTGGACCCGTCCTGGGCCCGGGAGGGCCTGGTGCGCCTCCGGCGCGAGCTGGAGTTCCCCAACTTCCGGGACGCCTTCGGCTTCGTCGCCCGCCTGGCCCTGCTGGCCGAGGCCGAGGGCCACCACCCCGACATCGAGCTCGGCTGGGGCCGGGTCGCGGTCACCCTCACCACCCACGCCGCCGGTGGCCTCACCGACAACGACTTCATCCTGGCCGCCAAGCTGGACCGGCTCTAGGGTGACGGCGATGGTCCGGTAGCGGGCGGCGACATCGGCCGGGAGGCTCCAGATGGCCATCAGCTGGTCGTCGCCGTCGCCCCGCATGCGGGCCTCGGCGGTGGCCGGGCCGGCGTCGGGGGCGCCGAGGGCGACCGGCGCCGCCGGTCGCGCGGGAACGAGCTGGGCAGCGGGGGGACCTCGGCGGTCTCGGGGAACCGCAGCCGGGAGGCGTCCCGCAGGGCCGAGGAGGCCACGGCGACCGCGGTGGCCGGCGGCAGCTCCCCCAGCAGGAGCCCGGGCAGGTCGTCCTGGGGGTGGTGCCCGGTGGCGGCGGTCACCGCTCAGCCCGCCCCGCCGAGGAGGTCGGCCAGGCGCCGCAGGCCGCGGAAGGCCCGGGCCTTGACCGTGCCCAGCGGCACCCCCAGGCGCTCGGCGATCTCGGTCTGGGTGAGCTCGCCGAAGTAGGCGAGGGTGAGCACCTCGCGCTGCTCCTTGGGCAGGCGCTCTAGCGCCCCGCGCACCTCGCTCGCGCGGGCGTAGCGCTCGGCCAGCTCGCGGCCGTCGTCTCCGGCGATGTCGCGCAGCTCCTCGATCGGGACCACGTTGGCATGCCTGCGGCGGAGCTGGTCGATGGCCCGCTTGCGGGCGATCGCGAGCACCCACGCCTCGAGGCTGCGTGCGGGATCGTAGCGATCCCGGTTCTTCCACACCTCGTAGAACACACGTTGCAGCACGTCCTCGGCCTCGTCGCGGGACACGAAGCGGCGCAGGTAGCCGAGCGCCATGGGACCGAGGGCGGAGTAGCACTCGTTGATCGCCCCCTCCTCGCCGGCGGCGAGTCGGGCCCCGAGGCTCGAGGCGGCGCCCTGCTCCACTTGCTTCCTTCCTTCGCTCCCGGCGGCCGGACGGTTTCGTCAGGATCGGCTGACGGCTTGGAGATGCTCGGCGATGGCCCGGACCAATCGCCGGTCGCCGGTCACGAACCCGGTGAAGGTCCGCGAGGGGTCGGCGACCGAGACCAGGCCGAACTGCTCCGGCTCGGACGTCTCGAAGCCGACGAACGCGATCGGCTCGGGCTGCTCGGCCACCAGCAGCCACTGGTTCTGGAGGGCGGCCTGGTCCTCGGGCAGGCGCACCCAGTCCACGCCGGGCAGGGGCCCCGGCTCCCCGGTGCCGAAGGCGGTCACCCGGACCCCGGCCGCGACCAGGTCCCGGTAGGTGGCGGCCTCGCCGTCGAGCTTCTCGGCCCGCTGGAACCCCACCAGCAGGCCGCCGCCGGCGGCCCGGGCGGCGGCCTCGATCTGGCGGGTGGCGGCCAGCATGTCGCGGGCCCGGTACAGGAACCTGGTCCCGGTCAGCGGGCCCCCGCCCAGCTCCTGCTGGGCCCGGCCGAGCAGGTCGAGCACGCCGGCCCGCCGGCCGGCCTCGCTGTCGCCGTCCCCCAGCCGGTGCCAGTCCACGCCACCCACCTCGATCGACCTCCCGGACGGCGCCATGATGGCCGCAACCGGCGGCGGCGCGCGACCCGGCCGGCCACCTCGGCCGCTCGGGGCACGACGCGCCATCGCCGGAAGCGGGAGAATGGCCGGAGACGACCCAGGTTCGGTTCACGGTGGCAGCCACCGGAACCGCCCAGCCACGGAGGCGCCATGGCCCGAGGCGCGCGACGCGCCGCTCCCGCCCGGCCGGTCGGGGCCGTCCTGGTCCTGGCCGGGCTGGCCCTGTGGCTGCTGATCGGCCTGGCCGGCCCGGCGGCGGCCGGGCCCTGGGTCGACCGCGCCGCCGGGAACCTGCGCGACGACCCGCTGTACGTCCACCCGGCCGCCCGGCCGACCCTGTCCCAGCCCGACCAGGAGCGGGTCCGGGCCCGGCTGGCCCTGGTCGGCACGCCCATCTTCGTGGCCGTGCTGCCCGGCCAGGCCCTGGCCGAGGCCGATGGCAACGCCAACCGGCTGGCCGCCATGGTGGCGGCCTCGGTCGGGCGGCCCGGCACCTACCTGGCGGTGGCCGGCGGCGAGGAGGGCGGGGGCAGCAACACCCTGGCCCAGGGCGCGGCGGCCGCGCTGGCCAGGACCTCCTTCCGGCGGAACCCGGACCTGGCCGCGGCCACCATGGACTACATCGCCCGGGTGGAGGACGCGGCCGGCACGCCGCCGGCCACCGCCCCGCCCGCCCAGCCGCCGCCGGGCCAGGAGGACACCGACGGCGGCACTGTCCTGACCGTCCTGCTGGCCGTGGCCGGGGTGGTCGCCGTGGGCGTGATGCTGGCCCTGACGCTGGAGAACCGCTCGCAGCAGCGGACCATCCGCAGCGGGGCCCAGTTCGCCGAGGCCAAGGCGGTGGCCAAGGAGGACCTGGACGCGCTCGTGGCCGACCTGCGCAACTTCTCGGTCGACCTGGAGGCCGACCAGACCGACAGGCCGCAGGCGGTCAACCAGTACACCCGGGCGTACGAGCAGCTGAACCGGGCCGAGGACGACTTCGAGCGGGCCCGCTCCCCCTCGGACCTGGCCTCGGTGAGCGGGGCCCTCGAGTCGGGCCGGTTCGCCTTGACCGCTGCCCGGGCGCTGTTCGAGGGGCGCGACCCGCCCAAGCGGCGGCCCCCCTGCTTCTTCGACACCCGCCACGGCCCGTCGGTCAACGACGTCGGCTGGGAGCCGCCGTCCGGCCCGCCCCGGCCGGTGCCGGCCTGCGCGGCCTGCGTGCGCCAGATCGCCGGGGGCGTCCAGCCCCAGCCGCGCCGGGTCCGGGCCGGCCTGCGCCGGGTGCCGTTCTACGACGCCCCGCCCCACTTCGAGTCCTGGTTCGGCGGCTACTTCGGGGGGGCGGCGGCCGACCTGGTGGCCGGGTTCCCGCTGGGCAAGGCCCTGGACGACGGCTTCGCGGGCGGCCGCAGCAGCTCCGGCGGGGGCTACGGCTACCTGCCGGTTTCGTTCGCCGACACGGGCGTACTCGACAGTGGTGGTGCTATCACGGGAGAGCGGGAGTCGGACAGCGGCACGATCACGATCCAGGAGGATCCCGATGAGGACCAGTCGGCCGGCCAGCGGTAGCCGGCCATCGGCGCGGCATTGGCTCGGCTCGATCCTGATGGGGCTGTTGCTGGCCGCCCTGGCCGCGGCGCCGGTCGCGGCCGCGGCCACCCCGGCCGAGGTGGCGGCCGCGCTGAAGAAGGACCCGGTGTACGTCGACCCGGAGGCCACCGCCGACATCTCGGCCGGCGCGGTCCGGGAGCGGGTGTTCGACGCCGGCACCCCCATCTACATCGCCGTCCTGCCCGAGTCGGCCCGCAGCGGCTACGGCGGCAGCGTGGTCGAGCTGGGCAAGGCGATCGCCAACGAGCTGCGCCAGAACGGCACCTACATGGTGGTCAGCGGCGACCAGTGGGCGGCGGCCAACTTCGGCGGGGCCATCCCCAGCGACCAGGCCCGGGCGCTGGCCAGCCAGGCCGTTGACGACCACCCCAACGACCCGCAGGCGGCGGTGCTGCAGTGGGTCGACCAGGTCGGCGCGGCCGCCCGGGGCGAGCCCGTGGCCCAGTCCGGGGACGGCGGCGGTGGGGCCGGGAGCGTGATCGCCACCGTGGCGGTGCTCACCGCGCTGGCCGTGGGCGGCGGGGCGCTGATCTTCGGGGCCCGGCGGCGCCGAAGAGCGCGCGAGGCCGAGCGGCGGCGGGAGCTGGAGGAGGTCAAGGCGGTGGCCCAGGAGGACCTGGTCGCCCTGGCCGACGACATCCGCGCCCTCGACCTGGACACCAGCATGCCCGACGCCAACCCCGAGGCCGTGCGCCACTACACCGAGGCGGTCGAGCAGTACCAGCGGGCGGCCACCGCCCTCGACCGGGCCCGGCGGACCGAGGACCTGGCCCCGATGACCGCGGCCCTGGAGGCCGGGCGGTTCTCGATGGCCTCGGCCAAGGCCATCCTGGAGGGCCGGCCCCTGCCCGAGCGCCGGCCGCCGTGCTTCTTCGACCCCCGCCACGGCCCCTCGGTCGAGGACGTCGAGTGGACGCCGCCCGGCGGCGCCCCCCGGATGGTGCCGGCCTGCGCGGCCGACGCCCAGCGGATCCACGACGGCCTGGAGCCGGAGTCGCGCCAGGTGCCGGCCGGCGCCGGCGGCCGCATGACCCCCTACTGGAACGCGCCCGGCTACTACGGCCCCTGGGCCGGCGGCTACTTCGGCGGCTTCCCCATGGGCGGGCTGTTCACCGGCCTGCTGCTGGGCAGCTTCCTGGGCGGCGGCTGGGGCGGCTACCCGGTCTACGCCGGCGGCGGCGACGGCGGCGGCGACGGCGGCGACGGCGGCGACGGCGGCGGCGGTGGCGACTTCGGCGGCGGCGACTGGGGCGGCGGCGACTGGGGCGGCGGCGGCGACTTCGGCGGCGGGGATTTCGGCGGGGGCGACTTCGGCGGCTGAGCTTCGCGACGGTCGGGTAGGCTGAGCCGATCATCCGCGGACAAAGGAGCCCGCCGTGGTCAAGCTGGTCGCGATGTTCACCAGGCCGGACGACACCGAGGCCTTCGACCGGGCCTACTTCGACGAGCATCTGCCCCTGAACGCCAAGACCCCGGGCCTGCGCCGGACCGAGGTGACCCGGGTCACCGGGGCCCCGCGGGGCGAGAGCCCCTGGTACCTGGTCACCGAGATGTACTACGACGACGCGGCGGCCATGAAGGCCGCGTTCGCCAGCCCCGAGGCGGCCGAGGCGGCCCGGCAGCTGATGAGCTTCGCCAAGGGCCTGGTCACCATGTACACCGCCGAGGTGGTCAACGAGCGGGGCCGCCCCGTATGAGCGCGGAGGGGTTTGGGGAACCCCGAGGGGGTGCCCCAACGAATCTGAACGTGCGCAGGGAGGGGGCGGCGACCTGGATCACCATCGACCGGCCGGACGCCCTCAACGCCCTGGACGGCCCGACCAAGCAGTCGCTGCTGGAGGCCCTCGGCGAGGCCGCCCGGGACCCGGCGGTGCGGGCGGTGGCCCTGACCGGCAGCGGCCGGGCGTTCTGCGTCGGCCAGGACCTGCGCGAGCTGGAGCGGGGCTACCGGGAGGGCCGGACGCCCGACTTCGCGGCCGAGCTGGAGCGGCACTACGCGCCCATCTGCCGGCTGCTGGCCGAGATGCCCAAGCCGACCGTGGCCGTGGTCAACGGGGTCGCGGCCGGGGCCGGGGTGTCGCTCGCCCTGGCCTGCGACCTCCGGCTGGCCAGCAGCGCGGCCCGCTGGCGCCTCGCCTTCTCCGGCATCGCCCTGGTCCCGGACGCCGGCTCGACCTGGCACCTGCCACGGCTGGTCGGTCTGTCCCGGGCGATGGAGATCGCCCTGCTCGGCGACTGGGTCGACGCCGACCAGGCGCTCGCCTTCGGGCTGGTCAACCGGGTCTGGCCGGCCGACGAGTTCGCCGGCGAGGCCGCGGCGGCGGTGGCCGCCCTGGCCGCCGGGCCGACCCTGGCCTTCGCCCGCACCAAGGCGCTGCTCCGCGACCATCTGCGCGTCGGCCTGGCCGGCGCGCTCGCCGGCGAGGCCGAGGCCCAGGTCGCCTCCGGCCACACCAAGGATCACCTGGAGGGCGTCACCGCCTTCCTGGAGAAGCGCCCCCCGACCTTCCAGGGAGCCTGACATGCCTGCCGACTACCAGCTGCTCATCAACGGCCAGTCCGTGGACGCCGCCGACGGCCGGACCTTCGAGACCATCGACCCCTCGACCGGCCGGCCGCACGCCACCGTGGCCCGGGCCGGCAAGGTCGACGTGGAGCGGGCCGTGGCCGCCGCCCGGGCCGCCTTCGAGGACGGCCGCTGGTCGGGCCTGAAGCCGGAGAAGCGGGCGGCGGTGCTGCAGGCGGTCGCGGCCAAGCTCAAGGAGCAGGCCGGCCGGCTGGTCGACCTGGAGGTGCGCGACTCGGGCGGCACCATCCGCAAGACCAAGTCGGCCGACGTGGCCGGGGCGATGTTCACCTTCCGGACCTACGCCGAGTTCGCCACCCGGCTCCCGGCCGAGCTGCCCCTGCCCTTCACCGTCGCCCCCGGCCCCAGCCACAACTACCTGCGCCGCGAGCCGGTCGGGGTCTGCGCCGCCATCGTCCCCTGGAACTTCCCCATCCAGAACGCCGCCTGGAAGCTGGCCCCGGCCCTGGCCGCCGGCAACACCGTGGTCCTCAAGCCGGCCGAGCAGACCCCCTGCACGGCCGTGGAGCTGGCCAAGCTCTGCGCCGAGGCCGGCGTGCCCGACGGGGTGGTCAACGTCCTGCCCGGGTTCGGCCCGGAGGCGGGCGAGCCGCTGGTCACCTCGCCCGAGGTCGACAAGGTCGCCTTCACCGGCTCCACCGAGGTCGGCAAGCGGGTCGCCGGTCTCGCCGCCGGCACGGTGAAGAAGGTGCTGCTGGAGCTGGGCGGCAAGTCGGCCAACATCCTGCTCGACGACGCCGACCTCGACCTGGCCGCCGACGGCGCCGCCTACGCGATCTTCTTCCACCAGGGCCAGGTCTGCACCGCCGGCAGCCGGCTGCTGGTGGCCCGGCCGATCCACGACGAGCTGGTGGCCCGGCTGGTCGACATCGCCGAGCGGATCACCGTCGGCCCGGCCGCCGACCCGGCCTCGGACATGGGCCCGCTGGTCTCGGCCGAGCAGCTGGAGCGGGTCGAGGGCTACGTCCGGCTGGGCCAGGAGGAGGGGGCCAAGCTGGCCACCGGCGGGGAGCGCGTGACCGTCGCTGGCCACGAGGGCGGCTACTACTTCGCCCCCACCATCTTCACCGGCGTCGACCCGGGCGCGCGGATCGCCCAGGAGGAGATCTTCGGCCCGGTGCTGACCGTCATCCCCTTCGACGACGACGACCAGGCGGTGGCGATCGCCAACGACTCCGCCTACGGCCTGGCCGGGGCCGTCTGGAGCCGCGACTCGGGCCGGGCCGTGCGGGTCGCCGAGCGCCTGCGCACCGGCACGGTCTGGGTCAACGACTACCACCTGCTCAACCCCAGGTACCCGTTCGGCGGCTACAAGCAGTCCGGGGTCGGGCGCGAGCTGGGCGAGCAGGGCTACCTGGAGTACACCCAGACCAAGCACGTCCATGTCGACATCACCCAGCAGCGGGCCCGCCACCGCTGGTTCGACGTCACCGTGCCCCGCCGCCGCCCCGCCGAGCAGCCGCCTCCCGGCGGCTCGACCCCGGGCGCCTAGGGCCGGGCGAGGTAGCCGCCGAGGAGGTCGGCCTCGGCCCGGAGCCGCCGGGCCACCTCGGGCCGGCCGGCGCGCTCGTAGGCGTCGGCGGCCGAGCGCCGCTCGTCGACCTCGGCCTGGGACGATCTGCTCGACCTCCGCCTGGGAGAGGGCACGGCGCTCGGCCTCGGCCGCGCCCACGCCCGCCACCGTGCCCGCCAGCCGGGCGTGGCCGGCCTCGGCGGGCGACCCCGGGGGCGGCGCGACCGCCTCGGCATTCCCGATCGCGGCCAGCGCCGAGCGCAGCGCGGCCACGGCCACGGCGTCCCTGGCCTTGATGGCCGCCGGGAGCGCGCCGCGGAGACGGTCCCGGAGGGCTCCCGCGTCGTCGGTCATGGTGGCCGAGCCTAGCCGACCAGGGCCTTGCGCAGCCGCCAGGTGGCCAGGACGAGCAGGGCGATGGCGAAGGCGGCCAGCACGGCCAGCTGGCGGGTGATGCCGGCCAGGCCGGCGTCCTCGGCGATCAGGGCGATGAAGGCGTCCATGGCCCAGGCCTGGGGAACAGGTGGCCGACGACCCGCATGGGCTCGGGGACGATGGCCAGGGGCCACATGCAGCCGCCGAGCATGCCCAGGGCGATGCCGACCGGCGGGCCGATCGAGGTGGCCTGCTCGGCGTTGCGCAGCACCGCCCCCAGGAGCATGCCGACCCCGGTGCCGACCAGGGCGAACACCGTGACCAGGAGCAGGGCGGCCTCCGGGTCGCCCCAGTCGACCCCGAACACCAGCCAGCCGACGCCGAAGATGATCAGCCCCTGGAGGATGGCGACGGCGAAGCGGCTGAGGGCCTCGCCGAACAGGATGGTCCCGGTGGTGGTCGGGGTGGCCACCAGCCGCCGGGTCACGCCCAGACGGCGGGCCTCGATCAGGCCGGCCGCCCCGGCCAGCGAGGTGATGAACACGAACAGGACCAGATTGGCCGGGGCGGTGTAGTTGAAGCCGGTGGGCAGGGCGTCCTCACGGCCGCCGATGGTGGTCGCCTCCACCCGCACCTGCGTCTGACCGCCGGCCAGGGCCCCGGCCCGGGCCAGGGCGGTGTCGAAGGGGACGCCGCCGGCCTCTCCGGCGAGGACGGCCGCCCGGACCTGGGCGGCCTGCCGGGCGACCACGGCCGCCACCGCCGAGCGGACCGGGGCCGGGGCGGGCCGGGTCTGGTCGACCACGAAGGTGACCTCGGCCCGGCCGCCGGCCCGCAGCGTCTCGTCGTAGCCGGCGGGCAGGACGACCCCGGCGGCCACCACCCCGCGGCGCACCGCCTTGCGGAGCGCGTCCTCGTCCTCGACGTCGCGGGCGTCCAGGGCCTCGGAGGCGGCCAGCTGGGACCGCAGCTCGCCCCCGAGCGGGCCGGCGCCCTGGTCCACCACCCCGACCGGCAGCCGGTCGGAGGCGGCGTCGCCGAAGGTGAGCCCGATGATCAGGATGATGACCACCGGCAGGAGCACGATGAAGAACAGGGCCAGGCGGTCCCGGGCGAGGCGGCGCAGGGCCGAGCCGGCCATCACCAGCGCCTTCACGCCGCCACCATCCACCGGGCCCGGGACAGGGCCAGGGCGCCGGTGGCCAGGCCGACATCCAGGGTCACGGCCACCGGCCTGGCCACCGTGGCCAGGCCGCCGCCGTCGGCGACCAGGTCGACGAAGCCGCGCAGGGCCCAGCCGTTGGGGGGAGCAGGGCGAGCCGCTGCAGCAGCTCGGGCAGCTGGGCCAGGTAGACGAAGTTGCCGCCCAGCAGGGCCAGGGTGAACACCAGCGTGGTCGCCAGCCACATGACCAGGACACTGGCCGTGCCGAGGGTGAACGCGGCCAGGGCCTTGCCGGCCAGCACCCCGCCCGGCGGGGCGGCGGTGGCCAGCAGCCGCCGCAGGGTGCCCTGGCGGCGCTCGGCCAGGATGCTGCGGGCGCCGAACGACACGGTGAAGAACAGGAAGAAGATGGCCATCGAGGGGCCGAAGTAGTTGGCCGCCCCGATGGCGCGGCCCCCGACCTGGCCCAGGACGAGCTGGACGGGCAGCCGCCCGGCGGCCGCCCGCTCCCCCAGCCGGCGGGCCTCGGCCTCCGTCGGCGGCTGGCCGGACGTGTCCAGGGCGGTGGCCACGGCCAGCCGGGTGGCGGCCAGCTCGGCCGCGTAGCCCTCGGCCAGCGCCTGGGCGACCTGGCCGGCGACCGGGTTCTCGCCCGCCTCCAGCACCGTGATGGTGGCCGGGCGGCCGTGGCGGACCGACGCCGACAGGCCCTCGGGGAGCAGGAAGGCGGCGTCGACCTCGCCCCGCTCGACCAGGGCCCGGGCCTTGCCGGCCTCCACCCGGCGGACGGTGACCAGGTCGCGCAGGCCCGGGCCGGCCAGCGCGCCGTCGCTGAACCCGGCCGCCACCGGCCCCCGGTCGGCGTCGGCCACCGCGTAGCTGGCCCGGAAGGCGGTGTCGCCGCCGAAGGCCAGCCCGATGATGGCGGCCAGCGCGAACGGGGCCACGAAGGCGATCACCAGGGCCGAGCGGTCGCGCAGCCGCTCGCGCAGGTCCTTGCCGGCGACCAGCAGCGCGGTCCGCAGCATGGGCTAGTCCCGCAGGGCCTTGGCGGTGAGGTGGAGGAACACGGCCTCCAGGTCTGGCTCGACCAGCTCGACGCTGGTGACCTCGGCCCCGGCGCGCTCGGCCGCCTCCAGCAGCCGGGGCAGCAGCCGCCGGCCGTCCCGGGCGACCAGGTGGACGCCGCCGGCCACCACCCCGGCCTCGTCGACCCCGTCCAGGCGGGCCGCGGACGCGGCCAGGCCGGCCAGGTCGCCGGTGGCGCCCAGCTCGACCCGGTCGCGCTCCCCGACCCTGGCCACCCTTTCGCGCCGGGTGCCCTCGGCGATCAGCCGGCCCTGGTCGATGATCCCGACCCGGTCGCAGAGCCGCTCCGCCTCCTCCATGTAGTGGGTGGTGTAGAGCACGGCCACCCCCTCCCCGCCCAGGGCCTCCACGTTGCCCAGGATGGCGTTGCGGCTCTGGGGGTCGACGCCGGCGGTGGGCTCGTCCAGGACCAGCAGCCGCGGCCGGTGCAGCAGCCCGGCGGCGATGTTGAGCCGGCGCTGCATGCCCCCGGAGTAGGCGGCCACCTTGTCGCCGGCCCGCTCGGTCAGCCCCACGACCTCCAGGATGGCCTCGACCCGCTCGCGCAGCTCGGGCCCGGCCAGCCCGTACATCCGACCCCAGAAGCGCAGGTTCTCCGCGCCGCTGAGGTCCGGGTAGAGGGCGACGCCCTGGGGGACGTAGCCGATGGCCGCCTTGACCCGGCCCGGGTCCTCGTCGAGCGAGGCCCCGGCCACCGTGACCTCGCCGCCGTCGCGGCCCAGCAGGCCGCAGACCATCGAGATGGTGGTGGTCTTGCCGGCCCCGTTCGGCCCCAGCAGCCCGTAGGTCTCGCCGGGGGCGACCTCGAAGCCGACGCCGTCCACGGCCAGGCGCTCTCCGAAGCGCTTGCGCAGGTCCTCGCACCAGAGCATCGGTCCGTCGTCCATGCCGGCAGCCTAGCTCCCGCCCCCCGGCCGGGGCTCCACCGAACGGCTGAATGGCGCCTCGACCGGACGGCCGGTTCCGGGCCGCTTCCCGGTAGCCTTGGCCGGTGGACCACGACGAGCGACTCCGGCTGGCCGCCGACCTGACCGAACGGCTGCTCGACCGCCACCGGGCGGCGATCGTGGCCGTGGGCGTGCACGGCGCGGCCGCCCGGGGCGAGGACGGGCAGGAGTCCGACCTGGACCTGGCCGTGGTCACCGTCGGTCCCGAGGCCGAGGTCTCCGACCGCTACCTGCGCCACCGCGGCGTGGTGGTCGACCTCGGCGCCATCGCCGCCGACGCCTACCTGGAGGAGGCCGGCCACATCGGCCCCGCCTGGCCGCTCGCCTCCGACCAGTACGTCAACCAGCTGGCCGTGCACGACCCGGGCGGCTACTTCCACAAGCTCCAGCACGTCCACCAGGCCGCCGTGGAGGAGGCGGGCCCCGAGGTGTTCGCGGCCGCCGCCGGGGTGGACCTGGTCCAGCTGCTCTCCTGGGAGGCCACCGCCCGGGCCGCCGAGCTGGCCGGCGACCTGCTCACCACCCAGGTGGCGGTCAAGGAGGCGGCCGTGCTGGCCGCCCTGGTGGTCGGCCTGCACACCCGCACCGCCTACCGCGGCACCAGCCACGCCCTCCACGCCACCGCCGCCACCCAGGCCGCCGGCTCCGGCTTCGCCGAGGCCTACCGGCGCCTGCTCGACCCCACCGCCGAGCCGGCCGTCCAGGTCCTGGCCCTGGGCCGGGCCCGCGACGCCCTCCTCGCCCTGGCCGACCGCGAGGGCATCCCCTACCAGGCGGCCGACCTGGACGCGTTCCTCTGAGGGGGATCAGCCGCCCAGGTGGGCCTTGACCGCGCCGGCGACCAGAGCGGCATCGCCGGGAAGCCGAGCAGGATGCTCGAGCACGGCCTGCCGGTCATGGACCTGTCCTAGTCCTGGCCGGCGCCGGCCGGCGGGTCCTCGTGGGGGGGCGGGGGGACCGGAAGCTCCTCGGCCGCGACCAGCTCCAGCTCGACCCGGCGGCCGTGGCGGTAGACCAGCTCGCCGCCGAGGGCGGCGCCCAGGGTCAGGGTCAGCAGCCCGACCAGGCTGAGGATGATGGGGCCGACCGGGGTCGCGGTCACGTCCAGGTCGCGGCCGCGCAGGACGGCGTTGGCCAGGAACAGGCCGGCCGTGACCAGCTGGGCGGTCATGTGGACGACGGCGATCCGCCAGGTGCGGCTGCCGTTCTCGATCGGCAGGAAGTCGGCGAACCCGGCGGCCACGGCCAGGACCGAGACCACCAGGGCGACCACGATCAGGGTGAAGGCCCCGCGCACGAACGGGTTGCCGTCGTCGGCCAGGTGCGAGAGGACGTCGAAGACCAGGCTGGTCGGGTACAGGGCGATCGGGAAGTGCACCAGCATCGGATGCAGGGGGCGGCCTCGGCCACCCTGGAGCAGGTTGGGCATCACGCCTCCGGCGTCGACGGCCTGGCCCGGCGATGCTATCGCCCCCATCGGCGATGTCGACCCGAGCCGGGAGCCGGCCCGCTAGAGCCGGGCGGCGATGGCCCGGGCGGCCGCCTCCAGCCGGGGCGGGGGCTCGGCGGCGGCGGGGGCGCCGGCCGCGGTGAACAGCCCGACCTGGAAGCGGGCGGCGCCGTCGAAGACGTCCAGCAGGCCCGTGTCGCGGGTCCAGCGGGCGGCCTGCCCGATCCCCGACACCGGCTTGTCGGCCGGCAGCCGGCTCAGCTCGTACTGGTCCCTCGAGGCCGCCACCCCCCGGGACACCTGGACCAGCAGGTAGCGGTCGTTGCTGGTCCAGAAGGTGCAGGAGCGGACCAGGAAGCCGTCGCGGGACTCGGTGCGGGCCACCGCCGCCCCCAGGGCGGCCGCGGCCTCGCCGCTGGAGATCACCTGCTGGCAGGCCGGCGCCGGCGGCGCCGGCGGCCCGGAGGCGTCGGTGGCGCCGCCGGCCGCCGGGTCGCCGGTCGCCTCGGCGCCCTCGGCGGTGGTCGGGCCGGGCGCGGTGGTGGCCGCGGCCCCGCCCGGCCCGGCGGCCGGGTCGGCGGTGGTGGCCGACGCGCCCACCACCTGGTCGGCCGGGTCGTCGCCGGCGACCACGAACCAGGCCAGCCCCAGGACGGCCACCAGCAGCAGCCCGGCCAGCAGCAGCAGCGCGGACGCTCGGCCGCGTCGAGAACGGGGGGCCATGCGGGTGCTCCTGCCTCGGGCCGGGCCAGGGGGGCGGCGCGGCGCGGCCCGACGCTAGCACGGCCCCGGCGGGGCCGCCTACGCAGTTCGCTTGCCCAGGTGGGGGCGGGACTCGAGCTGCCGGGCGAGGCGGCGCAGGCTGCGCCGGAGCAGCAGCCGGAAGGCGGGGCCGACGACCGCGAAGCCGAGCCGCCCGGCCACGCCCAGGGGCAGCTCGACGTCCTCGACCCAGGTGAGCCAGGCGCCCCCGGGGGCCGGGGAGACCAGGAACGTCCCGGTGCCCCGGACCACCCGGCCCAGGTGGCGGACGTCGATGCGGGACGGCGGCTCGAACCTGGTCACCGCCATGGGGTCGCTGAACCCGACCCCGGCCAGCTTGGTCACGGCGACCAGCCGCTCCCCCACCCGGTGGGGCCCGCCGTCCGCGGTCACGGTGGTCAGGGCCACCCAGTCCGACTGGCCCTCCCAGTCGGCCACGGCGGCGAACACCGCCTCGGGCGGGGCCGCGATCGCCACCCGCTCCTCCAGGCGGACGCGCACGCGCCTCCTCCTTCCAGGGCTGTCGACTACCATCCGGGCATGCTGCGAACCTACGGCCGGCGGACCTTCGACTTCGGGCGCCGGGTCGCGGTCATGGCCATTCTCAACAACACGCCCGACTCGTTCTACGACCGGGGGGCCAACTTCGGGTTCGACGCCGCCCTGGCCGCCGGGGAGCGGGCCCTGGCCGAGGGGGCGGACTGGCTGGACGTCGGCGGGGTCAAGGCCGGCCCGGGGCCGCCGGTGAGCGAGGCCGAGGAGCTGGAGCGGGTAGCGCCGCTGGTCGAGGCCCTGCGCGGGCGCACCGACGCGGTCATCTCGGTCGACACCTTCCGGCCCGGCGTGGCCCGCCGCGCCCTGGCCGCCGGGGCCGACGTGGTCAACGACCCCTCGGGCCTGCGCGACCCCCTGCTGGCCGAGGTGGCCGCCGAGGCCGGAGCCGGCCTGGTGGTGATGCACACCGGCGGGCCACCCCGCACCCGCCCCCACCGGCCCGCCTACGCCGACGTGGTCGCCGAGGTCCGCGCCTTCCTGGCCGACAGGACGGCCCTGGCCCGCCAGCGCGGGGTCGCGGCCGAGCGCCTGATCGTCGACCCCGGCCACGACTTCCACAAGAACACCTTCCACTCCCTGGAGCTGACCCGGCGCCTGGGCGAGCTGGCCGACCTCGGCTACCCCCTGCTGGTCGCCCTCTCCAACAAGGACTTCGTCGGCGAGACCCTCGACCTCCCCCTCGACCAGCGCCTGGAGGGCAGCCTGGCCGCGGCCGCGCTCAGCGTGGCCGCCGGGGCCGGCATTGTCCGCGTCCACGAGGTCCAGGCCACCGTCCGGGTGGTCCGCATGACCGAGGCCATCCTTGGCCGTCGACCCCCGGCGGCCACCCGCCGCGGCCTGGCCTAGGAGCTGGCCGCCGCGCTCGGAGCGCGCAACTCGGCTTGGGCGCCCCCGGAGGCTCGGGGGCGATGGCCTCCGGGGGCTGCCGTCCTTCTGTCTAGGTCCCGCCCCGGCGGGCCTTGGCGAGCAGGCTCGCCGCACCCAGGCCGACCAGGGCCAGGCCGACGACGAGCAGCGGCATCGCTCCTCCGGCCCCGGTGAACGGCAGCTCGCCACCGGCGCCGCCGCCGGGCGTCGTGGTCGAGGACCCACCCACGGCGGTCGTGGTCGTGGTCTCCCCGCTGCTGCTGGTGACGCCGGAGGTCGAGGACGCGCCCGGCTTGGTGGTCGTGGTGGTCTCGCCGGGCTTCGTCGTGGTGGTGGTCTCGCCCGGCTTGGTGGTCGTGGTCGGGCTGGGGCCGCAGCCGGTGACCCAGAAGACCTTGTGCTTGACGTCGGCGCCCTGGGAGCCCTCGGCGTGGATGGTCAGCTTGACGTGGACGCCCTGGTTGGCATAGGGCTCGATCCCGCAGAGGTCCAGGGTGTAGGTCTCCGAGGCGTCCAGACCGGCCTCGCTGCCGCCGCCGCTGTTGTCGTCCTCGCCGATGAGCACGGTGTCGGCCAGCAGCACCTGGTCGTCGCCGTCGCGCAGGGTCGGCGGGTGGGCCTCGAAGGTGACGGTGGCGTCCAGGTCGCCCTCGTCGTAGCCGTAGAAGTCGACCTGGAACACGCAGCCGACATGCGGCTCGTTGTTGGGGTGGTCGTCGAACTCGACGTCGTCGATCTTGATGGTGCCGTTGTTCCCCGGCGGGTTCGGACCCGCCCAGGCCAGACCGGTAAGGAACGTGAGCAGAGCCGCCACACAGATCACCATTGCCGGACCGAGCAGCCTGCTTCGTTTGGACGCCACCATCGATCGACACCTCACCTTGTCTCGGGCAGAAGAACCGGCGCCGAGCCTGCTCCGTTACATCCCGGGCAGATGCGTGACATTCCCTTCAACGACGACACTTCGCCCGATACCGCGACCGTCGGCGTAACAGCCACAGCCCGCGGAGCGTTGTTTCAGTCAACCCGGGACGCGCAGCCAGGCCACAGGAGGGAGGCCGACCGGCGCCCGCGACGCATGGGGATGGTGGTGTAGGCGCCGAGCCCGTCGCGGCGCGACGACCGCGCGCCCCGGGCCTCGCGCTCGAGGACCTCCGCCGACCTTGCGGCGGAGGTCCTCGATTTCGGCTCCCTGCGCTCATCGCCCGCGTTTGACAGCTCCGTCCCAGACCATGAAGGTTTGTCGGTCTTCGAGTGCGGATCGCGAGGGATGGTTTGGGCGTCCGGTCCTGGCAGGACGATGATCGGCCCTGAGTTCGAGGACGTGCTCCGCGCCGCCGCCGGTGGCGACGAGGAGGCGTTCGGACGGCTCTGGCGCGACCTGCAGCCCCGACTGCTGCGGTACTTCAGGGTCGTCTCGCCGGCCGTCGCCGAGGATCTGGCCTCGGAGACCTGGCTCGGGGTGATCCGCGGCATCAACCGCTTCAGGGGCAACGAGCCGGCCTTCCGGGCCTGGGTGTTCACCATCGCCCGGCACGAGCTGCTCGACTGGCGCCGCCGGGCCGCCCGCCGGGCGACCGAGGACCTGCCGGCCAACGGGCTGCTCGAGCAGGCCGCGCCGGATGACCCTGCGGCCAGCGCCCTGGAGTACCTCTCCACGCAGGCGGCGCTGGCCGAGGTGGCGACCCTTCCCCCCGACCAGGCCGAGGCGATCGTGCTGCGGGTGGTGGCCGGGCTGGGGGTCGATCGGGTGGCGGCCATCATGGACAAGCGCCCCGGGACGGTCCGTGTGCTCACCCACCGCGGCCTGCGCCGGCTGGCCGAGCGGCTGGGCTCGGACCAGATCCGAGGGGTGGTGTAACGCGATGGGCGCCGACGACGCTTCCCCTGCTGACATGCCTCGATCACCCGCCAACCCGGACGCCGACCCGCTGGCCCTCGACGACGAGACCCTCGAGCGGCTGCTGACCGGCGAGCTCTCCCCTGCCCAGGCACCGCCCGGCTACGCCGAGGTGGCCGCCCTGCTGGCGGCGACGGCGGCCCCGCCCACCCCCGACGAGCTCGCCGGCCAGGCAGCGGCCCTGGCCGAGCTGCGGGCCGCGACCCGGCCCCGGCGAGCCGTCGTCGGCTTCCGGCGGGCGGCGGCGCCCAGGCGGCGCCGGGTCGGCCTGGTGGCCGCGGCCCTGGTGGGCGCCCTGGCCATGGGCGGCGTGGCCGCGGCCGCCACCGGCAACGTCCCGGCGCCGCTGCGGGACGCCGCCCGGAGCATCATGGCCACCGTGGGCGGCGCCGCGCCCGCGCCGCCCGGCTCCCGGACGGCCCCCGGGCCGACCCCCGCCTCCGCCGGCCAGGCTCCCGGCTCCACGGGCCCGGGGACCGGCGCGGCCGGTTCCGGGCCGGGGTCGACCGCCGCCGGGACGGCGCCTGGCCTGGACAACGAGGGCCTCTGCAAGGCCTACCTGGCCGGCCAGGGCGCCGAGCAGGGCGCCAAGCTGGACGCGACCGCCTTCCAGGCCCTGGCCGAGCTGGCCGGCGGCCGCGACAAGATCGCGTCGTACTGCGAGCGGCTCCTGCCGGGCGGCGACAAGCCCAAGAAGGACAAGAAGCCGCCGCCACCGCCGCCCGACGACCCGGGCCAAGGTCAGGGCGGAGCAGCGGGGCAACCGCAGGAGGGGCCGCCGGTCACCACCGGCGCCGGTGGCCAGGGGCAGCGGGCGCCGGGCGCGTCGCCACCCGGCCGCTGACCGGACCGGCTGGGGCGGCCCTTCCCCGGTCGCCCCGGCCGGAGATCAGGGAGGCCCGATGCCCAGAAGCCGCTGCAGGACGCTGATGGCGCTGGCCCCGGTCCTGGTCGCGGTCCTGCTCGGAGCCTGCGGACGGGCCGGCGACGGCCGGGCCGCGCCCGCCGTGACCTCCCAGCCCACCGCCCCGGGCCGCGACGGCGCCGTGAGGTGGTGGGAGACCACCAACCCGACCAGGGGAGCGCCGACCAGCACGAGGGCGGCGACCACCACCACGGCCGTCAGGAAGGCCGCCGGTGCCGAGCCGGCCGGGCCGAGGCTGCTGTTCGGGATCGGGCCGGAGGCCAACATCGCCCGCGCCACCCCGCTGGCCAGGCAGGCCCCGGTGCGGATGCTCACCAGCTGGTACAACGGGCCGGGCGACCTGGACTGGATGGCGGGCTGGAGGACCAGCGAGGTCCCGCGGGCGTATGCGGCCGGCTACAGGCTGCATCTGATCGTCTACAGCGGCGACCCGGAAGGGCCGATCGGCACCCGGTACGGCCAGGCCTGCGGGCGGCCCTACCCCCTCTCCGGGCGCTTCCTGGACGACATGGAGCGGCTGGCCCGGATCTTCGCCGGCGCGGCCGGCGGGGCCCGCCTGTACGTCAGCCTGTTCACCGAGTTCCAGACCTATCCGTGCAGCGACAACGCCTGGAGCGCCGACCCGGCGGCCACCGCCTACTACCGCGCCCTCAAGGACCGCTACCGGGCGACCATGGCCATCTTCCACCGGCGCGCTCCCAACGCCCGCGTCTCGCTGAGCTGGGGCGGCTGGCAGGCCCGCTGGGACGACCCCGGCACCGGCGCCGGGCGCTCGCTGTTCCGGCGCTTCGCCGACGTGCTGGCGGCCTCCGACTTCCAGAGCTTCCAGGCCATGGCGAACGAGGGCAACACCGGGGACATCCGGGCCATGGTCCGGATCCTGGGCGCCTACGGCCCCGTCATGCTCGCCCACTACAAGCCCGACAACGGGTCCGGCGCCGTGTTCGAGGCCGACCTCCGCGCCATCCTGACCGACCGCTACCTGGCCGAGGTGACCCGGCACGGGCTCTTCGCCATGAGCTTCATGGACGGCGCCAACCTGGCCGCCTCCAGCGAGCTGCGCGGGCTGGCGCGGGCCGGGGTGCGACAGTACGGCCGCCCATGAGCGCCATCCGGGCGCTGTAACACAACCGGCTCAAGAGGCGCTCCTTCATGGGAGCGCGGACACCGCATCCTTGACGCTCGATCCCTCTGCCCTCCTCCCGACATTGAGGACCCCCCTGGTGCCCAGCCACGCCACCGTCGTGATGTCACTCCTGACACCGGCCGCCCGCCCGCGGGCCCTGAAGCTGCTGCGCTACAGCCTGGTGTCGCTGGTCTCGATCGCGGTCTCCCAGTCGGTGCTGATGGTCGCCTTCGGGATGCTGCACTGGACGGCCAGCGCGGCCAACGTCGTCGCCTGCGCGGTGGCCACCGTGCCGTCGTACTACCTGAACCGGTGCTGGGCGTGGGGGCGGCGCGGCCGCTCCCACCTCTGGAAGGAGGTCGTCCCGTTCTGGGTGATCGCCTTCGCCGGCCTCGCCCTCTCCACCTGGGCGGCCGACCTCGGCAGCGCCCTGGCCCGGGACGCGGCCGCGTCGCACGCGGTGACGACGGCGATCGTCATGGCCTCCTCGTTGCTGGCCTTCGGGGTCCTGTGGGTTGGGAAGTTCGCCATCTTCAACGCGCTGCTGTTCTCCGAGCGGCCCCAGCCCAGGCATCTGCGCCCGCCGAGCCGGCGGCGCGAGCTGGTCACCGCCACCCGCTCCCCGCGCGCGCTGGTGGTGGCCGTGATGACGGTGGGGCTCCTGTTCGCCGGATCGGCCAGCATACGGGCGGCGGAGCCGGGGGACCCGCCCGACTCGACCGCCCCCCCGACCTCCGAGCCGGCGACCACGGCCCCACCGACGAGCGAGGCGCCCACCACGGCGCCACCGACCACCGCGCCGGAGACCACTCAGCCGCCGACCAGCGACCCGTCGACCACGGCCCCGACCACCGCGCCGACCACCACGGTCCTGGGCGGCGGAGTCGCCACCACCAGCCCGCCGGGGGCCGGTGGGACGTCGCCTTCCGTCACCTCCGGCGGGGGCGCCTCCCTCGGGTCGACACCGCCCGGCAGCAGCGGACCTGACGGCGTCGCCGTCGGCGGTGCCGTCACGACCGGCCCGACCAGCTCATCCCAGCTGGGGGGACCGCCTCCGGAGCCCGGACCGGCGTTCATCCCCAAGCGGGTGCTCCGCGAGCTGCTGGACACCGGACCGGCCCGCCTGACCCAGCGGGTCGCCGAGCTCCCAGGGCAGGCCGTCGAGGAGGCGACCACCGTCCTGCGCCGGCTGTCGCCGGTCGAGCTGGGCCTGTTCCTCCTGCTCAGCCTGGTGTCGCTGATCCTGACGGCGATCGCCGGGACCACCCTGTGGTGGATGCTGCACGCCTGGCGGACCCCGCAGACGCTGGCCGCCACCGGGTTCTCGGGGGCGGCGGCCGACCCACGGCTGTCGTTCTCGCTGATCGTGCCGGCCCGTCATGAGCAGGCCGTCCTCGGCGCCACCCTGTCCCGGCTGGCCGCCCTTGACCACCCCGCCTTCGAGGTCCTGGTCGTGGTCGGCGATGACGACCCCGAGACCTCGGCCGTGGCCCAGCGGGCGGCCAGGCGCCACCCGGACCTCGTCCGCGTGGTGCTCGACACCAGCCGGCCCAAGAACAAGCCCAAGGCCCTCAACGCCGCCCTGCCGGCCTGCCGGGGCGATGTCGTCGGGGTCTTCGACGCCGAGGACGAGGTCCATCCCCAGCTCCTGCGCCACGTCGACGCCCGCTTCACCGAGACCGGCGCCGATGTCGTGCAGGGCGGCGTCCAGCTGATGAACTACCACTCCAACTGGTACTCGGTCCGCAACGTGCTCGAGTACTACTTCTGGTTCCGCAGCCGCCTGCACTTCCACGCCGCCCAGCGCTTCATCCCCCTCGGCGGCAACACCGTCTTCGTCCACACCGACCTGCTGCGCCAGGCCGGCGGCTGGGACCCCGACTGCCTGGCCGAGGACTGCGAGCTCGGCGTGCGCCTCAGCTCCGAGGGAGCCAAGGTCGCGGTCGCCTACGACCCCGAGCTGGTCACCCGCGAGGAGACTCCACCCACGCTGCGCGCCTTCATGAAGCAGCGGACCCGCTGGAACCAGGGCTTCCTCCAGGTCCTGCGCAAGGGCGAATGGCGCCGCCTCCCCACCACCCGCCAGCGCCTCCTGGCCCGCTACACCCTGGCCATGCCGTTCCTGCAGGCGTTCATCGGCCTGCTGATCCCGATGGCGTTCGCCACCACCATCCTGGCCCGGGTCCCGGTGCTGGCCGCGCTCATCACCTTCATCCCGCTCCTGCCCGTCCTGGCCGTGCTGGTCGCTGAGGCGGTCGCGCTCGGCGAGCTCTGCCGCAACTACGGCTTCCGGGCGCGCCTGCGGGACTACCTCCGGCTGATGCTGGGGACCCTGCCCTACCACACGCTCCTGGCCCTGGCCGCGATGCGCGCCGTGGTCAGGGAGCTGCGCGGCAACCGCAGCTGGGAGAAGACCGCCCACGTGGGCGCCCACCGCGCCGAGCCCGCCACCGCGGTCGATCTGGACCGCTGGATCGGCATGAGCGACCGGACGGCATGAGCGCCACCACCCGCTCCCGTCCCACGCGATCACGGCGCTCCCACGCCACCCGGGCATGGTCGTCGGGGACGACCGCCTTGCAGGACGCGCCGGTCGCACTTCACCTCGCCCCGGTTCCCACCCGACGTGCCCTGCCGCCTCCAAAACGCCACTGGCTGCGGAAGTGGCTTCGGGAGCACTGGCTCAGCCTGCTCCTCGTCGCCGGCCTCCTGCTGGCCGTCGGCATCGTCCACGCCGTTGGCTACGACCGGTTCCCGGGTCGCATCAACGACGACGAGGGCACCTATGTCGCCCAGGCATGGGCGGTGCAGCACTGGCACTCGCTGGCCCACTACACCTACTGGTATGACCATCCGCCGGTCGGCTGGATCACCATCGCCGGGTACACCTGGCTGACCCAGGCCTTCGAGCGCCTTCCCACAGCGGTCAGCGCAGGCCGTGAGTTCATGGTCGTCGTGAAGCTCGCCAGCGCCGCCCTGCTGTACCTGTTGGCGCGGCGGCTTGGGTTTCACCGGCTGGCGGCGGCAGGGGCGGTGCTGCTGTTCGGCCTCAGCCCCCTGGCCATCCCATATCAGCGGATGGTGTTTCTCGACAATCCGGCGCTGATGTGGACCCTGGCGGCGCTCGCGTTGGCGGCCTCACCCAGGCGAAGCCTCGCCGCCTCGGCCGGAAGCGGCGCGTGCTTCGCCATCGCGGTGCTCAGCAAGGAGACCTCCCTGGTCCTCTTCCCGGCGCTGGCGCTCCTTCTCTGGCAATACACCAGCCCCAGAACCCGGCGATACAACCTCGCGCTGTTCCTGACCGTGTTTGGAGGGCTGGTCTTCCTCTATCCGCTGTACGCCATCCTCAAGAACGAGCTGCTCGAGGGCCCAGGTCATGTCAGCCTGCTCTGGGCCATCAAATGGCAGCTGTTCGACCGCGTTCCCTCCGGGAGCCTATTGGACCCGGCCAGCCGCACCCACGCGGTCGCGCGATCCTGGATCGAGCAGGATCCGTGGCTGCTGGGGAGCGCCCTGCTGCTGATCCCGCTCGGCCTGCTGCTCCGTCGCCTCCGAGCGATCACCTTGGCCCTCACGATCCAGGTGGTCATGTTGTTCCGAAACGGCTTCCTGCCGTTCGCCTATGTCATCGCCTTGCTGCCCTTCGCCGCGCTGCTGGTCGCGGGCGTGGCCGACCACCTGTGGAAGGGTTACGCCCCTCGACGCCGCGGACAGCCCAGGTGGCATGACAGGCTGCGGCTATGGGTGGCGGCGCTGATCAAGAGGGCGGGGCAGCTCGCCGTCATCTCGGCGGTCGCCGCCAGTCTTGTCGTCGTCGCCCCGGCGTGGAGCCGTGACCTCCGTCAACAGATGATGGAGGACCGAAGTCAGCCGGTGAAGCAGGCGGTGGCGTACGCCGTTGCCAACATCCCCGTCCGCTCGATCCTTCTCACCGACGATAACCTATGGCCCGATCTGCTTCGCCATGGGTTCAACCCGAACCCGGTGTGGTTCTACAAGCTCGATCTCGACCCCGCGATCCGCGCCAAGTACAAGAACGGATGGCGCGACATCGACTATGTGGTCATCGGTCATGTGCCGCCGATCATCCTGCGAGACCTTCCCCTCGTCACGGCGGCGATCCAGCATTCTGAGGTCATGGCGACGTTCGGCAGTGGAGAGACCGAAGTCACCATACGTAGAGTCCTCAAGAACGCGCCTGACCAGCCTGCGACCGACCCACCAGCCGGGAATGCTCGACCTTGAGGCATCGGTCCTCGACGTAGGTGAGGCCGGCCTCCTCGGCGATGGCGTGGGCCTCGGGGCTGCGGATGCCCATCTGGAGCCAGAGGGCGCGGGCCCCGACGGCGACCGCGTCCCTGGCCACGCCGGGGGTGTGCTCGGGGCGGCGGAACACGTCCACGATGTCGATCGGCTCGGGCACCTGGTCGAGGGACGGGAACAGCGGCACCCCGAACACCTCCGACACCGGGCACTGGGGGTTCACCCCGAACAACCGGTAGCCCTGGTGGTGCAGATACCAGGCGACCTGGTTGGAGGGCCGGTCGGGGTTGGCCGAGAGGCCGACCACGGCGATCGTCTTGGCGTCCAGCAACAGCTGGCGGAGGTCTTCATCGGTCACGGGCGGGCTCCCTGGCGTCGGCGGCGGACCCGGCCATCGTAGGCGCCCGCCCGGATGCTCAGCCGTAGAGCCGGCACTCGCTCCAGCGCGAGGCGCAGGTGTCGTCGATCTCGACGTAGCAGTTTGTGGCCGCGTCGGTCGGCATCGGGCAGCCGACGTTTGGTGTCGCCGGGCAGCCGATGTTGGTGTTGCCAAGGCCCTGCAGGTTGGTGTCGGGCGAAGCCCGCCCAGTCCTGTTCGTAACGAGTTGGGGAGATGATCCGCTCTTCCATCCGGGAACAATCCGCCCAAGGAGGGAAGGGAAATGCGGAAGCTCCTCGTGGTGCTGACGCTCGCCGCCGGCCTGCTCATCTCAGCCACCGCCGTGGCCGCGGACAGGGCCACGGCCGCGCCCACGCTGCCGGATTTCGACCTCGGGACGGTGACGGGAGGCTGGTACGGCGACGGCAGCGCCGTCCTCACGAACTCGACGATCACCGGCCTCCGGCTAACCGGCGCCACGCTCACGCAGACCAGCGACACCACCAGCGCGCTACGCGGGTCGCTGTGCTATACAGAGATCCAATTCTTTGTCAGCCGCGGCAACACCGTCCTGCCGGCCGGCTGCCTGCCACCGGCCGACTTCAACTACACCTACGCACTGGATTGCGCCGCCGGCACTCTCATGCTGATGCTGGCGCCAAGCCTGATCCACCCGTTCCAGGGCTATAGCCTGATCTTCATCGAGCCGCCGATCGTCGACCCCGCTCCCGCCAAGCTGGAGAACAGCGTCATCACCGTGGCCATCCTCAATCAGCCCTATCCCACGATCACGTTCGCGGCTGACACCCACGAGGAGCGGAAGGCGGTCTGCAAGGCAAAGAAGAAGCTGTCCAAGCCCAATAAGCCACTCACCACAGCCGAGCAGGTGGCGCTCCTGAACGAGCTAATCGTGGCGCTGTGAAGCCGAGCGGCGGCGCAGAGGAGAAGCTGCCGCACCGCCGCCCGATCAGCCGATCAGCGCTGGTTCAGCACTCGTAGGGGCCTTCGCCGGGCGGATACGGCTCGACGCCTTCCAGGGCCCAGGCGAAGACAAAGGCCAGCGCCTCGATGTCGCACTGCGACAGCACCGGGTCGCCGAACTCAGGCCAGCCGTAGCCCATCAGGTCGGTGCTCTCCAGCAGGTTGGTGGCATGCCCCAGCCCCAGCGCATGGCCGACCTGGTGCAGCGTCACCCAGTCCAGGTACTCGGGGTCGTAGGGGTCGCGGTCCAGGCTGGGCGGCAGGTCGGAGCGGACCAGGATGTTCGGGCAGCCGTGATCACCGCAGATGGCGTAGCCGCCGAACACCACCCCACCGGCGGTGGGCACGTAGTGGACCACGATGTCGGCCGCCTTCTGCTCGCTTGGCTGGGTGCCGGTGACGTCGGTCAGGGTGATCAGTCCGTCAAAGCACCGCTCCAGCACCTCGCTCCAGGTCGCGATCGCTTGACATCCTCCCACGGCTTGAAGCCGTGCGATTCCCGGTTCACGCTGCCTCTCCCCAGCGGGGACATCAGCGGCGCTCTGCGGGCTTGCGGCCGACCGGCTCTGACGGGTCGCCCCGTACCCGCCAGGCTGCGCCTGCGGGACTCGCCGGTTGAAGACTGCTCGACGCCGGCCTGCACC
>Ga0307415_100000102_pt1 | contig 35964 bp, 36 predicted proteins | sample DK1Cmetagenome_FD_204524 | JGI IMG/M metagenome (GOLD analysis project Ga0307415, IMG submission 204524) | Maize rhizosphere microbial communities from greenhouse at UC Davis, California, United States - DK15-C-2 | ecosystem: Host-associated > Plants > Roots > Rhizosphere > Soil | place: USA... | reverse complement strand
GAGGAGCGGACCGGGAGCGATCACGCCGCCGCCGACCGGTAGGTCATCCAGTAGGTCATCCAGCGCCACCAGCGCACCGGGCGGCCCGTTCGACGTGGGCGGCGGCGTCACCTCCGGCGAGGCGGGCGTCGCCGACGAGGCGGGCGCCGCCGGGGAGTCGCAGGCGGCAAGTACCAGGGCGGCGCCCAGCGCCCCCGCCCCACCGAGAACCGCCCGACGGCTGAGCGCACAGCTCACCGGTTGCGTACCCATGCGGACACAGAGCCGTCGACCTAGGACGAGGTTCCCGCCCACCGATCCCATGATCGAAGGTCACTTCTGGTGACTCCGGGGCGCGATTCTGTGCCTGAATTTGACCTTCGATCATGGCCTGGCCGGCAGCATGTCAACTTCATGATCGCGAAGAACGGCGCGCCGGCGCAGCCGCGCGACGTCCCGCCGCGGTGCCGGCCCGCGCGCCGTTCTTGGCGCCACCCGCCGCGTCGCCGTTGCGGGCCGCCTTGGCGTCGCCGTTGCGGGCCGCCTTGGCACCGGCGGCCGTGTCGCCGTTGCGTGCCGCCTTGGCACCGGCGGCCGTGTCGCCGTTGCGGGCCGGCCGCGACCGGCTCGCCGTCGCGTCACCATTGCCACCCGCCGCGGCGGTGCCGTTGCGGGCCGAACGCGACCGGCTCGCCGCGGGCTTGGCCGTGCCGTTGGCCGTGGCGGCCCGGGTCGTCGCGTGGTTGCCGCGGTTGCCTCCGTTGCCGGCCTTACCGGTCAGGCCGAGCACCCGCCGCAGCCACTGGCCGGTGTAGCTCTCCGGCGTCTCGGCCAGCTCCTCCGGCGTACCCACCGCCACGATGGTGCCGCCCTTGTGGCCACCCTCCGGACCCATGTCGATGATCCAATCGGCCGTCTTGATGACGTCGAGGTTGTGCTCGATGACGATGACCGTGTTGCCCTTGTCGACCAGGCCGTCGAGCACCTTGAGCAGCTTGCGGATGTCCTCGAAGTGCAGGCCGGTGGTCGGTTCGTCGAGCACGTACACGGTGCGGCCGGTGGAGCGCTTCTGCAGCTCGCTGGCCAGCTTGACCCGCTGCGCCTCGCCGCCGGACAGGGTGGGCGCCGGCTGGCCCAGCCGCACGTACCCGAGCCCGACGTCGACCAGCGTCTGCAGGTGCCGGTGGATGCCCGGGATCGCCTCGAAGAAGACCGCGGCCTCCTCGATCGGCATGTCGAGCACCTCGGAAATGGTGCGGCCCTTGTAGTGCACCTCGAGCGTGTCCCGGTTGTACCGCGCGCCCTTGCAGACCTCGCAGGGGACGTACACGTCCGGGAGGAAGTTCATCTCGATCTTGATGGTGCCGTCGCCGGCGCAGTTCTCGCACCGGCCACCCTTGACGTTGAACGAGAAGCGGCCCTGGTTGTACCCGCGCACCTTCGCCTCGGTCGTTTCGGCGAACAGCTTGCGGATGTGGTCGAAGACACCGGTGTAAGTCGCCGGGTTGGACCGTGGCGTGCGCCCGATCGGCGACTGGTCCACACCGACGACTTTGTCCACATGAGACAGCCCGGCCACCCGGGTGTGGCGGCCGGGCACCATTCGGGCGCCGTTGATCTGGTTGGCCAGCACCGTGTACAGGATGTCGTTGACGAGCGTCGACTTACCCGACCCGGACACGCCGGTGACCGCGATGAACTGTCCGAGCGGGAACGCCACCGTGAGGTTGCGCAGGTTGTGCTCGCGGGCGCCGTGCACCACGAGGTCCCGCCCGGGCAGCGGGGTCCGCCGGGCGTTGGGCAGCGGGATGCTGCGGCGGCCGGCGAGGTACGCCCCGGTGGCCGACTCCTTGTTCTTCAGCAGCCCGTCGAGGGACCCGCTGTGCACGATTCGGCCACCGTGCTCGCCCGCCCCGGGACCGATATCGACCACCCAGTCGGCGGTCCGGATGGTCTCCTCGTCATGCTCTACGACGATCAGCGTGTTGCCCAGCTTCTTGAGCCTGACCAGCGTTTCTATCAGCCGGTGGTTGTCCCGCTGGTGCAGGCCGATGCTCGGCTCGTCCAGGACATACAGGACGCCCACGAGACCGGAACCGATCTGCGTGGCGAGACGGATCCTCTGGGCCTCGCCACCGGAGAGCGTGCCGGCCGGCCGGTCCAGCGAGAGATAGTCCAGACCGACATCGACCAGGAAGCGCAGCCGGGCGTTGATCTCCTTCAGGACCCGCTCCGCGATCATGCGTTGCCGGTCGTTGAGCTCCACGTTGTCGATGAACTCGTGGCAGTCCCCGACCGCCATCGCGCAGACGTCGGCGATGTTGTGACCGCCGAGCGTGACGGCCAGGATCTCCGGCTTGAGCCGCGCGCCGCCGCACGCCTGGCACGGCACGTCGCGCATATACCCCTCGTACTTGTCCCGGGACCAGTCCGAGTCGGTGTCGGAGTGCCGCCGCTCGATCCACTGCACCACGCCCTCGAAGCCGGTGTAGTAGGAGCGCTCCCGTCCGTACTTGTTGCGGTACCGGACGTGGACCTGATCCTCCGTGCCGTGCAGGATCTCCTTCTGCGCCCGCTGGGACAGCTTGCGCCACGGCGTGTCGATGTCGAAGCCCTCCTGGTCGCCGAGGGCCTCGAGCAGGCGCAGGAAGTACTCCAGCGTGTGCCCGCTGGACCACGGCTGCAGCGCGCCCTCGCGCAGGGTCCGCTCCGGGTCCGGGACGATCAGCTCCGGGTCGACCTCCTTCTTCGTGCCGAGACCGGTGCACTCCACGCAGGCGCCGTACGGGGCGTTGAACGAGAAGGACCGCGGCTCGAGGTCCTCGACGGCCAGCGGATGGTCGTTGGGGCAGGCCAGGTGCTCGGAGAAGCGGCGCTCCCGGTGCTCGTCGTCCTCGGGCAGGTCGACGAACTCCAGCACGACGATGCCCGACGCCAGCCGCAGCGCCGTCTCGATCGAGTCGGTGAGCCGCTGCTTGGCGCTCGCCTTGACGGTCAGCCGGTCGACGACCACCTCGATGGAGTGTTTCTCCTGCTTCTTGAGCTTCGGCGGCTCGGTGAGCGGGTGCACCACGCCGTCGATGCGGGCCCGGGCGAAGCCCTTGGCCTGCAGTTCGGCGAAGAGATCGACGTACTCACCCTTGCGCCCGCGCACCACCGGAGCCAGTACCTGGAAACGGGTGCCGTCCTCCATCGCCAGCACCCGGTCCACGATCTGCTGCGGGGTCTGGCGGGAAATGGCGAACCCGCACACCGGGCAGTGCGGCTCGCCGGCCCGGGCGAAGAGCAGACGCAGGTAGTCGTACACCTCGGTGATCGTGCCGACCGTGGACCGGGGGTTGCGGGAGGTCGACTTCTGGTCGATCGAGACGGCCGGGCTGAGCCCCTCGATGAAGTCGACGTCGGGTTTGTCCATCTGGCCGAGGAACTGCCGGGCGTACGAGGAGAGCGACTCGACGTACCGCCGCTGGCCCTCGGCGAAGATCGTGTCGAAGGCCAGGCTGGACTTGCCCGACCCGGACAGACCGGTGAAGACGATCAGTGCGTCCCGGGGCAGGTCGAGGCTGACGTCGCGCAGGTTGTGCTCGCGCGCGCCACGGATGATCAACCGATCTGCCATGCCCATACTCACAATCCGCACACCATTTGTCCCCGAGTGCTGTGTACCCCCGAGAGGCCCGAGAGGTCCTACAAAGAAGAACGGGCGCAGGCACGCCGCCGCCACTCTAGTCGGCCCCTCTGACAAAACTCGCCGCCGAGCTCAGGGGCGCGTGATGACGATCCGGTCGATCGCCGGGCATCTCGCGCTGGGGTTGGTGAACTCGATCGTGTTCGTGCCCTGCTGGAGCGTCACGTTGAGTGAGGCCGTACCGCAGCAGTTGGTACGGGCCGACACGGCGACCGTGTCGGCCAGGCTGCCGTTGACGATGATGTGCGCGGTGCGGTTGGAGTTCGCGATGTAATGGAACGTCACCGTGTACGTGTCGGTGTTCGGCACCGAGACGCCGGAGATGACGAGGCGGCCCTGACCCGGCCGGTCCTGGGTGACACCGAGAAAGCCGACAATCCGCCCGCCCGAGCTGCCGCTGTACGAGGAGCGCTCGGCCGGCGAGATGACGGAGTTGGCGCCGGCCTCGGCCTCGACGGTCAGCGGCTGGAACGCCGGCAGCGTGGTGGGCGGCGGCGTGGTGGGCTGGATGGTCGGATCCTCCACCTGGGCGATGCCGGACGTCGGCGTGGGCGTCCGGCCCGCGGTACGGGCGGGCGTGGTGCTGGCGCCCGGTCCGGCCGTACTGGAGATCTCCCCCTCGTCGGGGGTGGTCGTCGGCAGCGCCAGGGGTAGGGCCGGCCGCGTACCCGGATCGGCGGCGTCCGGCCCCGGCGGGGTCGGCGAGGACCGCAGGACGTACGGGATGCCGAACAGCGCCCCCACCACCAGTACGGCCAACGCGCCGACGAGCGCGAGCCGGGTCGCGCGGCGCGGGGCCCGGCGGCGACCGTGGTACGTCTCGATGGCGAGATCGCCGGTCGGCTCGCGGTCCCAGGTGTCCGAGTCGGTGCTTGTCGGCGCTCGCTCCCTGCCTCTCTGCGCTCGCTCCGCGCCTCTTTGCGCTCGCTCCCTGCCTCCCTGCGCTCGCTCCGCTCGCGCGGGATCCGGAGCCTTTAGGCCTCGTCTTCCTTCGTCGCTCGCTCCTTCGTCGCTCGACTCCTCAGTCCAGACGAGGCCGCTCCGGATCCGCGTCGCCCCATCCCCCGGGCCCAGGGCCATGTCAATCTCGGCAGTGTCGCCGATCTCGGCGGTGTCGTCGATCGCGACCCGGGCCTCCGGCACGTCGAGTGCGTCGTCGAGTGGCTCGCGCGGACGGGGCGGCCGGCTCGCGAACGGGTTGACCGGCTCGGGTCGAGGCTCGCGTTCGGCACCGGCCTCCCGGCCGGCGTCCTGATCGGTGGTGCCACCACTACCGGCCTTGTGCTGGCGTTCCCGGCGATCGAGCGTGCTGCGGGAGGACCTCGGCACCTTGGAGGGCCCGTCCTTGCGACCCAACGCCGGAAGGGCGGCGGCCGACCGCCGCGCCGTCCCGCGCACCTTGGCGTCCGCGCTACTCGATTCGCCCGGCACGGCCGGGATGATCTCGGTGACGGCGTTCTCGGTGGAGCCGTCGGTCGGTTCGACACCGGACTCGGGAACGTAGGGACCAACCCGGAGCCCGCCATCGTCAGCGTCCGCCATCTGACCCCTCTGCGTCCCCGGCCGCCCCTCCGGGACAGCACACATCGAACGACCGGCCCGCACCGATCGGGCCGACGTTCGTACGCACGGCTCCCCTTGCCGCACTGCGCGGCCGAACCGTATCGCCTTTCGGCCACGTGTGGGGACCCGCCGGTAAGGCGTGACCGCATCCGCCGGACGGACGAGTTGCCCGGCAACACATTGACAGACTTCACGCGATGAGATCCATGAGACGGTCGCGTCAGGGGCGTGAGATCACGATCCGGTCGATGGCCGGGCCGTGGCCGCCGGGGTTGGAGATCGTGATGGTGTGCGACCCGGCGCCCAGCGTCACGGTCAGAGTCTTCACGTCACAGCAGTCGGAACTGCCGCGGAACGAGGTGGTGATGGGGTCGATCCCGGAGACGCTCACGATGCCGGTGCGTTCCCGCTCGCCGTCGACATGCACGTAGTGGATCCTGATGGTGTATGTGCCATTGGTGGGAATCGCCACATCGTTGAAACGGACCGATCCAGGTCCCTGCGGCTGGTCCCAGTCGCCGATACGACCGACGATCCGGCCCCCCGACGCGTCGTCGTAGTCCCAGACGATCGCGCTGCCGCCGCGGGTGACCGAGGAACCCTCCGCCTCGACCGAGACCGGTCCGAACGGTTGCGGTGGCGGTGGGTTGGGCGGTCGCGAGGTGGTGGTCGGCCGGGCCCGCCGCGTGGTGCGGGGCGGCGGCGGGGCGGTCGTGGCCGGGGTGACGGTGATCGACGTGGGCGGCGGTGAGTCCGGTGTGAGGACCGGCGGCTCCAGCGGCCCGCCCTCGGCCGGCGGGACGACCGGCTCGGTCGTGGCCGGTCCGGCCGCGTCGTTGACACCGAGCAGCGACGTCATCGTGAGCGGGATCAGCACGACGGCGGCCAGGCCCGCGATGATCAGTGCGACCAGGAGTGACCGGCGCCGGGACGGCAGGTTCGCCCGCCGCCGTCCCTGATAGGTCTCACCGGTCGGGTCCGGCTCGATCGTCTCCCAGGTGTCGTCGTCCAGAAGGTCGGGACCGAGGTGCTCGGCCGGCGGCGGGGTACGGGGTCGTGGCACACTCGGCGGCTCGGCGCCCCACTCGTCCGGCTCGCCGGAAACATGACGGCCCGCGGGAAGGTCCGCGCCCGCCGCGCCGCGTCCGCCATCCTCGCTCGTCATCAGACTCCCACCGCCCGGAGTCCGAAACCTATCGCGCCCGCGTGCGTCGTCTCAAGCGGCGCGCGATCTCGCCGCTCAACCGCCGCCAGCTGGCCAGGCGCCGCCCGGTGATCCGGCCCTCCGCCACGGCGGCCGACACCGCACACCCGATTTCACGATCGTGCGTACAGTCGTCAAACCGGCAGGACCGGGCGAGCGCCTCAATGTCGGCAAACGCCTGCCTCAGGCCGGTCGCGCTCTCGTCGGACATTCCGACGCCCCGGATGCCCGGTGTGTCGAGCACCGCTCCGCCACCCGGTAGGGGCACGAGCGCCCGGTGAGTGGTCGTGTGGCGCCCGCGACCGTCGGCGCGCAGACCCCGTACCCCCATCACCGGAGCGCCCACCAGGGCATTGACCAGAGTGGACTTTCCCGCCCCCGACGCTCCCAGCAGGCCCAGCGTCCGCCCCGGGCCGACCCACGTCCGCAGCCGGTCCAGACCGACCCCGGTCGGCGCGCTGACCGCCACCACGTCCACCGCCGGGGCGACGGCGGCGATCTCGTCGACGATGGCGTCCGGGTCGGCGGCTAAGTCCACTTTGGTGAGAACTACGCGAGGTCGGGCGCCGGAGGCGAAGGCGAGCGAGACGAGGCGCTCGATGCGGCCGAGGTCGGGTTCCGGATCGACGGACTCCACCACCGCGGCGGTGTCCACATTGGCCGCGAGCACCTGCGGGACCGGCGCCCTTCCGGCTCCGGCCCGGACCACGGCAGTACGCCGCGGCAGGACGGCCTCCACGGTCAGGCGGTCGTCGGGCCACGTCCGGACGACGACCCAGTCACCCGCACAGGGCAGGCGGAGCGGGTCCTGCGCGGCGGCGGCCAGCACCGGGCCGCCGAGACTGACCCTCAGCGTGCCGTCGGGGCCGAGCGTGGTGCACACCCCGCGATCGACCCGACTGACGCGCGCGGGTGAGTGGTCGGGTCGGCGATAACGAAGGTACGCCGAGTCGAAGTCTTCGTCCCAGCCCAGGGACGGCAGGTCGAACGTCATCGAGATCCTTGTCATGGGTGGCCGCCTCAACACCGCCGGCGACGCCCGCGGAGCCGGCCAACGCAGCAGTTAGTGACGACCCACCAACCCCGAATCGGTGGTGGGAACGCTCGGGCCGTACGCCATTGTGAGTTCCCACCTCCCTTCACCGATCACCGACGAACGCGTTCACCGCCGACGGTAGGGGCCTGGTCGCCGCCGCGAAACCGAATTTGCCGGGTGGGTAGCGTTACGCCTGTGACGTACGACCCACTCGCGCTGGCGGTCGACGTCGAGCGCGCCACCGCGCGGTTGCTGGCGACCGCGGCCACCCTCGACGACGCCGCCCTGTCCGGACGCTCACTCCTGCCGGGCTGGACCCGCGGTCATGTACTGACCCACCTGGCCCGCAACGCCGACGGGGCGGTCAACCTGTTGACGTGGGCCCGCACCGGCGTGGAGACACCGCAGTACGCCAGCTGGGACGGTCGCGAGGCGGACATCGAGGCGGGGGCGGGCCGGCCGGCGGCCGAGCAGGTGGCCGACCTGACCGCCGCCAGCGACCGGCTGGCCGCCGCGGTGGCCGAGATGCCACCGGCGGCGTGGGCGGCGGTGGTCCGGTGGACCAGCGGGCCGGAGGCGCCGGCGGCGCGCGTGATGTGGTCGCGCCTGCGCGAGGTGGAGATCCACCACGTCGACCTGGACGCCGGCTACACGCCCGCCGACTGGCCCGAGGCGTTCACGTTGCGCATGCTCCGGTCACTGGCCCGCGACTTCGCCGGGCGCGACGACGGCCCACGCCTGGTCCTGCGGTCGCCCGAGGTCGGCCACGACGTGCCCATCGGCGCCGATGTGACGGAGCCCGTCGTGGTCGGCCCCGCGTCGTCGGTGGTGGCCTGGTTGATCGGACGATCGGCCGGCGACGGGCTGGTCGCGCAACCCCCGGGGCCGCTGCCGCCGGTGCCGTCGTGGAGTTAGGGTTCGACCGTGGCCTACACCGGAAACGTGCGGCCGGGCGGCCCGCCCGACGTGCGCGAACTGCCCGCCCTGACCATCACGAAGGTCTCCGTCGGCGAGATGGACAACAACGCGTACCTGTTGCGCTGTACGGCCACGGGTGAACAGCTGCTGGTCGACGCCGCCGCCGAGCCGGACCGCCTGCTCGAGCTGATCGGCGACGCCGGCCTGGCCACCGTGGTCACGACACACCAGCACTGGGACCACTCGCAGGCCCTGGCCGCGGTCGTCGAGGCCACCGGCGCCCGCTCGCTGGCCCACGCCGCCGACGCCGAGGCGCTGGCGGTGGTGCACGAGACCGTCGACGATGGACAGACGGTCATGGTGGGCGAGTGCTCGCTCGAGGTCATCCACCTCGTCGGCCACACCCCCGGCTCGGTGGCGCTGCTGTACCGGGATCCGGCCGGCGGGCCGCACCTGTTCACCGGGGACTCCCTGTTCCCCGGCGGGGTCGGAGCCACCGGCGGCGACGCCACGCGGTTCGCCTCACTGATCGGCGACGTCGAGCGCAAGCTGTTCGACCGCCTGCCCGACGAGACGTGGTTCTACCCCGGCCACGGGAATGACTCGACGCTCGGCGTGGAGCGGCCGTCACTGCCCGAGTGGCACGCCCGCGGCTGGTAGGACCTGCCCCGAACCCTTCCGGGATTTCGCCGGACAGCTTCACGAGTGGCTACCGTGGCGTCGGCCGGCGATCATCCGCGCGGACCCCGACGAGGCGATCGCCTGGCTGGGCCGGGCCGCCGCCGCGCTGCACCATTACGTCCGGGCCGCCGAGGGCGGCGACGCCCGGTGCATGTTCGAGGTGGCCGGCCGGTACCGCGCCGGCCGCGGCACACCGGTCGATCTCGTGCAGAGCCTGCGGTGGTACCTGGCCATGCTCGATCACGGCAACGGTGACGGCATCCACGAGGCCCATCAGTTCGTCGACGGGATGACCGATGAGCAGATCGTCGAGGCCGGCCGCCAGGCCGGGCGGGCCAGCGAGGCGGTGACGTTCCTGACCAGGCGCTGGTCCTGATCCGCCAGCGATCGTGGGACCGATGGGCGCCTCGATGAATGTCAAGGAACCTTGGACGCACGACACTAGCGGCCCGCGCGCCGGCTCCGCCGTGACTTCTTGTCGGAGGGGTCCACTAGTCTGTGGACATGCGTTCGAGTGGCGGCGGCCGTCCGGTCGAGTGCCTGCGGGCCGACCTGGATGCGCTGGTCGTCACCGATGTGGCGGCCCTGCCGGACGCGACGCTCCGCTCCGATCTGTTGGAGTTGCTGGCCGCCCGCAACCAGCTCGACGCGGCGATCGCGTCGTGGTTGGCCTCGTTTGATGCCCGTGGCTTGCATGACGAGGACGCATGCAAGACGGCGGCGGTGTGGGTGCGCGTCTACGGTCGCGGTTCCGGGCCTGCGGCGTCGCGGCTGGTAGGGCGGGCCCGGGTGTTGCTGGATCTGCCGGCCGTGGCCGAGGCGGCCGGGCGGGGTGCGGTGTCGACCGAGCACGTCGACCGGATCCGGGAGCTGGTCAAGGACGTCGGCATCGAGGCGGTGCTGCCGAGCGATCGGATCCTGGCCGACGCGGCCGCCCATGGCGACCTGAACGACCTGACGGTGGTCTGCGGCCGCATCCGCGACTACGTCGACCCGGACGGGCCGGAGCCGATTGAGGCTTTCGACAAGCGGGAGCTGACCCTGTTCCATCAGCGCGGCATGGTCATGGTGCGCGGCCAGCTCGACCCCGAGGGCGGCGCCGCGGTCCACGAGGCGATCGACGCGCTGATGCGACCGCCCGGGCCGGACGACCCGCGCACCGCCGGTCAGCGTCGGGCCGACGCCCTGGTCGATCTGGCCCGCGGCACCCTGGCTCAGGGTGATCTTCCCACCGTCGGCGGCATGCGCCCGCAGGTCGGCATCCTGATTCCGCCGCAGATGCTGCTCTACGGCGCGGACGGCAACGACCCGCACACCCGCATGCACCCCGTACGACGCCGACACGGAAGCACCCGACATCACCCGGCTCTTCGAGGGCGGGGAGCGGGATCCGGCGGTGGGCATGCCGCCGGCAGTTGAGCCGGCCTGGCTGAACTGGTTCGGGCCCGTCCCACCGGCCACCGCCAAACGGATCCTGTGCGACTCCGGCATCTGGCGGATCGTGCTCGACCCGACCACCGGCCTACCGCTGGACGTCGGCCGGGCCCACCGGCTCGTGCCGTACTGGATCCGCAAGGCCCTCCATACCCGGGATCGCGGATGCCGGTGGCCGGGCGGGAAGATCGCTATTCTGCCCCTATGGCACGTAGAACGACCAAGCCGGGACTGTCCGCCACCAAGGGCCTCCGAGCTGCCCTATACATGCGCCAGAGCCTCGATCTGGCCGGCGACGAGATGGCCGTCACCCGTCAGGAAGAGGCCAACCGTGCGTTCTGCAAGGCGCGCGGATGGAAGGTGGTCGAAAGCGCGGTCTACCGTGAGAACGACACCAGCGCATCCGGGCGGAAGCCGCGAACCAAGTTCGACCAGATGCTTGTCGACGCGAAGGCCGGCAAGTTTGACGTCATCGTCGCGACATTCCTGGACCGGCTGACTCGCTCGGTGCGTGATCTGCTGCCGCTGATTGAGCTGTACCGCGTCCACGGTGTCGCAACCGCGACCGTCCGCGATTCAATCGACCTGACCACGGACGTCGGCGAGTTGGTCGCGACCATCCTCGCCGCCGTGGCGAACATGGAGATCAAGCGCAAGGGAGAGCGGCAGGCGTTCGCGAACGAGCAACGCGCCGAGACCGGCGATCCGCATCAAGGTGGCGCTCCGCCACTGGGTTACCGGCGCGTGGAACGCGGACCGGGCGAGCAGCACCTTCCGAAGATCATCATCAATGAGACCGAGGCTGAGATCATCCGCAAGGGGTACGAGATGGTGCAGGCCAAGGTGTCGCTGTCTGCCATCGCCCGCTACTTCAACGAGGCTGGGTTGCGTACCCGGCAGCTCAAGACCAAAAGCCAAGGTCTGTTCAGGCATCATGCCGTCGCCGATGTGCTGACCAACCCGCGTAACGCCGGACTGAAGGTGCATCGCGGCGAGATCGTCGGAAAGGCCAACTGGGAGCCCATTGTGGAGCGAGACGTTTGGGAGACGGTGTGCGCGAGGCTCAGTGATCCGACCCGGCGGTCCAACCCGCATCCTGGCGGGCTGCGTCGTTGGTTCGGTACCGGCACCTACCGGTGCGGCGTGTGCGACGCCAACGGTGCCGATGAGACGGTGGTGGCCGGCTACCGAGAGGACGGTATTCGGATCTACAAATGCCGTACCGGCAAGCATCTGTCCCGTGTCGCCGACGCCATCGACGCCTACGTGGTGGACCAGTTGTGCGCCCTGCTGGCCAGCGACGACGCGGCCGATCTGCTCGTGGACCGCGAGCGGCCGGACCTCGCGGCGTTGCAGAAGCGAGAGACAGTGCTACGCGCACGCTTGGAGGACGCGGCGGCTGAGTTCGCCGAGGGCAACATCTCGCGTTCGCAGCTTCGCATCATCACCCGCAAGGTCAACATAGAGTTGACCGAGGTGCAGTCGACGATGGTTCACACCGACCGGGCGGCGTTGCTCGCCGACTTCATTGAGGTCGACGATCCGAGGGCAGTATGGGACAACGTGGGCATCGACCGGCAGCGTGCCGTCCTGGTCAGTCTCTTCGACGTCGTGGTGTTGCGGGGAAGGCCGGGAGGTAACTCGCGCAACGGGCCGCGCCCGCTCGATGTGTCCACAATCGACATACGGCCGGCTGACCGGGCCTGAGCGCAGCGCGCGGTCGTCACCGGACGACGAGCGGCAACCCCTGGCGGAGCCGGTGCCAAAGCCCGTGCGCTGTGAACGGTCCGTATCGGCGTCGGCAATCGGGATGGGGGCACGTGAGGTAAACCGGCTCGTGCGGAGAACCGGTGAGATCGTCGCCCATGCCGCGCGGGATGTCGTCGTCTGGCGCCTCGCCTTCGGGATACAGGCTGGCCGGCACGTGCGCGAGTCCTCGAATGCGCAGGGTTTCCGACGCGTGGTTGCCCCTGTGGAGGAAGCCCATGGTCATTTCGTCGCCATCGAAGTCGTCGCGGCAGATCGGGCAGGCGATCGGGGCGGTCCCACCAAACCGGAAGTTGGTCAGCCGGATCGACTCCGTTGTGTTGAGTCCCATGTTGGCCATTCTCGCCCGTGCACGCCTCGCGTGTGTCTACACTCACGACAGGACTACGGTCCCGATCGTGAATGCCAGACGCGCTGCCACAACGCGTGTCCTCATCCGTGAGTGACCCTTGTGGAGACAAAGCGGGCTGTCGAAGCGGGCGCGATCGCTCCTGAATGCAGCATGCCAGGCGCGCCGCTTCACTTAAGGTGAGCCGAGTCGATCGGCCCTTGTGGAGAGTCACGGCGGACGGCCGAAGCGGGCTGGGAGTCAACCTCGCACCGAGGGATGGCACACCATGCCCGCGTTCGTGTTCTCCGCCGATCGGCTGCGCGCTGCGCGTCGGCAATGCGGCCTCAGCCGCGACCAGTTCGCCGTCCGCATTGGACGAACCGTCTCCACCGTCACGAAGTACGAGATCGGGCAGCTCACACCGTCCGCGTCGGTGCTCGGCGCGATCGCCGCCGTGCTCGACTGCGAAGTGGGCGACCTCTACGTCACCGAGCCCGCGACCGCCGGACGGAGGCGCGCCCGATGACGCACAGCATCCGGCTTCCCGACGGTCGCGTGATCCCCATGGACTGGGGCAACCCGGAGTACCGGGAGCATCTGAGCGCCCGCGTAGCCGTGTTTCCCCCGTTGACGCCGGCTCAGAGGGTCGCGCTTCGCGTGCTCTTGGAGCCGATGCGCGCCGCACTGCGCGAGCGCGCCGAGGCGCGCCTCTCAGGCATGGAGGCCGAGCGATGAGCAATGACAACGCCCGGCCTCCCGAGGGAAGCCGGGCATCGGGCGCTCCAGGCCACCATCACGATAACCCGTCGGCGGCGCTCGATCTGGGGATCGTCCTTTCCTACTTCAAGATCATTCATGGCGATCTACCGGGCTTCGTGAGCCTCGGTAGTCCCGACGCGGCCGGAAAGTTTGGTAGGTGGACGACGTTCGCAACCAGCGAACTCGACGGCGCGACGGGTCACGTGGCCACATTGGACGTCGAGAGCCCGAGCGGCATCTTTGCGCGCGTCACAACACTGTGGCGACCGCCGACGCACTACTGGGAGCGCGGCGGCGAGCAGGACTCGTGCGCTCTTCCTGGTCTGTGGTGTGACATCGACTTTGCCGGACCAGGACACAAGACGGACGAGAGCCTTCCGCCGGACGACGACGCGGCGCGAGCGATCCTCCGGGTGGCGGGCCTGCCAGACCCTACATTGTGGATCGATACGGGCGGCGGGCGCCACGGCTATTGGCTCTTCGACGAGCCGTACCTCTTGCCCGAAGACCAGGACGAGCGACGCGCGGAAGTCGGCGAACTCCAAGCGCTCTCGAAGCGGCTCCAGGGTCTCATCTTCGCGGCGGCACAACAGTTGGGCGGCTGGCACACTGACCGCGCCGTATACGACCTCGCTCGCGTGCTTCGCATACCCGGCACCGTGAACCGGAAGGAAGGCTTGCGGCGACAGTGCGGCATCGTCGACAAGTCGCGCAAGCTCGCGCTCGTCGACCTCGCAGCGTGCATTATGGACAATGCCGATCGGCTAGTGCCGGCGCCGGCCTGCGCGACAGCGGCGCGCACGTCTACCCGGCGCGAAGGCGTGTTGCGTCCCGGCGACGACTACAACCAGCGTGCCCAGTGGCGCGAGCTGTTGCCTCAGTATGGCTGGACGTTCGTCTACACACGCGCAGTCGTGGACGGTTGGCGCCGGCCCGGCAAAGAGCGCGGCAGCATCTCGGCTACGACCAACTTCGCAGGTCTGGATCTGTTGGTCGTACACTCGGACGCGGCGCCGGTTCCGAAGGGCACCTACGACAAGTTCGGCTTCTACGCCGCGATGCACCACGGGGGCAACATCTCCGCCGCAGCGTCGGCGCTTCGAGCGGAGAACTACGGCGGTGAACGGCCGTCGGGACAGGACGCGGCGTTCCGCGAACTTCTCCCGAACGCGGAACCTGCCACACGACCAGTCACCGCGCAGCCCGCGACGCCGCCCGGCGGATTGCAACCGGCACACACTCCACAAGCGACAGAGCCGGCCCTCCGGTTCGCGAGGATCGCCGAGCTGTGCGAGCGGGTCGACGCGGCCGGCCGCCGGCTGTGGTTGATACACGGGATCTGGCCGGCGGGCGACTATGGCGTACACGCAGCCGAGATGAAGGCGCAGAAGACATGGAACACCGTCGACCTCGCCGTGTCGGTCGCGAGCGGCACGCCCTGGCTGGGAGCGTTTGAGATCGAGGCGACCGGCCCCGTGCTCATGTTCGCGGGAGAGGGTGGCGAAGCGGACCTCGTGCGCCGCATCCGCGCCGTCTGCGCGGCACGGGAGCTGAAGGCCGAGGATCTCGATCTGGTGATCTGCGCCCGCGCGCCGCACCTGTCGAACGCCGTACATGTCGCCGAGATGTCGGCCGCGATCGGCGACGTTCGGCCGCGCCTCGTCACCGTGGACCCGTTCTACCTCGCGGCGCCGGGCGCGAACACGGCGCAGCTCACCGAGATGGGCCGGCTCTTGGAAGTGCCGCAGCGGCTCTGCCAGGCGGCCGGCGCGGCGCTGTTCGTCGTCACCCATCACAACCGAAAGGAGGGACGCGGCGCGGCGCGGATCAGCGGCGCCGGGCCGGCCGAGTGGGGACGTGTGCTCATCACGGCCGCCGTCCTCAGCCGGCATACAGACCCTGCGAGCGGTCAGACGACAGTGGTCACGGAACTCGACGTGATCGGCGGGTCGGTGCCCGACCGGACGATAAGGATCATGAGACGCATCCGGGCCGAGGTTCCCGACGATCTCGACTCGATACTCAGCTACACCGTGGGGATCACCGATGCCGCGCCGGCCGACGCCCCGTCGGCCGACGCGGACGGCAAGCCCATGCCGCCGGCCCGTAGGAAGCTCTGGGAGGCGCTCCGCGCCATTGCGCGGCCGTCAACACAACGCGAGCTGGTCGACTGGATCGCGGAGCACTACGGGCACGGACTGAAGCGGGAGACGGCCAGCCGGGAGCTGAACACGCTGCGCCGCACCGGGCTCGCGGACGCCATCGACGAGCCCGGCCACGAATCGATGTGGTTCGCCGTCGAAGGGTGTGATCAGGCGTGATGGTCACACCTCGATCACACCTCGATCACATCCCTCGTGTGGGGGATGTGATCAGGTGTGATCGTCACGGGTCTGGTCACACGATCACAGGGGGTGTGATGACCTGTGACCGCCCCCGTATAGGGCGGTCACAGGTCACACCATCACAGGTCACACCCCCGACATGTGACCGCGCGCCGAGCTTCGTCACACCCCCCGCGACGTCGCAAGGCGACAGTCCACACACCACCCTGCCCGCTCCAAGCCGGTCGGCTCCGACGTGCCCCGACCCGGCCGGCCGCGTCGCACCATCGAAGGGAGGTTCCGCGTGAACCGGCGACGAGCCTCGCCACGGCGGACTGTCGAGTACCGCGTTCGCTGGCGTCGGGTCGATTGGCTGCCGAGCACGCGCGACGCCTCACGGCTCTTCGAGACGCGAGCCGCAGCCCGTCGGTTCGCGAGGCGGATCACCGACGGCATGGACCCGCGATGGTTGGGCCTCAGCGCGCCGGTCGTCACGATCGAGCGCCGGCCCGTCGGCGTGTGGGAGGAGTGGCAGCTATGACCGAAGTGCGGGCGGCTCAGACGGCCGCCGAGTGGTTGAGGGTGTACCTCCGCACCGTCGGCGGCCGTTCGCGCGTCAGAGACGCGCTCAGCGCCGCGAGAGCGGCAGGATTCGGCGAGCCGGCGATCCACCGCGCGGCGCGGACTATCGGCATCCGCGTCGAGCTGCACGACGGCGACGAGTGGTGGTCAAGCTCCACGATGGACGGCGAGCCGGATCGTACGGATAGCGAAGCGACCGAGGGGAGGATGCCGACGCCGGGCTCGCACGCGGAGACCACCCCTTCCCGCCCGGTGCGCGTGCCGACGCGCTTCGGCGCGGTCGCCGTCGCCGACCTCGAAGCTGCGACACACAACGACGAGCGGTTATGGCACAGCACAAGGTGACGCAGCGGGTAGGGGTGTCCGGATCTTCAGCGTTGCCGGGCTCGGAGACCGCGCGGACAGCCGGACCTTTTCGCGTACGGGTTACGCAATTCGCGTATCGATCATGAATGGAGATACGGTGCCACATTACATAGACATCGATCAGGTTCGCGCGGAAGACATGCTCCGCGAGATCAGCCGGCACCTTCCGGTCGAGATGAGATGGCTCGGTACGCCGCTCGCGTTCACGCCGGCCGGGCTCCTGGCGAAGGACGGCGAGACGCCGGTCGTGTGGGGCATCGAGGAAGGCAACTACCAGGCGTGGCGGATCGCCGAGCTTCCGTGCGGGTGCAACGAGCTGACGCGGTGGGAGTACGGCGAGGAGATCGGCCGCCGGATCGTCGCGCGCGACGGCGAGGCGACCTGTCGTCACCCGTGAGGGTGAAGCCCGCCGCGCTTCCTTGACTCGACCGCTCCACGTCGGTCGGTCGAGCCGCCTAGCATCGTAGGAAGAAGTCCATAACGCCGTGCTCCCTCCGGGGGCATGCCGGGGCTCCGGCTCAGCTCGATCAGGGCGACCGGTAGCACCGCCAGCGCGACGGCAGCGTATAGGCCAAGTTCGAGGACCGGTTCCGGCCGGTTAAGTACAAGGAGCCCAACGCCGGCCCGGTCGCTGAGGCGAGCGACTTCGACCACACCGCGACACATAGCGCCCACAGCGGACCGGCGACGGTTCGCTGTCGGCGCGCGGCAAGCACGCGCCGAGCGGTGACCTTTTCTCGACGACTCCCCGAGCGGGAGCGTCGCATCGTCTCGTGAAACGAGGAAAGATCATGTCTTGGGAACGACACATCGACGGCTTAAGTCCCGGATCGGTGAAGAGCACATCGCCGTACAGCGGATCATCGACGGCGCGAAGAGCGCCGGGCGCAAGCTGAGCGACGGCGAGGCGGCTGCGGTCAACGAGCATCGCGAGCGCGCGACCTCGCTCACGGCCGATCTCGAACGGTCGGTCAAGCGCCAGCGCGAGGAGATCGCGATCCACGCGCAGATCAAACAACTTTCCGATGACATCGGCGGAGCGCCGGACCCGTCCGGCTCCTGGTCGCGCTCGTCGGGGCGGAAGACCGTCCGGGGCGCGGAGTGGGCGAAGGCCGTCATCGCGCAGAACTCCGACGGTCCGCGCTTCAAGGGACTCACGTCGTCGGGCACGACGTTGGTCGGCGTGCCGGCGCCTCCGGTGATCGAGGCCGGGCGTCCGGCGACGCTGTTGCGAAGCCTCATCCCGAGCGAGCCAAGCACTGGCGTGTACCAATATTTGCGCCAGTCCACACGCACCAACAACGCGGCGGTGGTCGCGGCCGGCGCCCGCAAGCCAACGAGCGCGTACGCCCTGACCCGCGTCGAGGGGCGCTGCCGAACCGTTGCGCATTTGACAGAGCCGATCAACCGCGCCGATCTCGACGATGCCGCGCTGCTCAGCGACTTTCTCGATGCGGAACTCCTGCACGGCCTGGAGCGGGGACTCGAATCCGAGATCGTCAACGGCGATGCCAGCGGCGAACACTTCGACGGGCTGCTACACGTCAGCGGCACGACGCCGGTCTCGTTCGTCTCCGGCGGTGCCACAGACGGGCTCGACCTCGTACTGACGCTCCGTCGGGCGCTCACGACGCTCGAACTGCTCGGCATCGAGGCGGACGGGTTCCTGCTTCATCCAAGCGATTGGGAGTCTGTCGAGACGGCGGCGACGACCACCGGCGGGCTCGTGCTGGCCGAGGCGGGCGCACGGGTGCCGATTGACGCGGCTGCGCGCCGGCTCTTCGGGAAGGTGGTCATCGCCTCGCCCGCGATCGCGCAGGGCACCGGCATCGCGGCCGACTTCGGGGGGTCGACCGTGCTCTACGTGAGAGACGAAGCTCGTATCGACTGGTCGGAGAATGTCTATCAAGCCGATGCCTTCGGCGAGGACGACGGCGCGACGGACTTCGAGCGCAACATGATCCGCTTTAGGTGCGAGGGTCGGTTCGGCCTGGCGGTGACCCGGCCGGCGGGAGTAGCGGTCGTCGACCTGACCGCGTGATCCATCGGCTACCATCCACTTGAGACATAGCTGACGGCGTTTACCCGCAGCTCGTCGCTCGCCTTTGCCGGATCCACGGGCGACGAGCACGGAAGGTCGCACGAGGCGCCAATTGGACGTCCCGGCGCCGACAACGCGGCGACCTGCGCCACACCACGAGCCGGCGTCGGTTCCCTCGTCTTGGCATCCCGCGAGGAGACCGGCGCCGGCTCGGATCGATCGAGTGGAGATGGTTGGCCCCGGCGGACCGGGGCCAACCATCCTGTGTGGACCTAGGCGTACTGCACGAGCTGCCAGGTCACGGCGATGTTGTTGTACGGCGGGAAGGTGTTACCCTTCGCGATCGGCGCCGTCGTCGAGGGGATCTCGACCACACGCCACACGCCGCTTTCGGGGCATGTCTGCCCCGTTCTCCGAGTGATCCCCAACGGCTCAGCCATGGAGACCCTCCCTTCGATATAGTGACAAACTTCGCACGACGCCCGAAGATCACTACCCGAAAGGGTTGAGTCCTGATACCGTGGCCGCCTCGGACGCAATCGAGAGCGGACCCCCGGTTCGGACGCCCAGACACTCGTCTCGGGTTTTCCCGAGCCGGGGGTCTGTCTGTGCGGCGACCCCGCTGTTCGGGGTCGCGCCGACAGCGTACCCGAGAACTACAGCCGTGGGATTCGCCACCACGTTCGTGAAGCTATATGTCCGGATTTGCCATCTCCTTGCGCAGAGCCAATTACAGCCCGTTTCTCTCGTGTCACGGAAGGTATCCGGAGAGGCACCCGTGCGCCCGAGTGCGCCCAATCGGCCGCCGACGTCATAGGGGTAGATCACGTTGCTTCCCGGGCTGCACGGCCCCGGCGCCGTGGTGCGACGCCCACCATATCCACGAATGGCTGAACGGCGGCGTCACCCGCGTCGAAGATCTTCTACTTCTATGCCGGTACCATCATGTATGTGTCCATGAGGGACGGTGGCGGATCCATCTCGACCCGACCACGGGACAGCTCAGCGTCACACGACCCGACGGCACACTCCACGACATCGCACCAACCCGATCGTGGACCACACCTACCGCCCAAGCCAACGATCCACCCGACATCCGGGCGGACGATCCGCCGGACACGTCGTAGTCCCGAGACTGCACGTCGTAACCGTTCTCGACAAGCGCTTCCGGCTCGTCGAATCGTCCGCACCGGTGGGAACATATGGCTGTGGACTGGTCAGCGCTTGAGCAACGGCAACCGGTCTTGGCCGATCTGGGGCGACGCCGGCTGACCGCACCGGGGGTCGTCCTGGTCGCGACCATTCGCCGCGACGGCACGCCGCGCCTGCGCCCGGTCGAGCCGTACCTCATGGACGGACAGCTGCTCCTGTCGATGTTGTGGCGATCGCGCAAGGCGCAGGACCTGCTCCGCGATCCGCGGGTGTTGGTCCACAGCATCATCACCAGCCGCGACGGTGGCGAAGGCGAATTCAAGGTCCGCGGCACGGCCCGGCTCATCAACGACGTCGAAATGCAGCAACGCTACGCCGACGGCGTCGCCCGCGACCTCGGCTGGAGTCCCACGATCGGAAGCTTCCACCTTTTCGCGATCGACCTCGATTACGTCACCCACATCCGCTACGACGACGCCACCGGTGACCAGTACGTGGCGATCTGGCCGCCGGCCAATGAATTCGTGCGGCGCGGAACCTCCGCCACAACCGTTGGTGAGCCACAACCACACCACGATCTCCTGATCATCGAGGAATAGGTAGCGATGGCGTCACCCGCCTGAGGGATACCTGCACCGTGGGCCCGCTGATACGCTGACCGCTGTACGCATTCGTGCTTCGCCAAGCCTTCGCATTCGCTTTCGCAGCGGAATCCTGGCATTCTCGGCCGTCGCACTGTCCATCTCACCCACGCCGATGGTGACATCAGCAACCGCGGCGTATACGCGAACTTCAGCGATCCATTCAACCGGTAGGCCCGTCGAAAGGGGAAGGAAATGGCGCGGCGCGTTGTGGTGGCATTCGCGATCGCCATTGGTGTGGTGGGCGGCTCGACCGGAGTCGCGTCGGCGGCGCAGCCGACCATCCCACCGGTGACCATGACCCATGGCGTGGTCACCGACAGCCTCTACGTGCAAAGACCGTTCATCGCCCGGCTGCCGCTGCTGAGCTCGGACAACACCAACCTGATCATAGACATCGTGGCCGGCGTGATCTGCCAGCGGTACTTTCCCGCGGCGGTCGAGTCGTGCACGCCGGTCCTCGCGTACCTGGGCCAGCACGGGCTCATCGCCACGCTGGCCCAGGCCCGGGAACGGGACGCCTGTGTGCGGATCAGATTCAACGCCGGCACCGTGATGCGCGGCGTCGTCTGGCCCACGGTGGAGACCAACCCGCAGTACTGCCTGCGCTACGTGTACGGCGCCATCGGCGAACGGTGGATGAGCCTGGGCGGATCGTCGGGCCCGCTGGGTTACGCCCTCACCGACGAGCTGGGGACGCCGAACAAGCCGGGGCGCTACAACCACTTCCGGCACGGCTCCATCTACTGGTCGGCATCCACCGGTGCCTGGGAGGTCCACGGCGCCATCCGGGACAAGTGGGCCAGCCTCGGCTGGGAGAACTCATTCCTCGGGTTCCCGAGAACCAACGAGACCCCGACGCCGCGGCGGTACGGCCGGTTCAACCACTTCCAGGGTGGCTCGGTCTACTGGTCGCCCGCCACCGGCGCCCACGAGGTCCACGGCGCCATCCGCGACCTGTGGGCTCGCATGGGTTGGGAGAACAGCGTCCTCGGCTTCCCGACGTCCGACGAGTACGCCATCGCCGGAGGCCGTCGCAGCCGATTCGAGACCCGCCAGCATTACCCGACCGCGGGCTACTACACGATCTACGGGATCGACTGGACTCCCAGTCGCGGAGCTTGGGCCTGGAGCATGCGACTTCCGTACCTCTGACGGCCAGCCAGCCGGCGGCGGCCGGGACCGAGCCCTGACTCACCACTGTGGAGCCGGTTGCCGGAGGGATCGACCACCCTGGTGCGGGGTGCGGACGTAGCCCTCCGGGGGCTGCGGGAGCGCCTCGACGCAGGCGGTCGAGCAGGCGTTGACCAGCAGTGGCAGCACGTCGGTGGCGACCCGGAGGGAGATCCACTGCTGGCGGAACCGGGCCGGGTCGATCGGTCCGTCGCAGACGCTGCACCGGCCGATCCGCTCCACGCCCCACACCCGCGGATCGAGATCCTCATGGGTGGGCAGTGCGCCCCGGGGCTGCAGCCGCGGGAAGGTCGGCCGGTGTTTGTAGTTCCCGTAGAGGGCACGGGTGCTCACGGTGCTCTCGCGCAGGTTCGCGCACCTGGTCAGCTCGTACGGAAACCAATGCAGAGAATACGAGGTGTACGGCTCGAACACCTCCAGGCTGGTCATCGCCCCGATCTCCGGCGGCATTCGGGTCAGGGGGCTGCCGTACAGCAGGAACCGCTTGACCCGGGTCAGTCTCGCCACCGTGGGCGGCAGCGTGACGAGGTCGGCGCGCTCGGCCGGTGTCAGCTCGACCAGCGGCCGGAACACCTCCCGCCCGTCGGCGGCGGCCTCGTCGATCAACTCGAGCAGCCGCCGCCATCCGGGCGATGAGACGTCCTGGCGCTCACCGTGGAACCGGACGCGCTCGCCCCGCCGATCGAAACAGGTCTCCTCGGCCCGGACCGGGCCGCCGCCCACCACGTCGGCCTCGAAGCGGTTGTGGAGCAGCCGCGGGGGCTGGTCGGGTTCATCCACGACCCCATAGCCTAGCCGGTACGGGGAAGCGCGCTACCGGATGAAGGCCATGGTGATGCCGCGCACCACGCACGACACCGAGCCATGTTGTGGTAGCCGACATCGGCCGCGCATCGGAGGTGGGGACGGTGGCGTCGCCGAGCATCCGGGTCCACTTTGGTCCCCAGTCGCGGTTGCCGGCGCTGGTCGGGACGGACGGCATTGAGCACGCCGGTGTTGCCGGACCGGTCGCGGTGCGGCTCACCGAATCGACGTTCTCAATCGTAAGGTGGAACACCCGGGCGGCACCGGCGGCGCGCCGATGGCAAATGCCGGACCGAGCCGACCGTGGCGCCCGACGCACTGCCCGAGGCGGTCAGGACAACGGTGGACAACGCCGTACAGCGCTGGACAGGAGGCTCGGATCGGGACAGGCTTCCGGCCTAGACCCCGGGGCGGGAGGGCCGTCCAGTTCGGACGTTTGAGCGAGCCCCATCGGCGGGAATATACACGACCATGGCAGTCATGACCCGCTATAAGAACGCGGTGGGCGCAGGTACCCTCGCGGCCTTCATCCTGGTGCTCGTGTTCGGCAGCCCCTGGTATGCCGACTGGGCCCGGGACAACACCGACCCCGATACCGCGGGCGGCTGGTTCCTGCGGCTGCTCGCGTGGCCGGCCTGGGCCTTCAGCCCCGAGGCCTCCGTGCAGGACGTCATCGCCTCGGGCCTGCGGGCCCTGTTCCTGCTCCTGTTCACGGCACTGTTCCTCTACATGCTGCCGGGTTCCCAACTCGCGCGGGCCCGCGGCACGCTCAGCCAGTTCTTCGCCGGCTGGGGCTCCTACATCTTCGCCGGGGCGTTCGCGGCCCTCCTCACCACACTGGTCCGGGCCAACCCGACGCTGCTCGGCGCCTTCCAGGCGGCCGGGGCCGGCGCGACGTACGGCTTCTTCACGGGCTGGATCATCGGACTGGCCGCGTTGGGCGGCTGGCGCGGCACGAGGTAATCGAAGCATCGACCGCCGCGGTCCGGCCTCCGACGAGGCCGGACCGCTGTCTGTCCACAGTAATCAGACGATGTCGAGCAACCGCTCGTATGTCCCGCGGGTCGGCAGGTGGGCCAGCAGGTGGCTCACGCTGCGGTCGAAGTGACGGCGGGTCTCGTCGTCGCCCGCGGTCAGCGCCTCATCGACCTGACCGCCCACATAGTTCAACAGGCCCACGGCGGCACCGCGAAAGGTCGCGAGGTCCATGGGCGGCAGCGAGCCGGCCGTCGCCCGGTAGCCCTCGACCATCGCGCGGGCGCCGGCGACGTTGACCCGGCCGCCGGGCCGGACCGTCCACTGTGTCAGCGCCTCGCACAGCTCCCAGGCCGGCGGTTGACCGCCGGCGTGCTCCCAGCCCGACACGATGAGCCGACCGTCCCGGTCCCGCCGCACGCTGGCCGGCGTCAGGCCATTGTGCGACAGCACGGGCCCGGGTACGGGTACGGGTACGGGCGCGGCCAGCGCCTCGAGTTCCATCAGAGCGGCGGCGACGTCGGCCAGGGCCGCCGCCCACGGCGCTCGTCGGGCCGCCGCGGACGCGGCCAGCTTCGGCCAGTCCGCCGACGAGAAACGCCGATCGTGCCAGGGGCTGATCCGGTCGACCGGCAACGCCAGCCCGTGAATCGTGGCCAGGATCTCCCCCACCGCGCGCGTCACGGCCGAGGCGGCCGGCGCCGACATCGGCGGCCCGCCCGGCATCCACGGGAACACCCGCCAGGTGTGGCCGCCGACGGTCTCCAGGACCGCGCCGGTGATGCTGCGTACCGGGGTGGGCAGCAGCACGCCCTGGCGGGCGGCCGCCTCCTGCAGGGCGACCTCGGTCTCGATGTCCACGATCGGCCACCATGTGTCCATGGTGCGCACCGCCCAGCGACCCCGGTCGGTCACCAGCGTCCACCGGCGGCCGCTCTCATCGGCCCGGGCCACGGAGCGCATCTCGCCGGTCACGGCGCCCAGGCCGTACCGGTCGGCCAGCGCCCGGGCCAGGCCCGGGTCGGCGACGTCGGCCCCTCCCCGCCGGCGGTCGACCTCGCTCTTGAGTTCGGTCCAGGTACGGAAGCCGAACTGCTCGGCGAGCAACGACTGGGCCTGGGCCAGCGTGGCGCGGGTGTCGGAGTCCCGCAGGCCGGACAGGAGGTCCTTGGCCTGCTGGCGCAGGTGGTCGAGATTGGGGTTGTCGGGCAGCGTCTTCACGGAGTACCTCGCTCGTCGCCCGGACTCGCACGGGCGCAAGAGCTTGGCACCGTTGGACGGGGATGGCTTCGAGCCTTCCGGCGAGTCGCGGCGCGATCCCCACGCGCTACGACCGAGGTTAGCCGGTCGGGCGCGGTCGATGTCAAGAAGGCCCGAGATGCGGCGGCAGCCCGAACAACGGGAACAGCCGCTGCGTGTCCAGGAAGAAGGTCATGCCCCGCACCCGCCCGGCCGTGATCTCGAGCATCAGCAGCGACCACGGCTCGTGCACGCCGGGTCGCTCGCCCGGCTTGTACTGGCCGAACGCCGGCGTGGCGTTGGCCGTGGCCGCCACCAGGCGCGATCCGCGGCAGGCGCCGCCGGTACCCAGCATCCAGTCGACGATGTCGGCGTGCCCGCGCAGCCACAGGTCCAGGGGAGGCATCGACATCGTCGCGTCCTCGTGCAGCAGGGACGTCAGCGAGTCCATGTCGTACCGCTCGAACGCGTCGACGTAGCGCCGCAGCAGGTCGGCCTGCTCCGGGTCGTCCGGCTCGAACACATCGGAGGCCACGTCGGCCGTGGCCAGCGTCGCCCGGGCCCGCTGCAACGCGCTGTTCACCGAGGCCACCGTGGTGTCGAGCAGCTCGGCGACCTCGCTGGCCGACCAGGCCAGCACCTCACGCAGGATCAGGACGGCCCGCTGCCGCGGCGGCAGGTGCTGCAGCGCGGCGACGAACGCGAGCCGGACGGTCTCGCGGGCCATCGCGATCTCGGCCGGGTCGCCGATGTCGGCCAGGACGCGACCGTCGGGAGCCGGGCCGATCCATACGGCCTCCGGCCGCGGCTCGGGTACGGGCGAGCGGGCCGATCCGGCCGGACCGAGGTCCATCGGGCGGGCGCGGCGCTGGGCGCTGCCCAGCATGGTCAGGCAGACGTTCGTCGCGATCCGGTACAGCCACGAGCGCAGGGCCGACCGGCCCTCGAAGCGGTCGAGGCCGCGCCATGCCCGCACCAGCGTTTCCTGCACGGCGTCCTCGGCCTCGAAGGCCGAGCCCAGCATCCGGTAGCAGTACCCGGTCAGCTCCAACCGGAACGACTCGAGGTCGTGCTCCGTCCCGACCGCACTTGTCATTCCCGCGAGGATATCTGCTGTACGGCCCAGCGGTTGCCATCCGGATCGCTGAAGTGGACGAAGCCGACGTTGTCCAGCGGGTCGGGGACCGGCCCCGGATTGGTGCCCAGAACCTGGATCTCGCTGACGTCCACGCCCCGCTCCACCAGCTCCGCGCGGGCCTGCCGCAGATCCTTGACGACGAGCTGCACGCCGGACAGCGAGCCGGGGGCCATGGTGCCGGTCCCCGTGCCGATGACGATCGAGCAGCCGGAGCCGGGCGGGGTCAGCTGGACGAACCGGGTATCGGCGTCGAACGTCATGTCGAAGTCGACGTCGAAGCCGACCTGCCGGGCGTAGAAGTCCTTGGCACGGTCCACATCGGACACGGGTACCACGACCACCTCGAGTGTCCAGTTCATCTCGGGCCTCCGTTATCCGCGGGCCGGGATCTGTTGCAGCGACCAGCTGTTGCCGTCGGGATCGCTGAACGTCACGAACAGGCCCCACGGTTGTTCGTCGACGTCGCTGGCGTCGACACCCCGCGCGATGAGCTGTTCCCGCGCGGCGGCCACGTCCTCGACGACGACCTGGAGGCCCTTCTGCGAGCCCGGCGCCATCGGCGTCACGCCGGTGCCGAGGACGATGGAGCAGGCCGATCCGGGCGGCGTGAGCTGAACGAAGCGTAGGTTCTCGTGGACCTTGTGATCGTGGTCGGCGTGGAAGCCGACCTGGTCCACGTAGAACGCCTTCGCCCGGTCGACATCGGTGACGGGTATCGCGACGAGTTCCAGCTTCCAGTCCATGGCCGCCAGTATGCGCCGCCGGGCCCGACAGTCAGGGCCAGGGTGCCGGCGCGCGTGCCAGCCTGGACCGCGGGTACCGCGGTGGCGTGACCGCACGCTACCGGTCGAGGGCCGAACGCAGCTCCCCGAAGGCCGCCACCAGCCGATCGAGGGTGTAGTGGGCGTTGAGCCCGCTGGGGTTGGGCAGCACCCACACGCGGGCCCCGCCCAGCCGCTCGTCCCTCGGCCCGACCGCGGCGCCGCGGTGGCCGAACGCCGACCGGTACGCGCCCACGCCCAGTACGGCGACGCAGGACGGGCGGACGCGCCGGACCTTGCGTACGAGGACCCGGCCCCCGGCCTCCAGCTCTTCGGGGCTCAGCTCGTCGGCCCGCGCGCTGGCCCGGGCCACCAGGTTCGTGATGCCGAGGCCGTACCTCAGTAGGTCGTCCTGCTCGTCGGGGCGCAGCTGGCGCGGCGTGAATCCGGAGCGGTACAGGGCCGGCCAGAACCGGTTACCCGGCCGGGCGAAGTTGTGGCCGGTGGCGGCCGACCACAGCCCGGGGTTGATGCCGCAGAACAGCACCGAGAGCCCGGGGCCGATGACGTCCGGGATGGACCGTCCCGCGGCGGCGGCGAGATCGGCCGGCGACGGCCGCGCGACCTGGTGCCGGCGGCGTGGGAGACGGTGTGAGCGGGGGTCCACGCGTCTACATTAGAGTCATGACGCCGACGGCACCGGAGCCGTACACCATCCACGTCGAGGACGCCGTCCTGGACGATCTGCGGGCCCGCATCCGCAACACCCGGTGGCCGGACCAGGTGCCCGGCATCGGCTGGGCTCAGGGCACCGAGCTGGACTACCTGCGCGGGCTGCTGGACTACTGGGCCGACGGGTTCGACTGGCGCGCCCGCGAGCGGGAGCTGAATGCGTACCGGCATCATCGCGTCGAGCTGGACGGGATACGCGTCCACTTTGTCCATGCGCCGGCCCGCGCCGGTGACGGTGTGCCGCTGATCCTCACGCATGGCTGGCCCAGCACGTTCGTGGAGCTGCTGGGCCTGGTGCCACTGCTGACCGACCCGGCCGCCCACGGCATCGACGGCCCGGCGTTCGACCTCGTGCTGCCGTCCCTGCCCGGGTACGGCTTCTCCGAGCGACCGGCGCGCACCGGCGTCAACTACCGGTATGTGGCCGGGCTGTGGCACCGGCTGATGCGGTCACTCGGGTACGAGCGGTACGGCGCGGGCGGCGGCGACTTCGGGGCCGGCGTGGCCACGCTGATGGCGCTGGACGAGCCCGACCGGGTGATCGGCGTGCACCTGAGCAACCTGGAACTGCCGCCGTACACGGGTCCGGGCTCGCGGCCGCTGTCGGATGCCGAGCGGGCCTTCCTGGACGACAACGCGCGCTGGGCCAGCGTGGAGCGGGGCTACAGCGCGATCCAATCCACCAAGCCGCAGACGCTCGGCTACGGCCTGACCGACTCACCGGCCGGCCTGGCGGCCTGGATCCTCGAGAAGTGGCGCACGTGGACCGACTCCGGCGGCGACCTCGACCGGCGCTTCGGCCGCGACTTCCTGCTCACCATGGTCACGATCTACTGGGCTACGCGGAGCATCACCCCCTCGATGCGCGACTACGCCGACAACCGGTGGCACGGCGTGACACTCGGCCCGGACGATGTGGTCGGCGTGCCGACCGCGGTGGCGGTCTTCGATCATGAATTCGCCCCCGAGGGCACGCCGCCGCGGGAGTGGGCGCAGCGCCTGTACCGGTTGACCCGCTGGACCCCGATGCCGCGCGGCGGGCACTTCGCACCGGCCGAGGAGCCTGAGCTGCTGGCCCGCGACATCGCCGCGTTCTTCGCGGGCCAATGACAGGGAAATCCCTCGATTTGGCGGCGACTCCACCCGGGGCGGGCCGCCGGACGGACGGTAAACGGTTGCTGCCGGGCCGGCGCCCGCACTCACGACGAGAGGGAGGCCCGGCCGGGGCGCTGTAGACGGTCGATACGTGACATTGACCCGTGTGGGTAGCATTCATACAAATATGCGCCACACCGGAACGTTCCACTTTTCCGAACGTGCGAACACTTATATGTTGACCTGCAGCCCTCACAGCGGGATGAGGTTCGTGCTGCCCCGCCGCCACCCCCAGGCGGGCTGCGGCATCCGGTGAAAGCGGAGGTTAAAATAGTGCGCAAAGTCGTCATGCGAGTTCTCGCGGTGTCGACGGTCACGGGGCTGGGCGTAGCGCTTGGCGGTTGGGCCCTGGCCGGGAATGCACCGAGCAAGGCCAGTGCCGCCCCCGCGGCTGCGGCGGCGGCACCGGTACCCATAGATGACCTGCCCAACCCCTTGGAAGCCAAGCGGCGCGAGCTGCGCGAGCAGGGCCTCGCGTCCGTGCTCACCGGCGAGAAGGCGGCCGAGAAGCGCGGCGCCAGCACGGTCGTGAAGGTCGGCGAGACGTCCACGGCCACGTCTGGACGCAACGGGTCCCGCAGCCACGGTCAGAAGCGTGCCCAGTACGTCGAACTGGCCCGCGAGACCACCGACCGCATCTTCGTGATCCTCGCCGAGTTCGGCAACGACCGTGACCCGGACTACCCGGACCAGGACACCGACCCGGCCACGCCCGGCCCGACGCGGTTCGACGGTCCGCTGCGCAACGAGATTCCCGAGCCCAACCGCGCCGTGGACAACTCGACGGTGTGGCAGGCGGACTACAACCGCCAGCACTACCAGGACCTGTACTTCGGTCGCGGTGAGTCGCTGAAGAACTACTACGAGAAGCAGTCCTCGGGCCGGTACAGCGTCTCCGGCACCGTGACCGACTGGGTACGGGTCAACTTCAACGAGGCCCGCTACGGCCGGTCCAACGGCTTCCCGTGTGACAGCATCGTGTGCGCCAACACGTGGGACCTGGTCCGGGACGCGGCCAACAAGTGGTACGCCGACCAGATCGCGGCAGGCCGCACGCCGGCCCAGGTCGCCGCCGACCTGGCGGCCTTCGACCAGTGGGACCGCTACGACCACGACGGCGACGGCAACTTCAACGAGCCCGACGGCTACGTCGACCACTTCCAGATCGTCCACGCCGGCGGCGACCAGGCCGACGGTGACCCGTTCCAGGGCGAGGACGCGATCTGGAGCCACCGCTGGTACGCGTACGTGAACCAGGTCGGTCGCACCGGCCCGCCCACCAACCCGCTCGGCGGAACCCAGGTCGGCAACAGCGGTCTCTGGCTCGGTGACTACACCATCCAGCCCGAGAACGGCGGCCGGAGCGTCTTCTACCACGAGTACGGCCACGACCTCGGTCTGCCGGACGACTACAACATCCTCAACGGCGGCGACAACAACAACGAGCACTGGACCCTCATGGCCCAGAGCCGGCTCGGCGCCAAGAACGACCAGGGTATCGGCGAGCGCGGTGGCGACCTCGGCGCGTGGAACAAGCTGCAGCTCGGCTGGCTCGACTACGAGGTGCTCGTGGCCGGCGCCGGCGTCGGCGGCAACCGCACCCTCACCTTGGGCCCGCAGGAGTACAACTCGAAGAAGCCACAGGGCCTTGTGGTCGTGTTGCCGAAGAAGGAGGTGGTGACGAACCTCGGCGCCCCGGCGGGCGGCTCCAACCAGTGGTGGAGCGGCGACTCGGACGACCGCAACGCCACCATGACCCGCTCCGTGACCCTGCCCGCTGACCCGGCCACCCTGACCTTCCAGGCCAGGTGGAACATCGAGGACTGCGGCCCGAGGGAACAGGATGCCTGCGACTACGCCTATGTCGAGGTCGATGACGGCACCGGCTTCACCGCGCTCGGCGGCAACATCACCAAGCCGGTTGAGCACAACGGCATCGATGGTGTCCAGGCCGCCTACACCACGGCCACGTTCGACCTGTCGGCGTACGCCAACAAGACGGTCGCACTGCGGTTCCGGTACACCACAGACGGTGCGGTGCGGGGCCAGGACGGCAGCCTGCCGGCCGGCATCTTCATCGACAACGTGGCCATAACGGCCGGCGGTGCCACCGTTCTCACCGACGGGGCCGAGGCCGGGGCGAACGGCTGGACCCTGGCCGGGTTCTCGGCCGTCGGGGCCAGCATCACCGCCCTGTTCGACAACTTCTACATCGCCGGGCACCGGTCGTACGTCTCGTTCGACCAGTACCTCAAGACCGGCCCGTACTACTTCGGATACCAGAACACGTTGCCGGACAAGGTCGACCACTACGCGTACCAGAACGGCCTGCTGATCTCGTACTGGGACACCTCGTACGCCGACAACGACACGTTCGAACACCCGGGCAACGGCCGGAACCTGTACGTCGACTCGCACCCGATCCCGTTCTACCGGCTCGACGGCCTGCCCTGGCGTGCCCGCATCCAGGTCTACGACGCGCCGTTCGGCCTGGAGCGGAACGACTCGATGACGCTGCACCACAACAGCACGCCCATGTTCATCCGTGGGCAGAATGGTCAGCCGCTCTTCGATGACACCGCCACCTACTGGTACGCGGAACTGCCCAACCACGGCGTCAAGCTGCCGGCGGTTGGTGTCAAGATCCGCGTCCTGTCGGTGAACGGCACCTCCATCCGCATCCGCGTCACCTCCTGACGCATCATGGTTGGCGCCCGGGGCCTCAGCCCCGGGCGCCAACCGCTTTAGGGAACCCGGAAGGCCGTCACCGACATCCAATGAAGATGCACATGTACCGGAACACGCTCAGAAACAGCGCCGTCGCGGCGGCTTTCCTGGTCCTCGCGACCCCCGTGCTCGCGGCGGGTTGCTCCTCGGAGCGCCCGGGCGGGACGGCCGCGTCGCCGTCCGCCACCCCCCTACCGCCGCCGGCCACCGGGGGGCCGAGCGCGTCGGCCACGCCAGCGCCGGGCGGCACTGGCGATCCCCTCCCGACCCTCGGACCGCCATCGGGTCCGCCCAAGACGCCCAGCGATCCGTACCCGGCGGGCATCCTGGTCGGCCGCATCGTCAAGGCGAGCGACGGCCCCTGCTACACGATGGAGAACGACGAGGGCGCCGTCTTCGCCGTCCACAACACGAACGCGGGCTCCCTGGCCGCCGGCACGACGGTCCGGGTGACCAGCGCGCCGACCAGCAAGAGGTACGGCTGCGGCGCCGGCCAGCCGGTGCACGCCTCCAGGATCGAGGTCATCCGCTAGACCCGGCATGCCTCATGATCCATACCGGGAGGCCGGCGTCGACGGACGCGACCACCTCCCAGCCCACCCCGGCGTACCGGTCGACGTTGCGCGGGTTGGCCGTCTCCAGATAGGCGGGCAGCCCGTCGGCGGCGGCCCGCTCCAGGCCCACCGCCATCAGCGACCGGCCCAAGCGCCGGCCGGCGTGACGGGGATGGGTGGCCACCACGCCGAGGTACCAGAACGGGCCCGGCGGCAGCGCGGCCCCGACCACCGTGTCGAAGTTCTCCAGGCGGGCCTTCGCATCCGGTGATAGGTCCATCGTGGACACCGAATCGGCTGGGTCGTCCCCGGGAGGGTCCCACATCGTCACCGCCGCGCCGTCGGCCAGGACCCACACGGTGCCGCGTCCGACCCGGCGGTCGAAGAGATGTCCGGCGAACGCCGCGGCCTGTCGGTCGTAGGTCGACTCGTCGGGAAAGAAGAACCGGAACGCCGGGTCGGCCCGGAAGGCGGTCACGACCGTGTCGACGACCCGGTCCCGGTCCGCGGCGGTCGCTTCTCTCGGCGGGCCTGGTACGTCGGCGCCGTCCACCCTGTCCACGCGCACGACGGTAGCCTGTGTCGCGTGATCTTCGAACCCGGCCAGCGGATCCTGTTCATCGGCGACAGCATCACCGACTGTGGCCGCCGCGACACCGATCAGCCCTACGGCAACGGCTACGTCGGTCTGGTGCGGGCCTTCGTCACCGCCCGCCATCCGGAACTCGGTCTCATGTGGACCAATAGGGGTGTGGGCGGCGACACGGTCCGGGAACTGCGCCGACGGTGGCAGGCCGACGCGATCGACCCGGCGCCGCACTGGCTGAGCGTGATGATCGGCATTAACGACGTCTGGCGCGCCTTCGGCGACCAGCCGCGGGACGCGGTACCGATCGACGAGTACGAGGCGACCCTGCGCTCGCTGCTGCACCGGGCCGTCGACGCCACCGGATGCCGGCTGATCCTGGCCACGCCGTACCTCATCGAGCCGGATCGGGCCGAGGCGCAGCGGGCCATGAGCGACCGGTACGGCGCGGTGGTGCGGGGGCTGGCCGTCGAGTTCGGCGCCCCGCTCGTCGACACGCAGGCCGCCTTCGACCGCGTGCTCGCCGTCACGCCGCCCACGGCGTGGGCCGACGATCGGGTACACCCGAACCTGCCCGGCCACGCCGTCATCGCCCAGGCCTTCCTCCATGAGATCGCCTCTTAACCCGCGCCGATCATGAAGTTAACGTCATGATCGGCGCGTTTTTCAGACGCCAACTCCATGATCGTGCGGATCTTGGAGACTCTGTATGCCTTGACAGGCATATAACCGATGAGGCATGTTAGAGCCTATGCCCGTGGACACGTTCGCCATACTGGCCGAGCCGACCCGCCGCCGGATCCTCGACACGCTCCGGGGCGCGGACAGCACGGTCGGCGAGCTGGTCACGGCGCTGTCGGTGAGCCAGCCCGCGATGTCCAAGCACCTTCGGGTACTGCGGGACAACGGACTCGTGTCGTGCCGGGTCGCGGCGCAGCGGCGGGTGTATCGCGTCGAGCCGGCCGCCCTGCGCACGCTCGACGACTGGCTGCGGCCGTACCGCGAGCTGTGGAACCGCCACCTCGACGCCCTCGAGCGCCATCTCGACGATCAGGAGTGAACGATGACCTACCAACCCGGCCCGCCGGCCGACGCGCGGGCCCTCGCCGAGGCAGACCGCTGGACGCTGGTCTTCGTACGCGAGCTGCGGCACCCGCCGGAAACGGTGTGGGCGGCGCTGACCCGGGCCGACCAGCTGGCCGCGTGGGCACCGTTCACGGCCGATCACGACCTCGACCGCCCCGGCGAGGCGACGCTGACGATGATCGACGGCGACGTCGCCGAGCCCATGCCGGCCACGGTGACCCGGGTCGAGCCGCCGCGGCTGCTCGAGTACACCTGGGGCGAGGACCGGCTGCGTTGGCAGCTCGAGGCCGTCGACACCGGTGAGGCCCGCACCCGGCTGACCCTGCGGCACACGCTGACCGACCGCGAGTGGCTGCCCAAGGTGGCGGCCGGATGGCACATGTGCCTCGATGTGGCCGAGCGCCTGCTCGACGGTGCGCCGATCCCGCCGATCCGCGGCCGCGACGCGCTCAACTTCGGCTGGCAGGAGCTGGCCGACGCCTATGCCAAGGTCCTCGTCTGAGGTGTAAGCAGGGGCACCCTACAGACGCTTTTTGTACTGTAGGGGCACCCTGCATACACCCGGGGGTCAGCCCTTCACGTAGGACAGCTTCTCGGCGATGCGCCCGTCCCGCAGCGTCATCACGTCGACTCCGCGGACATGTCCGCTGCCCCAGTCGTACCGCCAGCGCTGCACGAGCCGGTCCCCGGCGACGAAGATCTCCTCGAAGTCGAAGCGGCCGTGGGCCTCGGCGAACACCGGCCGCCACTCCTCCCGTACCGCGTCGCGGCCCTCGACCCGCCGGCCGTCCGGAGCCGGGAACGTGGTCTCGAACACGATGTCCTCGGTGCACAGCCCGAGGGCGCCGTCGAGGTCGTGGGCGTTCCAGGCGGCGTTGAACAGGTCTATGAGGGCCATCGCGTCGTCCTCGGGCACGGTCGACCATCCTACGATGGTCGGGTGCTCGTCGTTCACGTACACGTTCATGTCATCCCCGAGCGGGTCGAGGACTTCCTCGCCGCCACGCTGGCCAACGCCGAGGCCTCGGTCGCCGAGCCGGGCGTGCTGCGCTTCGACGTGCTGCGCGACCAGGCCGACCCCGCCCACGTGGTCCTGGTCGAGGTCTACCGGGACGAGGCCGGCGCCAAGGCGCACAAGGACACGGCGCACTACGCGACCTGGCGGGACACGGTCGCCGACATGATGGCGGTCCCGCGTGAGTCGACCCGGTTCGAGGCCGTGTTCCCGACCGGGAGCGAGCGCTGGGCGGTCTGAGCGTGGGCCCGTTCGAATTCGCCACAGCCGGGCGGGTGGTCGTCGGTGCGGGCCGGGCCGCCGACCTGCCGTCGCTGGTGGCCGGCCTCGGTTCGCGCGCCTTCGTGTGTACGGGCTCGCGGCCGGTGGGGCTCGTCGACGGCCCGGTCTTTCCCGTCCGCGGCGAACCCACCGTCGAGGTGGCGCGGGACGCCGTGGCCGCCGCACGGGCGCACGGGGCCGACGTGGTCGTCGCCGTCGGCGGCGGCAGCGTGATCGACCTCGGCAAGGCGGTGGCGATGCTGCTGGCCAACGGCGGCGACCCGCTGGACTACCTCGAGGTGGTCGGGACCGGCCGGGCCATCACCGAGCCGTCGTTGCCGTTCGTGGCGGTCCCGACCACCGCCGGAACGGGCGCGGAGGTGACGGCCAACGCCGTGCTCGCCTCGCCCGAGCACGCCGTCAAGGCGAGCCTGCGCAGCCCGCTCATGCTGCCCCGGCTCGCGGTCGTCGATCCCCTGCTCACGCTGTCCTGCCCGCCGGCCGTGACCGCGTCCAGCGGGCTCGACGCGCTCACCCAGTGCCTGGAGCCTCTCGTCAGCGCCGAGGCCAACCCGCTGACCGACGGCCTGGCCGGCGAGGGCCTGCGGCGGGCCGCGTCCGGACTGCGCCGCGCGTACGCCGACGGCTCCGACGTGGCCGCCCGCTCCGACATGGCGGTGTGCGGCCTGCTCGGCGGGATGGCCCTGGCCAACGCGAAGCTCGGCGCGGTCCACGGCTTCGCCGGCGTGATCGGTGGGGCGTTCGACGTGCCGCACGGGTTGGCCTGCGCCGCCCTGCTGGTACCCGTGGTCGAGGCGAACGTCCGCTCCCTGCGGGCCCGCGAGCCGGCCTCGCCATCGCTGGCCAGGTACGAGGAGGCGGCCCGCCGGCTGACCGGACGGACGGACGCGTCCATCGAGGACGGTGTCGCCTGGCTGCGCGAGACGGTGGCCCTTCTCGAGGCGCCGCGTCTGCGCTCGTACGGTCTGACGCCGGAGCACGCGGACGACATCGTGGCCAAGGCCGCCAAGGCGAGCAGCATGCGCGGCAACCCGATCGCGCTCAACCCCGACGAGTTGCACGCCATCCTGGCCGCCGCCCTCTAGTCGCGGTGCTCCAGGCCGGCCCGCGGGTCGGCCAGGTCGCGGCCGACGACCTCGCAGCGGCCGAGCAGGGTCTGGTGGATGCCCTCACCGAGGTCGTTGTACCGGCCGGGCGGGGCCGAGCAGCGCAGGCGCGTCGTACCGCGGGGGCCGCGGGCGGTCAGCGCG
>Ga0307415_100000101_pt1 | contig 36015 bp, 34 predicted proteins | sample DK1Cmetagenome_FD_204524 | JGI IMG/M metagenome (GOLD analysis project Ga0307415, IMG submission 204524) | Maize rhizosphere microbial communities from greenhouse at UC Davis, California, United States - DK15-C-2 | ecosystem: Host-associated > Plants > Roots > Rhizosphere > Soil | place: USA... | reverse complement strand
AGACGCGGACCGAGGCCGAGGCCGAGGCCGAGGCCGAGGCCGAGGTCAACGGCGCCGACGCGGAGACGGAGGCGGGCGCCGACGCGGCAACCGGCGCGGAGACGGAGGCGGGCGCCCACGCGGAGGCCGACGTGGATGCTGCGGCGGTGGCAGAGGCCGCGGCGGATGTCGAGGCGGGTCCCCCGGTCCGGCGGCTGGCCGACGCGGACTGGCTGGCCGACGTCGGGTTCACCGACGCGGCCGGGCGGCCGTTCACCACCACGCCGCAGGCCTGGCCGGCCGGCACCTTCACCGGCCGGTGGACCCGCGGCGGCTACCAGCCCGGCTGGACCCCACCGGCGGGGTGGCCGGTCACCGTGGCCCCCGGCGTCGATCCGGCCTGGGCGGCCGCGTTCACCGCCGCCAAACTGTGCTCCTGCGGCGGGCTACGACCTTCCGTGCGCGGCGGGGTGCACATCCAGGTCAAACTGTCCACACTCATGTGCCTGGACGACGACCCCGCCCTGGTCCCCGGCTGGGGGCCGGTCATCGCCGACATCGCCCGCCAGGTCGCCGCCGAGCAGGAGGCCCGACCACCCTGGTACTGGGACGTCACCGACGAACGAGGCAACCTGCTCCACCACGGCCACACCCGGCGAAGACCCACCCCCACCGAAGCGGCCTTCGTCAAGGCCCGCGACCGGACCTGCCGGGCACCCGGATGCCGAAGACCGGCCATGTGGTGCGACCTCGACCACCGCCAACCCTGGTCCCGACACGGACCCTCACACCGAGCCAACCTCTGCGCCTACTGCGCCCACCACCACGCCCTACGCCACGAACACGGCTACGTCACCCACCGCATCCACCTCGGCACCTACCTCACCGAAACTGGCTCCGGCCGCCGCTACCTCGTCACCCCCGACGCCGACCTCAACCTCACCGCCGACGACCTCCCACCCCGACCACCCGAAGACCTGGCCACCCTCTTCGACCACCCCGACGACCACGGCGACGGCGAATACCGCGACACCACCCGGTCTCCGTAGAAGGCGCGCCGACAACGAGGGGGCGCCTGCCCGCCCTTCTCCTCGCCCCGGCCGCCATGGCCACCGGCTAGGTGACCGACGCCTGCTACGACCGGCAGGGCAAGGCCGAGTTCCTCGACTTCCTCAAGAAGGTGGCCCGGGCTTACCCCCGCCCACTTCACCACACCCACAAGCACGGCGACATCAACGCTTGGCTCGCCAGCATCCCCGCATCACGCTGCATTTCACCCCGACCTCCGGCTCGTGACTGAATGTGGTCGAGGTGTTCTTCGGCATCATCACCCGCGGCCATCAGACGCGGCACATTCACCAGCGTCAAGGACCTCGTCGCCGCCATCATGCGGTTCATCGACGGCTGGAACGAGCGGTGCCATCCATTCGTCTGGACCAAACCCGCCGACGACATCCTCACCCACGCCGCCCGACGTCAACAAACTTCAGACGCGTGACACTAGGGGTTGAGGTGCCGGGCGAAGAACCGCAGGCTGCTGTCCAGCTCGAATGCCGGAACCTCCCCGTGCCTGCCGGGGTTGGCGTGCAACGTCTTCTCGGCCGAGGCAAGGGCGTCGAACAGCGCCAGGCTCTGGTCCCGCGGCACCCGCTCGTCGTCCCACTGCACCAGGAACTGCACCGGGACGGTGATGCGCGCGGCGGCCGCGGCCGATGCCAACGCCCCGCCCAGACCCAGCACCGCCGCCCGGACCCGGGATTCGGCGGCAACGAACGGAACACCGAGTCCGCAGCCCAGCGACACACCCCAATAGCCCACCGGACCAGCGCCGACGTGCCGCAGTGCCTGGACCGCGTCCAGGACCGCCCGCCATTCCGGTACGGTCTGGCGAGCCACGAGCGCCTGGAAATCAGCGATCAGCGGAGCCAGATCCTCCCCGGCATCCACCCGGGCCTGGTTCTCGGTGGCGATTCGTTGGTACTCCTCGTCGTTGGGCCGGTCGCCGTGGCCGGGCACGTCGACCGCCGCCACCGCGAAGTCACACTCGGCCACCAAGCGGCGGGCATGGGCCACGATGCCGGGGGCCTTCTTGTGCTGGCCACCGCCGTGTCCCATCAGGACCAGTGGACGGGCACCGCCGGCATCCAGTGGCGTCCACAGAACACCGGGAATCTCGCCGAGGGTGAAGAGCTGTTCGGAGACGCCGTCGGATGACGTCTCGGAGGTGAAGCGCATAGCGTTTCAAGCCTTTCGGGATGCCTTCTGCGGGCACTCCCTAGGCCATGCGGGGGAGGGAGTCCCGACCTGTCACGGTGTTGATCGGTCTCACCTCCTAGCTCGGCAGCGGCACGGCGACGCCGACGGTATCACAAGGGCCGGGCGAGAATCTCGTCGATACACAACGCGGCCGTCGGGCACACGATCTCGGGCCGGATCGGCGAGGTCGGCGGCGGGTCCGCGTTGGACACCCAGGCGGTCGAGAGGCCGGCCCGCGCGGCGCCGAGGATGTCGGCCTCGAGGTTGTCGCCCACCATCCACGCGTCCGCCGGGTCGGCCAGGCCGTCCAACGCGATCGCGAAGATGCGCGGGTCGGGCTTGACCACGCCGACCTCCTCGGAGATCACTACCCGGTCGACGAGCTTGGCCAGGCCCGTGTGGTCGAGCTTGGCCCGCTGCACCGCGGACTGACCGTTGGTCACCACAATGGACGAACCACCGGACGCCCGCAGGCGACCGAGGGCATCGACGATGCCGGCGGCGACATAGGCGTGGCCGGTCCGCGCGCGATAGTCCGACAGCACGGCCTCGACGTCCAGGGTGACGCCGAGCCGCTGAGCGACGGCGCCGAAGAAGGCCCGCCGATCGGTCAGGCCACGATTGTCGAGCCGGCGCAGTTCCTCGAGCTCGTCGACGGGCCGGCCGAGCTGGCGAAGGAAACCGACGGCCCATTCCTCGAAGGTGCGGGCGCGATCGGTGAGCGTGTCGTCCAGGTCGAGCAGGACGACGGCTCCCGTCATGAGGCGGCCTCGGCCGGCGGGCGGCCCTGGTTCCACAGGTCGTTGTACTCCGCGATGTAGTAGTCGACGAGTTTCCGGGCGATCTCGGCCGCCTTGGGGGCCGTACCCTCCACCGACTGCAACGCCGCCGCCCGCGCATTGATCTCCAGGGTCGGCGTGGCGGTGCCGTGGGCCGACCATCCATAGTGGTGGGCCAGCACCCAACTACCGTCCACAATGACCATGTTGACGGTCGGCGCGTGTTCGTACACCCGGATCTGCAGCGCGCCCGACCGCGCGTACCGGTTGTACTGTCCGAGATGCGCGATGTTCGTGCGCGACTTGGCCGACAGCCGGCCCGCGGGCCAACGCTCCTGCCGCTCGCGCTCCTTCACGGCCTCCCCGTCGGGGTCGACGAACATCACCCGCATGTGCCCGCCGCGCTTGAAGAACTCCTCGAAGCACCCCTCATCGACGTCCGTGGTCACCATCTCGTTGGCCACACCGATCACGTCGATCGATCTCGCGGCCACGGCGAAGGCCGCCTCGATGATCTCGGTGCGTTCGCGCTTGACCCGGAACGCGTGGACCGCGGTCAGCGCGGTCGCGTTGGCGTCGGTTCGGCGCCGCTCGAGCCGGTCCACCGCGCTCTGCAGCTCGGCCGCCTCGTCCGTCCTGGTCGTCAGATCGACGCGTGCCCGCTCGAGCTCCGCTCGGTTGGTGTCGAGATCGCTGGCGCGTTCCTCGAGCGTGGTCTGGGCCACCGCGAGCCGGGTCTGCAGGGAACGATTTTCGCTCCACACGCCGAAGGCCCACATCAGGCCCAGCACGATCAGCAGCACGACCACGCCGATGCCGACCGGTTTCACATAGGCCGCGGCGTTCGACGCCAGGTCCTCCGGCTTGATGGTGACGAGCACCGCCACGATGGGCAGGGCACTCGCGATGACCCACTTGGCGACGCGGACCTCGATGCGACTCGACTGCTTCTCGTGTGACCCTGTGGGCGTACTCACGTCATATCTCCGAAGTCGAGCGAAATCCAATCCGGTCCGACCCGGGGCCGAACCGACGTGAGATTCTCAACGCTGGCGGCGATGAGCGACGCCGCTGGATGCGCCACGTCGCCCACCCGCACGGTAATGCACCCGGCCCCGAGCGCGGCAGTGAGGCCGGCCATCGAATCCTCGATGGCGATGCATTCGCCGGCCTTCGCGCCGTTCACAGCGGATGCCAGCACATATCCTTCTGGATCGGGTTTGCCGGCTGTTACCGATTCCGCGGATACATAGTGCGCGGGAGGTGGTAGGCCGGCCGCCCGGAGCCTCGCCTTGATCAGCTCCAGCGGTCCGGATGAGACGACCGTCCACCGTCCCGGAACCTGAGCGAGAAACTCCGCCGACCCGGCGCACGCCCGAACCTCGGCCGCCGCGTCGAACTCGCAGGCGTCGAGGCGAGCCGCCGCCTTGGCCGCCACGGCGGCCGGCAGCACGGCCTCGGCGATCTCCGACGAGCGGCGGCCGTGGTACTGGTCGTAGATCTGGGCGCCGTCGAGGCCGTACTCGCCTCCCCAGCGGATGAATGCCGTCCGGATGCTGGCGACGGAGTCGACGAGAACGCCGTCGCTGTCGATGAGCAACGCACGGCCACGCAATTCGAGCGTTCGGGCCCCGTCCACTAAACCGACTCCTTCAACCGTGTGACGGGCCGCTTCCCCACCCACGTCAGGCTCGAGGACAGGCGCCCGTCCCGCATCAGTGCGTCGAGGGTGGTCAATCGCCGGAACCGGTCCTCACCGCGGGCGGATATCTCCAACCGATTGTCGGTCAGGAACCGGCCCAGGTCGGCCATCCCATCGGTCAGGGTCCGGAAGGAAAGGTCCGAGCCGAGCACGCCGGCCATCTTGGCGAACGAGACACGGTAGCTCCGGTTGTCGGTCGACTCCGACTCGATGATCAGCTCGGCGTCGAACCGTTCGCACACCTCGGCGGCCAGATCGGCGATGCGCCGGGTCGACCGAACGGAACCCACGTTGACGATCTGGCCGGAAACGTCGGCCCGATCGGCCTGGGCGGCCCTCGTGATGGCCGCCGCGATATCGCCGACATGGACAAAGGGCCGCCAGGCGGTGCCGTCGCTGCGAACGACGACGCGGCCCGTGCTCACGGCCGCGTGGATCAGATCGTTGACCACGAGGTCGAGGCGCAGCGCCGCCGACGAACCGTAGGCCGTGGCGAGGCGCAGCACGACCGGGGTGAACGCCGGGCCACCGAGCTGGAGGACCGCGGACTCGGCGACCAGCTTGCTGCGGGCGTACTGCGTCAGGGGGTTCGTCGGCGAGCGCTCGTCGACGACGTTGCCGTCGGTGGCTCCGTACACGCTGCACGACGAGACGTAGACGAATCGCGGCACGCCGGCCCGCCGGGCGAGTTGGGCCAGCCGAGCGGTGGCCCGCTCGTTGATGGCCACGGTCAGCGCGGCGTCGAGGCTGCCGAGCGCGTCGTTGGACAGCTCGGCGAGGTGGACCACGGCGTCGTAGCCCGCCAGATCGCCGGCATCCAGATCGCGCGTGTCGGCCCGGACGGTCTCAACGGGGTCAACGGGCAGCGTGCCCTCGGTGAAGAAGCCCGTGTCGAGGCGGACCACCCGCGCGCCGGTCGCCGCCAGGGCGCGCCCGACCGGGTACCCCAGGTAGCCGGTCCCACCGGTGAGCAGCACCCGCATCATTGCCCACAAGATACAGGCCACCGTGTAGCGTCAGTCGGCGCGCAGGGCCTCCAGGACCGCGTGGAGCTCGTCCGGTTTGACGAGCACATCCCTCGCCTTCGAGCCCTCCGAGGGGCCGACGATGCCGCGGGACTCCATCAGGTCCATGAGGCGGCCGGCCTTGGCGAAGCCGACGCGCAGCTTGCGCTGCAGCATCGAGGTGGACCCGAACTGCGTCGTCACGACGAGTTCGATGGCCTGCAGCAACAGGTCCAGGTCGTCGCCCACGTCCTCGTCGACCTTCTTCTTGCCGTCGGCCGGTGCGGTGAGTACGTCGGGACGGAATTCGGGGGCACGCTGGTCCTTGCAGAACTTCACGACGTCGGAGATCTCCGACTCGCTGACCCAGGCGCCCTGCACCCGGACCGGCTTGGACGCTCCCATGGGAAGGAACAGCGCGTCGCCGCGACCGATCAGCTTCTCCGCACCCGGCTGGTCCAGGATCACGCGCGAGTCGGCCAGCGACGAGGTGGCGAACGCCAACCGGGCCGGCACGTTGGCCTTGATGAGTCCGGTCACCACGTCGACCGAGGGCCGCTGCGTGGCCAGGACCAGATGGATGCCGGCCGCCCGGGCGAGCTGGGTGATCCGCACGATCGCGTCCTCGACGTCGCGCGGCGCGACCATCATGAGGTCGGCCAGCTCGTCGACGATCACCAGCAGGTACGGGTACGGGCGGATGACGCGCTCGCTGCCCGGCGGCGCCTTCACCTGTCCGGCCCGCACCTTGCGGTTGAAGTCGTCGATGTGGCGCACGCCGGCGGAGGCGAGGTCGTCGTAGCGCATCTCCATCTCGCGCACGACCCACTCCAGCGCGTCGGCCGCCTTCTTCGGGTTGGTCACGATCGGCGTGACGAGGTGCGGGATTCCCTCGTACCCGGTCAGCTCCACCCGCTTGGGGTCGACGAGCAGCAGGCGTACCTGGTCGGGCGTGGCCCGCGCCAGTACCGAGACCAGCAGGGCATTGAGGCAGGAGCTCTTGCCGGCACCGGTGGCCCCGGCTATGAGGATGTGGGGCATCCGGGACAGGTTGGCCACGACGTAGCCGCCCTCGATGTCCTTGCCGAGCGCGACGAGCAGCGGATGGTGGTCCGATGTGGCGGCCCGCGAGCGCAGCACGTCGCCGATCGAGACGTTCTCCCGGTCGGCGTTGGGAATCTCCACGCCGACGGCCGACTTGCCGGGGATCGGGCTGATGATCCGTACGTCCGGAGACTTGACGGCGTACGCGATGTTGCGCGACAGCTGGGTGATCCGCTCCACCTTGACGCCCGGTCCGAGCTCGACCTCGTACCGCGTCACCGTCGGCCCGCGCGCGAACCCGGTCACCGCGGCGTCCACATCGAACTGTTCGAACACCCCGACCAGCGCGGCGATCACCTCGTCGTTGGCGCGGCTGCGCGTGCGGGGCGACTCGCCCGCGGGCAGCAGGTTCAGCGGAGGCAGCCGGTAGTCGCCCTCCAGGGGCCCGAGCGCGAGCTGCTGCGCGGCCCGCGGCGCCGGCGTGTGGACCGGTGGTGCGATCACGGTGGGGGCCGGCGCGGTCCGGGCCGGCGGGCGCCGCTCGGGCGCCGGTTCGGGCTCGCGCTCGTACGTCTCGTTGATGGCGTAGACGGCCTGCCGCCGCCGGGACGGGCGGCGCCGCAGGGCGGCCGGCTCCGCCTCGATGACCTCGCCCTCCTCCACCGGGGCGTCGGCCGGCCCACCGACGAGGTATCGCCACAGCCCGCCGATCCGGCCCGGGACCTGGTTGATCGGCGTCGCGGTGATCACGAGCAGTCCGAACAGGCCGAGCAGGACGAGCAGCGCGATGGCGACGTACGGCGTCACGGCGGCCGCCAGGGCCGAACCGACGCCGCCGCCCAGCAACCCGCCGGCCCGGTCGCGCAGCGCCGTCCCGGTCGGCTGGTTCTTGGCCAGGTGCAGCAGGCCGGCGCTGGCCACGACGAGAGTGGGCCAGCCGACCAGGCCGCGGCTGCGCTCGGATTCCTCATCGGGCGCGCGCATCAACCGGATCGCCCCGAGCAGCAGCATCAGCGGCAGGGCCATCGCGATGGCCCCCAGGGCCAGCCGGGTGTACTTGGCGAGCCAGAAACCCAACGGACCGGCGGCGTCGAACCAGACGGCCACCGCGACCACAATGGCCAGTCCGAACAGGAGCAGGCCGGCTCCGTCGCGCCGGTGTTCCGGATCGAGATCCCGGGCCGAGGCCGCCTGCCGGCCGATCGCCCGGACCACCCAACCCAGGGCGTGGGCCAGCCCCATCCAGAGTCCGGCCAAGCCGGCACCGAGGAAGCCCAGCGAGGCCAGAGTGGAGCCGCGACCGCCCGCGCGCCGGTCCGCGGTTCGCCGGGCGCGCTCAACCTCGGCGCGCGCTTGGGCTCCGCGGCGCCGGCTCGCCGGAGAGGTGCGGCCCGCCACCCGTCACACGGTAGTGGCGCGACCGCCCTCCGAAGGGCTTTTCGCCAACGTGTCGGGTCTGTCCGGGTGGGTCACCCCGGCCGCGCGCCGCTGCCGGCGGCGCCAGAACAGGTACACGCCCACATAGGAGAGGGCGATGACCAGCGCGACGGCGAGGCGGACCTCGGTGAGGTACCGCTCGGGGTAGAGGACGTTGTCGAGGTAGCGGTCGACGAACCCCTGGGTCAGCGGACCCTGCCCGTCCTTGCGGCGGGCCCAGTCCTCGGCCCAGGTCAGCGGGCATTCGACCAGGCCGAGCGCGATCAGCCCACCCCAGGCGGCGGCGAAGAGGTGCGGCACGATCGCCTTGGTCCACCGCCAGGCCAGGTAGCCGCCCGCCACCACATAGGCGACGAAGGCGAAGTGCAGGGCGAGAACGACGGTCGCCACGGTCCCCCAGTCCACGCCGCCCACCGTACTGCCGACGGGTCTCGGCCCGGACTCACGCCGGTGGCAGGATCGCCTCGAGATGGGGCCGGACCGCTTCGGCGCCACCATGGCCCGGGTGCCATACGCAGCCCACCAGGACCGCGGCCACCCGACCGGTGTCGACCACCTTCCGGATGGCGGCGGCGACCTCGGTGATGCCGGGTCCGCCGGTGACCGGGTACCGGAGCCCCGGAATGTCGCCGGCGTCGGCGACATCCAGGTCGATGTGCAGGTAGATCGGTCCATCCGGCGGCGCCACCTCGGCCACCGGCTGCCGCTGGATCGCCGCGCCGGCCAGGTACTCGACCTCGGGTGGGTCGAGGTCACGAGCGTCGACCAGCACGACCCGGTCCTCCGGCACGGGCCGCATCCCGAGGCGGTCGCCGACGAGCGACCGTCCATACCCGAGCAGGAACCGCAGCGCCATCCCTCCGATGTAGCCCGACGCCGTCGTCTCCAGCGTCTGCACGTCGCCGTGCGCGTCGAACCAGACGATCGCCGGGTCGATGCCGCGGCGCTGCAGTCCGGTGAGGACGCCGGCCGCCACCGTACAGTCGCCGGTCATGACGACCGGTGAGTCCGCGCGCTCCACCGCCTCGGCCACGTGCCCGTGCAGCCAGGACAGCCGGCCCCAGATATCGGTGTCCGGCATGTCGACCGTGACCACCTCATCGGCCGGAAAGGGCACATCCAGGTCGGGCAGGTGCTCGTCGAGGTGGTAGGGCACGAGGATGCGCGTCATGCGGCCACGCTACGCCCGGACCTGGCCCCGCCCGGCCGAGCGCTAGCGGCCGCTTTGGGCGGGGTTGTCGGTGTGCGGGCGCTTGCCGAGCTGCCGCCAGTTGTCCTCGGCCACCTCGACCCCGTAGTGGCGGGCGGCGGCGAGGATGTTGGCGAACGCCTGGTCACGCTCCCGGTCGGTCACCCCCTTGACCTGATCGAACCGGGCCAGGGCGTTCTGCACGTGCCGGGCGTCGGTCAGCGGCTCCTTGCGCTTGTCCGGAAACGCGTACGCGCTGTTCGGCAGCTCGTTGCGGTCACCGGCGTCCAACTGACCGTGCTTGTCGTGCGGTTTCCAGGTTGTCCTCATGATGTGGTATTCCCCGATGAGGGGGTCGGCCACACCTACGGCAGGTCGAGCCCGGCCTCGGCGCAGTCGGCGCGCAGCTGGGCGATCTCCGCCTCGGTCGCGTCCACCTGCGGCGAGCGCACCGGTCCGGCCGGCAGCCCGAGGCGGTTGAGCGCCGCCTTGGTGAGGATCACACCCTGGGTACGGAAGAAGCCGTTGAAGATCGGTAGGAGCTGGTGGTGCAGCCGCAGCGCCTCGGCGTGGTCGCCCCGGTCGAAGGCCTCGATCATCGCCTTGGACGGCCGGCCGAACACATGGGTGGGCACGCCGACGACCCCGACGGCGCCGACCGCCAGGTACGGCAGCGTGTTCTTGTCGTCGCCCGAGTAGTACGCCAGGCCGGTCTGGCGCGTCACCCAGGACGTCTCCGCGAAGTCGCCCTTGGCGTCCTTGACCGCCACGATGCGGTCGTGCTCGGCCAGGCGGCACAGGGTGTCCGTGTTGATCGGCGTGCCCGTACGCACCGGAATGTCGTAGAGCATCACCGGCAGCCCGGTGGCGTCGGCGACCGAGGTGAAATGCCGCACCAGGCCGGCCTGCGGGGGCCGGTTGTAGTACGGCGTGACCACGAGCAGGGCGTGGGCGCCCACCTTCTCGGCGGCCCGGACCAGCTCGATCGTGTGGTGCGTGTCGTAGGTGCCGACGCCCGCGATGACCCGCGCGCGGTCCCCGACCGCCTCGAGCACGGCGCGCAGCAGCGCCTCCTTCTCGGCGTCGGACGTCGTGGGCGACTCGCCGGTCGTACCGCTGATGACCAGGGCGTCATTGCCCTGCTCGTCGACGAGGTGGCTCGCCAGCTTGGCCGCGCCGTCGACATCGAGCGAGCCGTCGGCGCGGAAGGGCGTGACCATCGCGGTGACCAGTCGGCCGAAGGGCCGGCGAGCGTCGAGCGTCATGCCCAACAACCTAGCCTGACGCGCACAACGGCGACGCGCCGACATTCTGCCATTGCCGCGACACATCCTGCCATCACGGCGACGCAGCGTGACGTCGCGGGCGCGGCACTATGGCTTGACATGACGTCGTAGTGACGTCACGATGATGTCATGGAGCTGACGCCGTACCTGGAGGGCCTGCGACGCGAGCTGAACACGACCGCCGCGACGGCCAGCGCGGAGGTGGCCCGGGCGGCCGAACTGCTGAGCGGATCGCTCGACTCGTCCGTCCGCCTGTGCCTGCTGGAGGCGCTCTCCGACGCCGCGGCCGAGATCACGACCCGGCTGAACCACGGCGCGGTGGAGGTGCGGCTGCGCGGACGCGATGCCGAGTTCGTCGTCACCGAGTCCGACCCCGTACCCGAACAACCTCCGTCGACGACCGCGCCGCCGCCCGACGAGAGCGGCGACATCACCCGGATCACTCTGCGGCTGCCCGAGAGCCTCAAGGAGGGTGTCGAGCGTGCCGCCGGCGCCGAGGGGATCTCGGTCAACGCCTGGCTGGTGCGGGCCATCGCCAGCATGCTCACCGGCGCGCCACCCGCACCCCCTTTCCCCCCGGTGCCGCCCTTACCCCCGTTCCCACCGGACGCGCCGGGCCGGGGGCGGCGCGGGCGGCGGATGACCGGCTTCGCCGAGGCCTGACCAGCAACCCCACCCCTACAGGAGTTTCACCATGAACACCGACAACGACCCGCATGAGTACCTGTGCGCGGGGCCGATCCGGGCCGACGTCCGGGTCCGGGCCGGCGTGATCACCGTGACGGCCGAGGAGCGCAACACGGTGGCGGTGGTCGTGACGCCCTACGACGACGGCGAGGCGTCCCGGGCCGCGGCCGCGGAGACGAGAGTCAGCTTCGTCAACGAGCGCCTCCACGTGGAAACCCCCGAAGTGGACGGTGGCTGGCTCATCCGCCGCTCCGGCCGGGTCCGGGTCGATCTGCGGCTACCCCTCGACAGCCACCTCGCCGCGTTCGCCGGGTCGGCCGATGTGCACGCCAGCGGCCGGCTCGCCGGCGCCACGGTCCGGTCCGGCTCGGGTGACGTGTACGTCGACAAGATCGGCGGTGACCTCACCGTCGAATCGGGCAGCGGCGACATCCGGGCCGACGCGGTGGGCGGTGCCCTGGGCGTGAAGACCGGCTCGGGCGACATCCGGGTGGCCGCGGTGACCGGCAGCGTGACGGCCCAGGCCGCCAGCGGCGACGTGGACATCAGCGAGGCCGCCGGCGCCGTGCGGGTGTCGACCGCGTCCGGCGACGTCCGCGTCGGTGCCGCCAGCGGCGACCACGTGCAGATCAAGGCCGCGTCCGGGGATGTCTCGGTCGGCGTGCCGGTCGGCACGAAGGTATGGCTCGACCTCAGCACCCTGTCGGGGTCCACGACCAGCGACCTGCGGACCATCGGCGCGCCGCCCGAGGGCGGTACTGCGCTGTCCGTACGAATCCACACGCTCAGCGGTGACATCCATGTGCACCGCACCGGGCGGCCGGCGCACTGACGACCGGCCCGAGTTCCGAAGGAGAATTCCATGAACGGCTTCGACGAGACCATGGCCCGCGTACGGTGGCAGCGTCACCGCCGCGGCGACGACGGCCGGTCGGCCCGGCGCATCGCCATGCAGGCCCGGCGCCGGCAGGCCCGCGAGCTGGGCTGCGAACCACCGTCCGGTGTGGACAGAGTCCCCGGCGCCTGACCACCCTCCCGCCCCAACCCCTGCGCCGATCATGGACCTAGGTCCATGATCGGCGCAATTTGTGTACCCAACCCCATGATCGCCGGTGATCCGGCGGCCTCAGACGTACAGCGACGTGAACGGGGCGAACGGCAGGTTGCGTACCACCATGAAGACGAACCAGGCGGCCAGATAGATGCCGATGGCCTTCGTCGTGACGCGGGGGACGGGGATCTGCTTGCCCCAGATGTGCTTGACCGACCAGGCGACGTAGAGCCACACCAGGAACGGCGCCGCGAAGACGGCCATGACGTGGTGGCGGGCGGCCTCGGGGACGTTGCCCTGCATCAGGTAGTAGAACGCGCGCGTCCCCCCGCACCCCGGGCAGTCCAACCCCGTCGTCATCTTGACGATGCAGGTGGACACGTAGTCCGCGCTGCTGCTGGTCGGATCGATCGCCCACACCAGGCTCGCGCCGCCGGCGAAGCAGACGGCGATCGCGGCCGGCGCGCCCCACCGCGGCGACCGCTCGTACAGCCCGAGGAAGAACCGGGTGAACCGGCTCGGCTCCGGCACGTAGTAGACCGGGTACGGGCTCGCCACGGCCTCGCCGTCCGGCCCGGACGCGGGGTGGGGGTGTCCTACTGCGTGCGCCACGCTCATACGGTAACGCGTGCCGGCACCCGCAGCGCGTCGGCGAGCGCGGCGGCCAGGTCGCCGCGCTCCGGTGCGGCCACCTCGTCCAGGCCCAGCCAGGTCGCCGTCCGGCGCAGCGCACCGGCCAGCGCCTCGGCGACCTCGCCCTGTGGCCGCCCCGCCTCACCCCATGCCCCCGGGACGCGGAGCACGCCGGCCTTCCGGTCGGCCTTGAGGTCGACCCGGGCCACGAGGGCGTCGCCGAGGAGGAACGGCAGCACGTAGTACCCGTGGACCCGCTTCGGCGCCGGCGTGTAGATCTCGATCCGGTACCGGAAGTCGAACAGCCGCTCCGTCCGGTTCCGCTCCCAGATGAGCGGATCGAACGGGCTCAGCAACGCGCTCGCGTTCACCCGTCGCGGCAGCTTCGCCCCCGAGTACAGGTAGGCCCGCGGCCGCCACCCCTCGACCGTGACCGGCCGGAGCTCGCCCGCCTCCACCAGCTCGGCCACCGCGCGGCGGGCCTCGTCCACCGGCAGCCGGAAGTAGTCGCGCAGCTCGACCTCGGCGGCCACCCCCATCGCCGCCGCGGCCAGGCGCACCAGCTCGCGGTGCGCCTCGGGCTCGGTCGGCGTGGGCGCGTCCAGCACCGCGGCCGGCAGGACCCGCTCGGGCACGTCGTAGAGGCGGGCGAAGGCCGTGTTGCGGGCGGCCGCGGTCACCTCGCCGGAGTAGAACAGCCACTCCAGCGCCCGCTTCGTCTCGGTCCAGTTCCAGCCCCAGTCCACTTTGGCGTTCGCGCTCGGTGGACCGACCACGCTCGCCTCGATCTCCGCGGCCGTCATGGGCCCGCGCGCCTTCACCTCGTCCAGCACCCGGGCCACCAGATCGGGCCGGTTCGCCGCCACCCACTTCATCCCGCCCCAGGCGTGGTCGCGGGCGCGGGCCATGCGCCAGCGCAGGTACGGGTGCAGGGCCACCGGGATCAGCGAGGCCTCGTGCCCCCAGTACTCGAACAGGTCCCGCGGCGCGCGCCAGGCCGCCCGGTCGAGCAGCCCCATCGGGTACCGGCCGAGCCGGCTGAACAGGGGAAGGTAGTGCGCCCGCTGCAGCACGTTGACCGAGTCGACCTGCAGCAGGCCGATCCGCCCGAGCACCCGGCGCAGGTGGCGCACGGTGACCGCCCCGGTGGGCCGGGGATCGGTGAAACCCTGGGCGGCCAGCGCGAACCGGCGGGCCTGGGCGAGGGACAGGGAGTCGGCCATGGCACCCCGAAACCTACCCGCGCCCTCCGACAGTCCCGCGAGCAAGATCCGCTCGATCATGGACTAAACGTCAAAGAGTCGCGCCGATCATGACGTTAACTTCATGATCGGCGGGATCTTGGGGTGCCGTCAGGCGGAGCGGGGGAGGGCGAGCTCGCGCTCGGCGTCGTCGTCGGTCCCCGGCTGGCTGGGCGGGGCCTCCCGGGCGGGCGCGGCCTCGCCCGGCGTATGCGAGCCCTGGCGGATCGGCAGGGTGGCCAGCAGCGCGATGCTGATCCACACGTACGAGTTGCTGAAGAACCAGCCGAACGGGTTGTAGAAGGCCTCGTGGAAGCTCCATACGAGCCGGCTGCACAGCAGGACGTACGAGAAGATCATGAACGCCAGCAGCCGCCGCCGACGGCTGCGGTCCGCGGTGGCGAGGGCGCTGTCGAGCAGCAGGATGACGGCCGGGCCGACCCAGACCAGATGGTGCACCCAGGTGACCGGGCTGAGCAGGCAGCCGAGGATGCCGGTGAGGGCGAAGCCGGTCATCTCGTCACCGGCGGCCACGGCCTTGCGTACCCGGATGAACCACAGGACGAACACGGCCACGACGGCCAGGGCCCACAGCACCGTGCTCGGATGCGCCGGATGCAGGCGGGCCACCGCCCCGTACAGGGACTGGTTGGAGATGAACGCGAGCCGGCCGACGCGATCGGTGTTCCACAGCGCGTCGGTCCAGAAGACCCGGGAGACGTCCGGAATCACCGCGGCGGCGAACACCGTGGCGGCGGTCGCGGTCCCGGCCGCGACGATGGCGGCGCGCCACCGTCTGGTCACCAACAGGTAGACGATGAAGATGCCCGGCGTGAGCTTGACCGCCGTGGCCAGGCCGATCGCCACCCCGGCGAACCGGCTTCCCCGGCTGACCAGGAGCAGCAGGTCCGCCGCGACCAGCAGGACCAGGAACATGTTGACCTGTCCGAAGAGGAAGGTCTCCCGCAGCGGTTCGAACGCGGCGGCCAGCACGAACGCCAGCGCCAACGCGTACCACCGGGTCCAGCCCTGCCGCCGCGAGATGGGATCGACCAGCCAGTACAGCATGATGCCGGTCGCCGCGACGCAGGCCACGCACGCGATCACGATGGCCAGGTGCCAGGGCGTGTACGCCATGGGCAGCATCACGATCGCGGCGAACGGAGGGTAGGTGAAGCCGTACGTGCTCTTGGGCAGGAGGTAGTCGTAGAGCGATCCGCCGTCGTGCGCCCAGTAGTTGATCGCCCCGTGGTAGACCCTCAGGTCGAAGAAGCCGTGGCGGACCGCGACAAAGGTGAGGAACGTCCCGATCGCCGTGGCCAGTCCCAGCAGCGTCAGCACCCGGCGACGCAGCAGCCTCCGGTCGCCTCCAGGCCCCTCGGGCCCGGCGAGATCAGCCACGACACGCTCCTCCCATCTCGCGGCTGGCCGTAACCACACCCCGTACGCTCTGCGGGCATGGCACTAGGCTTCGTCCGACCCGCGGTGCCCGAAGACGCCGGCGAGATCGCGCGGATCCAGCTCACCACGTGGCGGCATGCCTACCGTCGTATTCTCCCTCGTCAGGCGCTCGATGGGCTGGACGAGGCATGGATGGCCGAGCGGTGGCTCACCTCGATCAAGGCACCACCCTCACCACGTCACCGGGTGTTGGTCGCGGTCGAACAGGCGCAGCAAGCCTACCTGGTGGGCTTCGCCGCGACCGGCGAGGCGGACGAGACGGCGCTGGCCGCCGACGAGGAGGCCGGCGTGCTGCTGCGCCCCGACGTGGCCGCCGTGACGGACCTGCTGGTGGAGCCGCGGTGGGGCCGGCGCGGGCACGGCAGCCGCCTGCTGGCCGCGAGCGTGGACCTGTGGCGTACGGACCGTTTCACCACGGCGCTGGCGTGGGCGTTCGACGCCGACGCCGCCATGCGGGCGTTCCTCACGTCGGCGGGCTGGGAGCTGGACGGTGCGACGCGGGCCCTCGACGTCGACGGTCTGCTGGTGCCCCAGATCCGCCTGCACACGTCCCTCGAGACGCCCGACTAGTCAGCCCCTGCCGGTCCTCAGCGTTCGAGGAGGGGGCCAAGCCCGACGGTCAGGCCGGGGCGGTGCAGGACCCGGCGGACGGCGAGCAGCACGCCGGGCATGAACGAGAGCCGATCGTAGGAGTCGTGGCGAATGGTGAGCGTCTCGCCGGGGGTGCCGAGCAGCACCTCCTGATGCGCGACCAGCCCGGCCGCCCGTACCGAGTGCACGCGCACACCGGCCACGTCGATCCCCCGGGCGACCGCCTTGTCGTCGGCCGTGGCGTCGGGCATGGGCTTCATGGCCGCCTCGGCCCGGACGGCGGCGACCATCTCCGCGGTACGCACGGCCGTGCCGCTCGGTGCGTCGATCTTGTTCGGGTGGTGCATCTCGACTATCTCGACCGAATCGAAGAAGCGGGCGGCCTTGGCGGCGAACTCCATCATGAGCACCGCGCCGACGGCGAAGTTCGGCGCGACGATGACCCCCAGGTCCGGCCGGTGGGTCAGCCACGACCGGATGCGGTCGTAGCGGGCCTCGGTGAAGCCGCTGGTGCCGACGACCACGTTGATGCCCTGCTCGACGCACCAGTGCACGTGGTCCATGACCGTCTCCGGGGTGGTGAAGTCCACCACCACCTCGGTGCCGGCGTCGGCGATGTTGAACAACCAGTCGCCCTGATCCACCATGGCGACCAGCTCCATGTCGGCCGACGCGTCAACGGCGCGGCACACCTCGGTACCCATCCGCCCGCGCGCACCGAGCACGCCCACCCGGATCGGCTCGTCTCGCTCTTCCTCGCTCACAGGCACAACTTATAGCCCGCGGGCCGCCGGCCGGAACATAGTGGCAGGCCGTGTCAGAAGGTGCGAGCCGACGACCGAGCCAGGAACGAGCGAGGCGGAGGCGAAGCCAATCAAAATCGGCTGGTGAAGTCGTCCTCGGCGAACGGGCCGATCACAGCCAGCGACATCGGCCCGCCCAGGACCTCGGCGGCGATCGTGCGAACCTCGTCCGGCGTCACCGCGTCGACCCGCTCGAGGATCTCGTCCACCCCCAGCATGTCCTGGTAGAGCAGCTCACCCTTGCCGAGCCGGGACATCCGCGAACCGGTGTCCTCGAGGCCCAGCACGATCGAGCCCTTGAGCATGCCCTTGCCCCGGGCCACCTCCTCGTCGCGCAGCCCCTGCGCCGCGACGCGGCCGAGCTCCTCCCGGGTCAGGCTCAGCACCTCGTCGACCTTGCCGGGCGCGCACCCGGCGTACACCCCGAACACGCCGGAGTCGGCGTACTGGGTCACGTACGAGTAGATCGAATACGCCAGGCCGCGCTTCTCGCGGATCTCCTGGAACAGGCGTGAGGACATTCCGCCGCCGACGACGTTGTTGAGCACGCCGAGCGCGAAGCGGCGATCGTCCTCGCGCGAGAGCGACGGCCCGCCCAGGACCAGGTGCGCCTGCTCGGTGTCCTTGCCGCGCACCCGCACGGCACCGGTGCGCGGCCGGGGAACGCCACCGGCTCCGGCCCCGACGACGCGGCGGGCCTCGGCGGCTGCGCCGTCGGCGAGGCGGTCGGACCGGGCGAAGGTGTCCTTGACCAGCCGTACCACCTGCCCGTGGTCCAGGTTGCCGGCGGCGGCGACCACAATGGACGGTGGCTGGTACCGCTTGTGGAAGTAGCTCTTGATCTGCCGGCGGCTCATCGGTGAGATGGTCTCCACCGTGCCCGAGATCATCCGGGCCAGCGGATGCCCGCCGAAGAGCGCGGTGGCGAAGACGTCGTGGACCTCTTCGTCCGGCTCGTCGTCGTGCATCGCGATCTCTTCCAGGATGACCCCGCGCTCGGTCTCCACGTCGGCGTCCGCCATCACCGAGTCGGCGATCAGGTCGCAGATCACGTCGATGGCCAGCGGCAGGTCGGCATCGAGCATCCGGGCGTAGTAGCAGGTGTACTCCTTGGTGGTGAACGCGTTCGTCTCACCACCGACCGCCTCGATGGCGGCCGAGATGTCCAGCGCCGAGCGCCGCCGGGTGCCCTTGAACAGCAGGTGCTCCAGGAAGTGGGACACCCCCGAGAGCGCGGGCACCTCGTCCCGCGAGCCGACGGCCACCCATACGCCGAACGAGACGCTGCGCATGGCCGGCACGGCCTCGGTGAGGATGCGCAGCCCGCTGGGGAGCACGGTACGGCGTACCGTGCCGCCCAGCGGGTCGTCGGCCAGTGTGCGGGTGTGGGCGCGGGTCACGGGAGGTTACCGGTCAGGAGTCGCCACGGTCTCCGCGGTCCGGGTCGCCGCCACCCTCGGGGCGCGGGCCCCGGTCGCCGCCACCCTCGGGGCGCGGGCCCCGGTCGCCGCCACCCTCGGAGCGGGGGCCCCGGTCGCCGCGGTCGCGGGTGCGGCGGCGGCGCTCGCCGCCCTCGCCATCGGAGGACGAGCCCCGGTCGCGGCCCGGACCGCGGTCGGCGCGCTCACCGCGGTCACGCGGACCACGGTCGCCCCGGTCCCGGCCGGCCGGCCGGTCGCTCTCGCTGGGCGCGGGCGCGCCCTCCGGCCGTACCTTGTCCAGGTAGATCTTGCCCCGGCCGTCGATCTCGGCGATCTCCACCTCGACCTTGTCGCCCACGTTGAGGTGGTCCTCCACCCGCTCGACGCGCTTGCCGTCGCCCACCTTGGAGATGTGCAGCAGGCCGTCGCGGCCGGGCAGCAGCGAGACGAACGCCCCGAACGCCGCCGTCTTGACCACGGTGCCGAGGAACCGGTCGCCGACCTTCGGCATGGTCGGGTTGGCGATCGCGTTGATCCGGTCGATCGCGGCCTGGGCCGACGGCCCGTCGGTGGCGCCGACGTAGATCGTGCCATCGTCCTCAATGGAGATTTCGGCCCCGGTCTCGTCCTGGATCGCGTTGATGGTCTGGCCCTTCGGGCCGATGACCATGCCGATCTTGTCGACCGGGATCTTCACCGAGGTGACCCGCGGAGCGTACTGCGACATGCCGGCCGGCGACTCGATCGCCTCGGCCATCACGTCCAAGATGGTCTGCCGCGCGTCGTGGGCCTGCTGCAGCGCCGCGGCCAGGACGTCGGACGGGATGCCGTCGAGCTTGGTGTCCAGCTGCAGCGCGGTCACGAAGTCCCGGGTGCCGGCGACCTTGAAGTCCATGTCGCCGAAGGCGTCCTCGGCACCGAGGATGTCGGTCAGCGTGATGTAGCTCGTCTTGCCGTCGACCTCGTCGGAGATGAGCCCCATGGCGATGCCGGCCACGGGCGCCCGCAGCGGCACGCCGGCGGCGAGCAGCGACATGGTCGACGCGCAGACCGAGCCCATCGACGTCGACCCGTTGGAGCCGAGCGCCTCGGAGACCTGGCGGATGGCGTACGGGAACTCCTCACGCGACGGCAGGACGGGGATCAGCGCCCGCTCGGCGAGCGCGCCGTGGCCGATCTCGCGCCGCTTGGGCGCGCCCACCCGTCCGGTCTCGCCGGTCGAGTAGGGCGGGAAGTTGTAGTTGTGCATGTACCGCTTGGTCCGCTGCGGCGAGAGGGTGTCCAGCGACTGCTCCATGCGCAGCATGTTCAGCGTGGTGACGCCGAGGATCTGGGTCTCGCCCCGCTCGAACAGGGCCGAGCCGTGTACCCGCGGGAGCACCGCGACCTCGGCCGTGAGCGGACGGATGTCGCGCGGCCCGCGGCCGTCGATGCGGACCTGGTCGCGCAGCACGCGGGCCCGCACCGCCTTCTTCGTCACCGACCGGAACGCGGCGCCGATCTCCTTCTCCCGGCCCTCGAACTGCGGCCCGAGCTGCTGGTACGCGGACTCCTTGATGCGGTCCAGGGCCTCCTCGCGCTCCGCCTTGCCGGCGATCTTCAGCGCCTCGGCGATCTCCTCGCCGACCGCCGCCTCGGTCGCCTCGAAGGCGTCCTCCTCGTAGTCGTGGAACGTCGGGAACTCCACGACCGGCTTGGCCGCCACGGCGGCCAGCTCATCCTGGGCCCGGCACAACTCGCGGATGGCCGGCTTGGCCTGCTCTAGACCGCCGGCCACGACCTCCTCGGTCGGCCGCGGCGCGCCCTCGGCCACCAGCTTCATGGTGTGGTCGGTGGCCTCGGCCTCGACCATCATGATGGCGACGTCGCCGTCGGGCAGGACCCGCCCGGCCACCACCATGTCGAACGTGGCCCGCTCGAGCTCCTCGTGGGTCGGGAACGCGATCCAGGTGCCGTCGACATGGGCCATCCGGGTGGCCCCGATCGGACCGGAGAACGGCAGGCCGGACAGCTTCGTGGACATCGAGGCCGCGTTGATGGCGACGACGTCGTACGGGTGCTGCGGATCGAGGGACAGGATGGTCTCGACGACCTGCACCTCGTTGCGCAGGCCCTTGACGAACGAGGGTCGCAGCGGCCGGTCGGTGAGCCGGCAGGTCAGGATCGCGTCCTCGCTCGGCCGTCCCTCGCGACGGAAGAACGAGCCGGGAATGCGCCCGGCCGCGTACATGCGCTCCTCGACGTCCACCGTGAGCGGGAAGAAGTCGAACTGCTCGCGCGGGGTCTTGCCGGCCGTCGTGGCCGACAGGACCACCGTGTCGCCCAGCGTCGCGATCACCGACCCCGCCGCCTGTTGGGCGATGCGGCCGGTGCTGAAGACGATCTGCCGGGTGCCGGAGGCCCCGTTGTCAATCGTCGCGGTCGAGTGGTGGACGCCGAGTGTCGATTGCTCGGTCATATGCGGTGTATCTCCCTTGTGACGGGTACGCCCGGGGGAGCTTGCGCCGCGGTCGGTCTTCGATCGAAGCCGCCGGGCCGCCCGTCCGCATGACGCGGGGCTTCCCGGTGGCCACTACCGAGGACCGACTGGCTCCCCAAGCCCGCGTACCGGATTCCTCGTTTGTGGTCGGCGCTGGTGCGCCGGAGCTTTTCAACCTGTTGGGTGCCGCCTCTGGTACGGCGGTGGACCGCCGAACCTGGCGGTTCGAACGTACTCCGGAGAGCGCCGTCACGCCGGTGGCCGCGCCGGATGGCGTGATCGGCCGGCGTGGCGGGCGCTCCCCGGACACCTCATGGGCGCGGCTCTGCCGTCGCGCCGGGCTGTGTCATCGACGCAGACCGAGCCGCTCCGCGATCGCCCGGCGGCGCTGGATATCGGTCTTGGCCAGGTAGGCCAGCAGCCGACGCCGCTGACCCACGAGGATCAGCAGACCGCGGCGGCTGTGGTGGTCGTGCTTGTGCGTCTTGAGGTGCTCGGTGAGCTGGTTGATCCGATGCGTCAGCATCGCGATCTGCACCTCGGGCGACCCGGTGTCGCCTTCCTTGAACCCGTATTCACTGATCAGCTTGGCCTTGGTGGCCTGGTCGAGCGCCATGATCTCCCTTTTGAGTCGTCTCTGAGGTTCCGCACCCGCGGCGTCGTGCAGGCACGCGGCAACCCTGCCGGTCACCCGGCGTGGTCCAAGGCTAACAGTCCCCGCACACGAACCCCCACTCGCCCCCACGCGCCCGGTGGCGGTCAGGACGGCGGGGGCGGTGGCGAGTCGAGGGCGGCCCGGGCATCGACGACGTCCTGCTCGATCTGGGCGACCAGCGGCTCGATCCCGTCGTACCGGCGCATCTCCCGCAACCGGGTCACGAAGTCCAGCGCGAGGCGCTCGCCGTAGAGGTCGCCGGAGTAGTCGAGCACGTAGGCCTCCACCCGGCGCTCGCGTCCGGAGAACGTGGGATTCGTGCCGATGGATACCGCCGCCCGCAGGGTCTGCAGGCCGTTGCCGCGCCGGCGGACCAGCCACGCGGCGTACACGCCGTCGGCCGGCACGGCGGCGTGCGGGCTCGTGGCCAGGTTGGCGGTCGGGAAGCCGAGCTTCTCGCCGCGACCGTCGCCGCGGACCACGATGCCCTCCAACCGGTGCGGGCGGCCCAGCGCGTCGGCCGCCGCCGGCACGTCGCCGGCGTCCACACAGGCGCGGATATAGGTGGAGGAGACCACGGCCGTATCGGCGGAGACCAGCGGTGCGCCCTGGACGGTGAACCCGAAGGTACGGCCGAGCCGCTCCAGCAGGGCCACATCGCCGGCGGCCCGGTGTCCGAAGCGGAGGTTCTCGCCGACCACGACCGCGCTGACATGCAGGTGCTCGACGAGCACGTCGTGCACGAACGTCTCGGCCGACAGGCGGGAGAACTCGAGCGTGAACGGGATCACGCACAGCACGTCCACGCCGAGGGCCTCGATGAGCTCGGCCTTGCGGCCGGGCTCGGTGAGCACCGCCGGATGCGAACCGGGGCGGACCACCTCGGACGGGTGCGGGTCGAACGTCACCACGACCGAGGAGAGCCCGCGCGTGCGGGCCACCTCGACCGTGTGGCCGATGATCCGCTGGTGTCCACGATGGACACCATCGAAGACGCCGATGGTGACCACCGACCGGCCCCAGCCCGGCGGCGCCGCCTCGTACCCGCGCCAGCGTTGCATGGTCAACCCTCCGACCCGGCCGGGGCCAGCACCACCTCGGGTCGCGCCCGGCCGTTGCTCTCGTTCACGATCGCCAGTACCCGGCCGTCCGGGCCGAACACACCGTACGGCCCGGACAGGCCCACGGCCGCGAGCGGGCGGCCGTTGGCCAGCATCCGGGCCTCGGCGGCGTCCGCGTCCCGGCGGGCCAGGAGGCGCTGCACCGCCGCCGCGAGGGGGATGGCCGCCGCGTCGCCGCGCTCGGCCGCCTCATCCAGCGTGACGGCTTCGTCCAATGTGAACGGTCCCACCACCGTACGCCGCAACGCCGTCAGATGCCCGCCGACGCCGAGCGCGGCGCCCAGGTCGCGCGCGATCGCCCGCACGTACGTGCCGGAGGAGCACCCGACCTCCACGTCGACGTCGACGAGGACGATCGGTCCGTCGTGGACCCTTCGCACCTCGAGCACGTCGAGGTTGGTGATGCGCACGCGGCGCGGTGGCAGCTCGACCTCCTCGCCCCGGCGGACCCGGGCGTAGGAGCGCACGCCCGCGATTTTAATGGCGCTCACGGCACTCGGGACCTGGTCCACCTCGCCCACGAACGCGCCGGTCGAGCGCCGTACCGCCTCATCGGTGACCGCCTCGGCCGAGACCTCACCGGTCAGGTCCCCCTCGCTGTCATCGGTGATCGTGGAGCGGCCCAACCGGATCGTCGCCGCGTACCGCTTGTCGCCGCCGACGAGATAGGTCAACAGCCGGGTGCCGCGGTCGATGCCGAGCACCAGCACGCCGGTGGCCATCGGGTCCAGGGTGCCCGCGTGCCCCACCCGCCGGGTGCCGGCCAGCCGCCGCACCCGGGCCACGACGCCGTGCGACGTCAGCCCGGGCGGCTTATCGACCACCAGCAGTCCCTCCACGGCCCCCTCCGCCTTCTGATCGAAAGCCTCTCAAACCCGGTACCGGGAAATCCGTGGCCCCCGCGAGTTGGCCGACCGTGGCACAATCCGTGGCTGTCACCACCCTCACTCCACTACCCCCCTCGAGGTGGATCATGAGCGCTGGCACCTATCCGCCAGAGCCCAACCAGCCGGGCCCCTGGCCGCCCGGACAGAGCGGCGACGACGAGCCGTCCTCGGACCCGTGGGGCAAGCCACCCGCCACCCCGAGCGGGTACCCGGCCCCGCCCGGCCAATATCCGCCGCCCCCGAGCCCGTACCCGACCTCACCTCCGCCCCCCGCCGCCCAGGCGCAGCCACCGTACGGACAACCCGCCCCGCAGTACGGGCAGCCGGGCGCGGCCGGACAGCCGGGCCCGTACGGCCAGAGCCAGCCGCCCTCGTACGGGCAGGGCCAGCCGGGCCCATACGGCCAGAGCAAGCCCGGCACGTACGGGCAACCCGCGCAGCCGGGCCCGTACGGGCAGCCGCAGTACGGACAACCCGGCCAGCCGCCCCAATCCGGCCCGCCCACCCAGTACGGGCAGCCGGCGTATGGGCAGCCGCAGCAGTACGGGCAGGCCCCCATCCCGGGCCAGTACCCGCCGCCCACGGCGACCGGGACCTGGCAGACGCCGCCGACCGACTTCGGTCCCGGGGCGTACCAACCGGTGGCCGAGCCGCCGCCCAAGCGCAGGGGCAAGGTGCTCTCCATCCTCGGCAGCGTGGTGGCCATCGCCCTCGTGATCGGCGTGGTCCGGGGCATCCCGGCGCTGCTGGACGCGATCAACGGCAGCGGGAGTTCGCATCCGACGGCGGCGGTGCCGTCCGGTGACTCGGCGACCAGCACCGCGTCGGCCGCGCCGACGCAGCCGTTCCAGGACACCCCGGCCGCCACCTATCCGGAGGGCGAGGCCGGCATCACGCTGCCCGCCGCCAAGTCGGTCACCGGATTCACCAAGGCGCAGGTCCAGGCCGGACTGCAGAAGGTGAAGGCGGCGCTCGTCGCGAGCCGGCTCGACCCGAAGATGCTCACGCGGCGCGACGACTCCGGGCTGATCAACATGCTGGCGCAGGACTCTCGGGCCGACATCAAGAAGGACTTCACCTCCGGCCAGTTCTTCAGCTACGCCACGCAGATCGCCCCCGGGTACGCGCTGACCGACGACAAGGTCCGCGTGAAGGGCCGGGTCACCTTCCGGGCCACCAAGGAGAGCGACATCCGCTTCCTCGAGGTCATCACGAAGTTCGTGTGGGTGTACCCGTTCAGCGGCGACCTGAAGGAGCCCGGCGACCACCTCGTGATCGTGCAGGACGAGGTCCACTGGTTGATCCCGGTCGACGCCGACGTGGAGAAGTCGTCCCGCGGTCTGTGGATCAACCAGGCCGAGGGCTTCGCCTCGAACATCGACTGCCAGCTGCTCGACAAGAGCCTGCTGGCCCTCGGCAAGCCGCAGATCATCGCCGGCGGTGGCGGCAACCAGGACGACGACGCCGTGTTCGACCCCAACGCCGCCCTCGACCAGTTCAAGTCCACCTGCTAGACCTAGACCGAGAGAAGCGCGCCGATCATGGACTTAGGTCCATGATCGGCGCGCTTTTTGGTTCCTCACTCCATGATCGCGCGTCACGGCCGGCGGGGATGGACGGCGCCGGAGGCGGCCCACCGGTGGCCGCGTACGCGCACGACCATGCCGACGAGCCGGACCACGATGAAGATCGTCAGGCCGGCCCACACGCCACCGAGGCCGAGATCGAGGGCGTACGCGAGCCAGATCGACGGCAGGAAGAACCCGAGCCCGGCGACGAGCGTGAGATCGCGCATGAACCGCACGTCGCCGGCCCCGATCAGCACGCCGTCGAGGGCGAAGACGACGCCGGCCAGTGGCTGCATGGCCACGAACCACGGCCACGCCACCAGCGCCTGCCCCTGCACGGCCGGATCCGAGGTGAACAGCCGCGGCAGCGCGTACGTGCCGGCCGCGATGGCGAGCCCGAAGGCGACGCCGCCGAGAGCGCCGACGCGGGTGACGCGCCAGGCCGTGTGCCGGGCGGCTTCGGTGTCGCCGGCCCCGAGCGTGGCCCCGACCAGGGACTGCGCCGCGATGGCCACCGCGTCGAGCGCGAGCGCGCAGAACATCCACAACTGCAGGGCGATCTGGTGGGCGCCGAGCGCGGCGGCGCCGAACCGGGCCGCCACCGCCGCCGCGGACAGGAAGCACGCCTGGAACGCCGCACCGCGTACCAGCAGATCCCGGTTGACCACCAGCTGACCCCGCAGCGTCGCGGCATGCGGCGCCAGGGGTACGCGCTCGGCCACCAGCGCCCGCACGAACAGCGCCGCCCCCAGCGTCTGGGCGATGACGTTCGCGATAGCCGAACCGCTCAGGCCGAGGCCGGCCGGGTACACGAGCAACGGGCACAGCACGGCCGAGAACGCGTTCGCGCCGAGCACGTACCACATTGGACGGCGCGCGTCCTGGACCCCGCGCATCCATCCGTGACCGGCCATCACCAGCATCAGGCCGGGCGCGCCGATGGCCGCGATGCGCAACCAATCCGCGGCGGCCCGGGCCACCTCGCCGTCGCCGCCGGCCAGCGCCCGGGTCAGCGGCACCGCGGCGACCTGGGCCGCGAGGGCCATGACCAGCCCGAGACCGACGGCGACCCAGGAGGCCTGGATGCCCTCGCCGACGGCGGCGGCCCGCTCCCCCGCGCCGAACCGGCGCGCGGAGCGGCCGGTCGTGCCGTAGGCCAGGACCGTGCCCAGCCACGTCGCGAGGCCCATGACGCCGCCGCCCAGGGCGAGGGCGGCCAGCTGGGTACGGCCGAGATGGCCGACCACGGCGGTGTCAACGAGGAGGTAGAGGGGCTCGGCGGCCAGAACGACCAGCGCCGGCAGGGCGAGACCCGCGATGCGACCACTCGAGACACCCGCCACGGGCGTCATTGTGCCATCAGTAATGAGCGCTAGCCAGAGTGGTGCTTACCGAACGTCCGGCGGGTGAACGCGCGGGCATCCCGCCCTCCGCGGGAGAGAGCGGGATGCCCGCGTTTCAGAGCGTGAGCGTCGTTACCAGCGACGGTCCATGGACTGCTGCACCGCCTGGCGCGCCGTCTCGGGTGGCGGCGGGGCGGGCTGAGGCCTGGGCGGCGGTGTGGGCTTGTCGGCCATGACAGGAACCTTCCGAGAGTCGCGACGGCGCGCTGGGCCGAAGGGGCCAGGCGGCCGGGATCGCCGGCCGTCGCGTGCGGGAGCCTGTCAACCTGGGAAGATCAACCGGGTGGCCGAAGACGAATGGTGTCGCGCTTCGGCTCGCTCCTTGCCCGCTGTGGGTGTGCGCGTCCGATGTGTACCTGGGTCGTACTGCCTGCGTAGCCAGCGCCGAACACCGCGGCGGGGAGCTGGCTGCCTAGCTGCAGATCCCGCCGCGGCGGCGAAGAATCAGTACGTTGCGCACGCTGTCCAAACTAGCGTTAAGTCCACGGCTTGGCCGGTGTTTCCCAGACTCCGGAACGCGGCTCGACGCGGCCGGGCGTCGGCGCGGCGGTCAGCGGGCGAAGAAGTGCCAGCCGGCCCACCACCAGAAGCCGAGCACCGCCACCCGTCCGACCGGTACCCGACCGACCTGGTACCCCATCACGAAGCCCGAGATGTCGCCCAGCGTCGGGATGGACGAGTTCTCGCGCCGGGACAGCCAGGCCACGAGGAGGAACGCGAGGCCGGCCAGCAGGAACAGGCCGATGACGACGAATCGGATCATCGGCGGACCAGGACCCAGAAGCCGGCGAGCCAGGCGAAAAAGGCCGCCGAGCGCGCGAGGTACCCCTCCAGGAACGGGTCGGCGATGAGGGAGAGGGTCGGATAGTCCTCAAAGGACTGCCGCAGGAAGGTGGCCAGCTCCAGGACGGACAGGGCCAGCACGGGCAGCAGCCACCAGACCGCGCCCGGGTCGAGCCGCCTCGGGGCCGGACGGCGACCGGCGCGACCGGTCAGGCCCAACCACATGAAGGCGCCCCCGACGGCCAGGACGAGCAGGTTGGCGCTCAGGGTGAACGACTCGAACAGACCTCCGACGAGGGCGACGAGGGCGAACAGCGGCACGACGACGAGGGGCCGGTCCCAGCTGTGTGCGACCTCGACGGAGGCCGGCGGCGGGGGTTCCATGGAATCGATTGTGACCCGAAGGCGTCCGATCGCGTCAGGCCGGACGACCCTGACCTTTCCCGCAGTCCTCCCCGAGTCCCCGCGGTCAGGACCGGTCGAGCTCGGCCCGGACCGAGGCGAGCACGTCGGCGACGTCGCCCGCTCCGGTGAAGCCGGCGGCGAGCCGGTGCCCCCCGCCGCCCAGCGCGACCGCCACGGCCGACACGTCGGTCCCGCCACGACTGCGCAGCGAGACCGACCACTCGCCCTCCGCGACCGGCTTGAGCAGGCAGGCCACGTCCGCCTCCGCCGCGGTACGGATGACGTCCATGAAGCTCTCCAGCACCTGCGCGGACTGGCCGTGGTGTTCCAGCTCGGCCCGGGTCGCGTAGGCCGAGACGAGGCCCCGCCCACCGGCCGCCGCCGGGTCCAGCTCGGCCCGGTCCAGCACGTCACCGAGCAGGCGGATCGCGGCGAACGGCCGGGTGTCGAAAACCCGACGCGCCACCTCGGCCGGCCGGGCGCCCGCCTCGACCAACCGGGAGGCCAGCCGCAGCACCTCGGGCGTCGTGGCGTCGAACTTGAACGACCCGGTGTCCGTGGCCAGCCCCACATACAGGCAGGTCGCGATGTCGCGGTCGACGTCCACTCCGAGCCGGTCGATCAGGCCGACGGCGAGCACCGCGGTGGCCGCCGCGTCCGGGTCGAGGATCCGTACCGACCCGAAGCCCACATTGGACGCATGGTGGTCGAGGACGATCCAGGTCGGTGCCCGCCCGAGCGCGTCGGTGAGCCCGGCCAACCGGGTCGGGCTGGCCGCGTCGAAGCTGACCGCCAGCGCCGGCCGGGGCGGAGCCTCGGCCGGCGCGACGAGCAGATCCAGGCCGGGCAGGAACGAGAACGCGTCCGGCACGTCGAACGGCTCCGGAAAGCTCGCCCGCACGTCGGCGAACCCGAGCCGCCGCAGCGCCAGGCCGAACGCGAGCATGCTGCCCAGCGCGTCCCCGTCCGGACCGACGTGGCAGGTGAGCAGCACGGTGGCGTCGCGCGGCAGCTCCGTGACCGCGCGCGCGGCGCGAACGAGCTCGACCTCCAGGGATTCCGACGTGGCGGTGGCCGGTCCCGTCACCGGCGCTCGCCCAGGGAGACGTCGTCGAACTCGTCGGCGTCGTCGCCGGCCGGTTCGGCCACGCGGTACGGCTGGGCGTCGCCGGCGTACGTGGCCTTCGCGGCCAGCTCGTGCACGCGGGCGTCCGACTCCCGGGCCACGGCCAGCAGCTCGTCGATGTGCTTGGCGTGGTCCAGAACGTTGTCGTGGACGAACGTCAGCGTCGGCGAGTGCTTGAGACCCAGCGCCCGGCCCACGGTGCTGCGCATGAGGCCCTTGGCGCTCTCCAGCGCCGCGGCCGTGGCGGCCTGCTGCTCGACGTCGCCCAGCACGGTGTAGAAAACGGTCGCCTCCCGGAGGTCCGCGGTGATGCGCGAGTCGGTGAACGTGATCATCCCGAGCCGCGGGTCCTTGATCTGCGTGCGGACGACCTGAGCCACGAGCTCACGCACCCGCTCCGCATGCCTTCGGATCTTGGCCGGATCGGTCATCTCCTCCACCTCCGAGAGTGTTCGAGGGTAGCCCGACGCGTCACGGTGCCAGCAGAAGCGGTCCGCAGCGAACGGGACCGGTCACGCCTCTGACATTACCCTCCGCGCGCAGCCCCTTCGGGTGAAGGCGGGTCCGCAAGTCAGGCCGGCGGGGCCGGGACCTGGTGTGTCGTCCAGGCCTGGCCGCCGTCGCGGGTGACCGCGATCACCGGGATGGTGGAGTTGGTCGACTCCCGGGTGTAGACGGCCGTGTCGGCGTCGATCGCGACGAACGAGACCGCGTACCCGCCCGGCGCGAGGTGGTCGACGGACCTCCATGACCGGCCGTCCACGGTGCGCATGACGTCGTGGCCGCCGGTGTCGGTGTGCCAGGCCACGGTCGCCGAGATCGGGTAGAGGACCAGCCCCTGACCGCTGGCCGGATCGGTGAGCTCGCCGCGACGCTGCCAGGTCCGGCCGCCGTCGGTCGAGACGACGATCTCGCGCGGGGTGCCGGCGACGCCTGCGGAGCCGGCCATCGCAGCACTGCCGCCCGGCGCCCCACTGACGCCATCGTCGGCCACGCAGGTGGCCCACCGGGTGCCGTCCCCGGCGACCGCCATGGAGGACTCGTAGGAGCCCGCGTGCGGCGTACCGGCACAGGGGTCGGCGATCCGCGTCCAGTGCGCGCCCCGGTCCGTCGTCTCGAACCACAAGGTGGGCGAGAAGAAGTCCGTCAAGCCCTGGACGACCGCGTGGTCCGGGCCGATCGCGATGATCCGGAAGATGTCGTTGGCGTCCGGTGACGCCGGGGTGGGCGTCGGCCGTTCGACGCCGGAGGCGGTGTACACCCGGGGGCCGTGGCTGATCCAGATCGTCCCGCCCACGGTGTCGGAGCTGGGCTCGTCGGGCAGGCCGGCGCTCACGTCGTCCAGCGGCCACACGCGCCAGGTGCGGCCGCCGTCGGCCGAGCCGGCGGCGGTCACGGCGACGGGCGCCACGCCGTTCGCACCCGCCGCCTCGAGGTGATAGACGCTTCCCACGATCCACAGGCGGGCGTCGTCGGCCACGAGCAACCGCCCGCCGAACGGCGCCTCTCCCATCACCGTCCACGATGCCGCCAGATCACCACTGACGAGCACCTGGTGCCGGCCCTTGGCGGGATCACACCTGAAGTCGACCGGCCGGCAGGAGTTGCCCAGCGCGTACAGCGCTCCCGTTGGTGCGCCGGCCAACGACTCGAGATTCGACCGGAAGTACAGGTGGCCCGGATCGACGAAGTCCGTGGATGTCGGGTCCGGGGTCGCGGTCGTGCCCGGCGGCAGTGACCGGTCGACCCGACCGCCCGCCACGGCCGTTCCCACCGCGAGGAGCAGGATCCCGATCGCCAGGCTGACGAGGGCGACCTGGCCGTGATTGCGGTTTCGCCGGCGCGCCCGGATCACCGCGAACGCCGGTTGGTGCGCCTCGGCCTCGAGCATGTCACGCAGGCCGACAAAGTCCTCTCGCCTAGACATCGCGCCCACCACCACTCCGCGGATCCCGGCTGGTCACCGGATCGTCGGCCAGCAGCCGGGCCAGCGCCCCGCGGCCGCGCGACAACCGCGCCTTGACCGTCCCCAGCGGAGCACCGACGCGCTGCGCGATGTCGGCCAGCGTTATGTCGGCCAGGTAGTGCAGGGCCAGCACCTCCCGCTGATCGAAGGGCAGTCTCCGCAGTGCCGCCAGCAACAGCAGGCGTGAGTCGGTCGTGACCTCGTCCGAGGATGCGACCTCGGTCGGCGCGGCCAGCCGGCTGGCCAGCCGCCGGCCGATCCGCGCCCGACGCCACCGGGAACGGATCTGGTTGACGGCGACCCGGTACAGCCAGGCCTCCGGATCGGCCAGGACGGCCCGACGCCCGGTCGGGCTCAGTGCCCGCACGAAGGCTTCCTGAACCGCCTCCTCAGCCTCCGGGCGTGAACCCGCCACGGCCGCCACGAGAGCGACCAGCCGTCGATACTGCCCGGCGTAGACCTCCTCCAGGCCCGCGCTCACGCATTCCCCCATCCGCCGCGGCGGTGGCCGGCCGGTCCGGCCGGTCCGCTAATGACGAACCAGGCCGCCGGAAGGTTGCATCACCTGACGCGCGGTTCAGTCGTCGTCGCCGTGCAGGCGCCGGCGGGTGGAGAGGATCTCGACCTCGGGTCGGCCGGCGACCACCCGCTCGCACGCGTCCAGCACCCTCGTGCAGTGGCCGGGATCGGCGGCCACGACGGCCACTCCGATCTCCGTGCGCCCGTGCCGATCGAGCAGGCCCACCTCGGCCGCGGCCACCTCGACCTTGCGCAGGGCGGCCACGATCGGTCGCACGTACCCGCGCTTGGCCTTCAGCGATCGGGAGTCGGGCGGCAGCAACAGGTCGAACAACGCGGTACCCGTGTACACGAGGCCTCAGGGTACCTATGCCAGGCTTCTCCTGATGTCCAGGTACGCGCTGCTGCTGCTCCCGTCGGCCAACCGGGTCTACGCCGACGCGGCCGTCGAGCTCACCGTGGCCGAGCTCGAAGTCTTCAACTCCACCGTGCTCGGCGGCCGCCTGGCCGAGATCGAACCGGCCTCGATCGGGGGCGTGCCGTACGTCACATTCTCGGCCGACGGCCTGGACGGCGACGCCGTCGCGTTGCTGTCCAACGCCTCCTCGATGTACGCGCTGTTCGCCCGCGAGGGCGATCTGCTGCGGCCGGTGGCTCTCACGCCGCTGTGCCACTTCGACGACGACCTGGTGACGATCCAGAAGTACCAGGGCAAGACCAACGAGCAGTTCACCCGGCTGCTGCTCAACGTCACCGTGCTCGCGTCGGCGTCCGGGCCACGGATGCTCGAGCGGCGGCTGCGGGTGCTCGATCCCCTCTGCGGGCGCGGCACCACGCTCAACACGGCACTGACCTACGGGTACGACGTGGCGGGGTTGGACATCGACGGCAAGGACTTCGAGGCGTACTCGGCCTTCATCCAGACGTACCTGCGGCGCAAGAGGATCAAGCACAGGGCGGAGGCGGCGCCCGTACGCCGAGAACGCCAGACGATCGGCCGGCGACTGCACATCACCCTGGCCCCGACGAAGGAGACGTACCGGGCCGGCGACACGCTCTCCTTCGAGATCGTCAACGCGGACACGGCGCGGGCGGGTGAGTTCTTCCGGCCCGAGAGCTTCGACGTGGTGGTGGCCGACGCGCCGTACGGGGTCCAGCACGGCAGCCGCACCCAGGCCCGCGGTCTGGCCCGCAGCCCGCTGGACCTGCTCCGGACGGCGGCGCCGCAGTGGGCCCGCCTGCTGCGCCCGGGCGGCGCGATGGGCATCGCGTGGAACACGCACGTCGCCGCCCGCGAGGCGGCCGCCGCCGTCCTGGCGGAGGCGGGGGTGTCCATCGTGGACTCCGAACCGTACCGGCGGCTGCGCCACCGGGTGGATCAGTCCATCGTGCGCGACATCCTCGTCGCCCGCCGCCCCGGTTGATCGGCGTTGGATGCGTCGATCATGAGGTTAGGGGCCCCAAAACGCGTCGATCATGAACCTAGGTTCATGATCGACGCGTTGGGTGACACCGGTCAGGCGCGGGGCTTCTCGCGCATCTCGAAGGTCTCGACCAGGTCGCCGACCTTGATGTCGTTGTAGTTGGACAGGGTCAGACCGCACTCGAAGCCCTCGCGGACCTCGGTCGCGTCGTCCTTGAACCGACGAAGCGACGAGATGGTGAGGTTCTCCGCCACGACGGCGCCGTCGCGGAGCAGGCGGGCCTTGGCGTTGCGGCGGATGACGCCCGACCGGACGATGCAACCGGGGATGATGCCGACCTTGGACGAGCGGAAGATCTCGCGGACCTCCGCCGAGCCCAGCTCGACCTCCTCGTACTCCGGCTTGAGCATGCCCTTGAGGGCCGCCTCGACCTCTTCGATGGCCTGGTAGATGACGGTGTAGTACCGGATCTCCACGCCCTCGCGATCGGCGTAGTCGCGGACCTTGCCCTCGGCCCGGACGTTGTACCCGATGATGATCGCATCCGAGGCCTTGGCCAGGTTGACGTCGTCCTGGGTGACGCCGCCGACGCCCCGGTGGATGATCTTCAGCTGCACCTCGTCCGATACGTCGATCTTGACGAGGGCGTCCTCGAGCGCTTCCACCGAGCCGGCCACGTCGCCCTTGAGGATAAGCGTGAGCGTGGTTCGCTCGCCCTCCTTGATCCGCTCGAGCAGCGTCTCCAGGGTGGCCCGGCCGCGGGAGTTGGCCATCTGCGCCGCCCGCTCGCGGGCCTGGCGCTGCTCGGCGATCTGCCGGGCGATCCGGTCCTCACCCACGGAGAGGAACGTGTCGCCGGCCCCGGGCACGGCGGTGAGGCCGAGCACCTGCACCGGGCGGGCCGGGCCGGCGCTCGGCACCGGCTTGCCGTTCTCGTCGAGCATGGCCCGCACCCGACCATAGGCGTCACCGGCCACGATGGACTCGCCCACGTTGAGCGTGCCCCGGTTGACCAGCACCGTGGCCACCGGACCGCGACCGCGGTCCAGGTGCGCCTCGATGGCGATGCCCTGAGCCGAGCCGTCGATCGGCGCGCGCAGGTCGAGGGCGGCGTCCGCGGTGAGCAGGACCCCCTCGAGCAGGCCGTCGATGTTGAGCCGGCTCTTCGCCGAGATGTTCACGAACATGGTGTCGCCGCCGTACTCCTCGGCGACCAGCCCGTACTCGGTGAGCTGCTGACGGACCTTGTCGGGGTTCGCGTCCGGCTTGTCGATCTTGTTGACCGCGACGACGATCGGCACCTCGGCCGCCTTGGCGTGGTTGAGCGCCTCAACGGTCTGGGGCATCACGCCGTCGTCGGCCGCGACCACCAGGACGACGATGTCGGTCGCCTGGGCGCCGCGGGCCCGCATGGCGGTGAACGCCTCGTGGCCCGGGGTGTCGATGAACGTGATCGCCCGGTCCTCGCCCTCGTGCTCGACGTGGACCTGGTACGCGCCGATGTGCTGGGTGATGCCGCCGGCTTCCCCGGCGACGACGTTGGCCTGCCGGATGGCGTCGAGCAGCTTGGTCTTGCCGTGGTCGACGTGGCCCATCACGGTGACCACCGGCGGTCGGGTGACCAGGCGCTCCTCGGCGATGTCGGCGTCGAGGTCGATGTCGAAGCGGGCCAGCAGCTCGCGGTCCTCCTCCTCCGGGCTGACGATCTGGATCTCGAATCCCAGATGTTCGCCGAGCAGGAGCAGGGTGTCGTCGGTGCAGGACTGCGTCGCCGTGACCATCTCGCCCAGGTTGAACATCTCCTGGACCAGCGAGCCGGGGTTCGCGTTGATCTTCTCGGCGAAGTCGGAGAGCGAGGCGCCGCGCGGCAGCCGGACCACCTGGCCCTGACCCCTCGGCGCCCCCGAGCTCATCGTCGGCGCGGAGAGGTTGTCGAACTCCTGGCGCTTCTGCCGCTTCGACTTGCGGCCCTTGCTGGGTCGCCCGCCGCCCCGACCGAACGCGCCGCCGGCGCCGCCCGGACGGCCGCGACCGCCCGGTCCACCGCCGGGACGTCCGCCGCCACCCACGCCGGGTCCGCCGGGTCCGCCGCGGTAGCCGGTGCCAGCGCCGCCGCCACCGGTCCCGCCGGGACCGCCGCGGTAACCGGTGCCAGCGCCGCCGCCACCACCGGGTCCGCCACGGAAACCACCCGGACCTCCGGAACCGCCACCGGTGCCCGGGCCGCGCATCCCGCCCGGCGCCGGGCGGCCGCCCGGACCGCCGCGGAAACCGCCCGGACCGCCGGGTCCGCCCGGACCACCGACGCGCCCGCCGCGGTCACCGCGGTCGCCGGGACGCCCCGGTCGCTGGGTCGGCATCTGCGACGGGTTGGGCCGCGGGCCACCCATGGAGGCCGGATTGGGCCGGGGCGGCATGGAGGCCGGGTTCGGCCGTGGCATGGCCGAGGGCGTGGGGCGCCCACCGGCCGCGGGCCGACCCTGGGAGATGCCGTACGGGTTGTTGCCGCCTCGCGGGGCCCGGCCCGGCGAGGGTGCCGGGCGGGGTGCGGCCGGCGCGCCCGGGCGTACTACGCCGTCGGCGATGCCGGGTGCGGGGGCGACGGGCCGGGGCGGAGCCGGGGTCGCCGTACCGGGGCCACGCTCCTGCGCGGCGCGCACGGCGGCCTCCTGCTCGGCCTTGAGCGCGGCGGCGCGGACCTCGGCCGCGGCCACCTCGATGTCGTGGGCACTCGTCGGCGCCGCCACCACGGGTGGCGCGGCCTTCTTGGCGGTTCGCTTGGGCGGCGCCGGCTTCGCCGCGGCCTTGCCGTCGACCGCGGGCGCGGCCGGAGCCGGAGGGGCCGCCACGACGGCGGCCTCGAACGTCGCGCGTAGCCGTCGGGCGACGGGAGCCTCAATGGTGCTCGACGCCGATTTAACGTACTCGCCCATCTCCTGAAGCTTGGCGAGTACGACCTTGCTTTCGACGCCTAGCTCCTTCGCCAGCTCATGTACGCGGGGCTTGCCTGCCACTGCACTCCTCATCCCGAGGTCGGCGGGCGGCCCCGCTCGACCTCACTTGGGCACTTGAAGACTGATCATCTCAGCGACTTCATCGTGTGCTCATGTCGGTC
>Ga0307415_100000100_pt1 | contig 36406 bp, 37 predicted proteins | sample DK1Cmetagenome_FD_204524 | JGI IMG/M metagenome (GOLD analysis project Ga0307415, IMG submission 204524) | Maize rhizosphere microbial communities from greenhouse at UC Davis, California, United States - DK15-C-2 | ecosystem: Host-associated > Plants > Roots > Rhizosphere > Soil | place: USA... | reverse complement strand
TGGGGCCATCTACTCGACGGTGATCGCGGCCGAGCGCCGCGGCGAGTACCTGGGCGACACCGTCCAGGTCATCCCCCACATCACCAACGAGATCAAGGCCCGCATCGTGCGCGTGGCCGAGGACGCCGACGTGGTCATCACCGAGGTCGGCGGCACCGTCGGCGACATCGAGTCGCTGCCGTTCCTGGAGGCCATCCGCCAGCTCCGCCACGACATCGGCCGCGAGCACGTGGTCTTCGTCCACGTCTCCCTGGTCCCCTACATCGGCCCCTCGGGGGAGCTGAAGACCAAGCCGACCCAGCACTCGGTCCGGGAGCTGCGCTCGCTCGGCATCCAGCCCGACGCGATCGTGTGCCGCACCGACCGGCCGATCACCGACGCCCTCAAGCGCAAGATCTCGCTGCTGTCCGACGTCGACGTGGAGGCGGTCGTGTCCGCCCCCGACGCCGACTCGATCTACGAGATCCCGCTGGTGCTGCACGCCGAGGGCCTCGACGACTACCTGGTCCGCCACCTGCGCCTGGAGGACAAGGCCGGCCAGCCCGACCTGACCGAGTGGCGGGCCCTGGTCGAGCGCATCCGCACCCCCCGCCGCAAGGTCCGCATCGCCCTGGTCGGCAAGTACATCAACCTGCCCGACGCCTACCTGTCGGTGACCCAGGCCCTCCAGCACGCCGGGTTCCACCATGGAGTTGAGGTTGAGGTCGTCTGGTGCGCCTCCGACGAGCTGGAGGACCCGCAGGCCCGCAAGGTGCTGGAGACCGTCGACGGGGTGCTGGTGCCCGGCGGCTTCGGGATCCGGGGGGTCGAGGGCAAGATCGAGGCGATCCGCTTCGCCCGCGAGCGCCGCGTGCCGTATCTGGGCATCTGCCTGGGGCTGCAGACCGCGGTCATCGAGATCGCCCGGAACCTGGCCGGCCTGGAGGGCGCCAACTCCAGCGAGTTCGAGGCCGACACCCCGTATCCGGTGATCGACCTGCTGCCCGACCAGCGCCGGGTCGCCGACAAGGGCGGCACCATGCGCCTCGGCCTCGACCCGTGCCGGCTGCTGAAGGGGTCCAAGGCCGAGCGGGCCTACGGCGACGGGCTGGTGTTCGAGCGGCACCGGCACCGCTACGAGGTCAACAACCGCTTCCGGCGGCGGCTGGAGCAGGCCGGGCTGGTCTTCTCCGGGACCTCGCCCGACGGGCGGCTGGTCGAGATCATCGAGCTGCCCGACCACCCGTGGTTCGTGGCCGGCCAGTTCCACCCCGAGTTCCGCTCCCGCCCGACCCGCCCGCATCCGCTGTTCCGGGACTTCGTGGGCGCGGCCACCGCGCTCGCCGACGGCCGCGACCGGTCGACGGCCGCCCCGACCCCGGCCCCGGGCGTCCGCGCCGACGGCGTCCCGGCCGACAACGTCCCGGCCCACAACGGCGGCGATCCCGCCCCCACCCCGGCCACCGCGACCCTGGTCACCTCGACCCCGGGCGCGCCCGAGCCCCACCCGCCGGCCGCTGGGGCCCCCGAACGGGAGGGTAGCCGACCGCCGGGAGGTGCGCGCACCGCTGTCCACAGCCCGGCGCCGACCGCCCCTAGCGAGCCGCCGGCCACCGTCGACCTGCGCAGCGACGGCCTGGCCGACCGGGTCCGCCACGACGACGACCCGCCGGTGCCCGCCGGCCCCGTCGGCGCCGGCGACCCCGGGCGCCCATGAGCCCGTGACCCGAAGGGTGCCCCGGTGGGTCCGGAGGGGTCCGGGGAACCCCAGGGGGGTGCCCCGGTGAATCCGGAGGGGTCCGGGGAACCCCAGGGGGTGCCCCGGTGAATCAAGCGCCGCCGTTCCGGATCCTCGAGAGCCGGCGGCCGTTCCGGGGCAAGGTGGTGACGGTCCGGACCGACCGGATCGCCGACGACGAGGGCCGCACCGGCGAGCGCGAGGTGGCCGAGCACAACGGCGCCGTGGCCGCCCTGGTGGTCGACGACGACGGCCGGATCATGCTCGTCGACCAGTGGCGCCACGCCGTCGGGGCCCGGCTGCTGGAGGTCGCCGCCGGCAAGTACGACGTCGACGGCGAGGCCGTGGAGGACGCGCTCCGCCGCGAGCTGGCCGAGGAGCTGGGGGTCGAGGGCGGCACCCTGACCTTCCTGGCCAGCTTCTACACCACCCCCGGGTGGAGCGACGAGGTGCTCGACCTGTATCTGGCCGAGGGCGTCACCCCGATCGAGGGCGGCGCCCCGGCCGCCGACTGGGAGGAGCAGGGCATCGAGGTCGCGCGGCTGCCCTTCGAGGAGGCCCTGCGGCGGGCCGCCGGCCCCCCGGGCGACGCCAAGACCCTGGTCGCCCTCGGCCTCTACGGGCTCAAGCTGGCCGGGTCGTGGACCCCGGACCAGGGCGACCGGCCCCCGCCGGACGCCCCCGCCCGCCGGGCCGCCCGCCGCCCCGGCTGAGCCGATCACCCGCACCCGGGGCCCATTCGTCTCGTAGACTTGGCGTTGTCCAGGCCCGACGGTGGGCCCGACCCGAAAGGCGGCGACCATGGACGTTGGCATCCCGCGGGAGCTCAAGGACCACGAGTACCGGGTCGCGATCACGCCGGTGGGCGTCCGCGAGCTGGCCGACGCCGGCCACCGGGTCGTGATCGAGCAGGGGGCGGGGCTGGGCAGCTCCATCACCGACCTGGAGTTCGAGAAGTCGGGGGCGACCATCCTGGAGACCGCCGACGAGGTCTGGGGCGAGGCCGACCTCATCCTCAAGGTCAAGGAGCCGGTCCCCGAGGAGTTCCCGCGCCTGCGCAAGGACCAGCTGCTGTTCACCTACCTGCACCTGGCGGCCAGCCGCGAGGTGACCGAGGCGCTGCTGGACAGCGGCACCACCGGCGTGGCCTACGAGACGGTCGAGCTGCCGGACGGCCGGCTGCCCCTGCTGGCGCCGATGAGCGAGGTCGCCGGCCGCATGGCCCCCCAGGTCGGCGCCCACCTGCTGGAGCGCGAGTCGGGCGGCCGGGGCGTGCTGATGGGCGGCGTCTCGGGCGTGGCCGCGGCCAAGGTGCTGGTGCTGGGCGGCGGCATGGCCGGCCAGAACGCCGCCTGGATCGCCCAGGGCATGGAGGCCGAGGTCACCCTGCTCGACAAGAACGTCGACAAGCTCCGCTACGTCGACCAGATCCACAAGGGCCGCATCGTCACCCTGATGTCCAACCGCCAGACGATCGAGGACCTGGCCCTGGGGGCCGACCTGATCATCGGCTCGGTGCTGATCCCGGGGGCCAAGGCTCCGCGGCTGATCACCGCCGAGCACGTCCGGGCCATGAAGCGGGGCGCGGTGCTGGTCGACATCTCCATCGACCAGGGCGGCTGCTTCGAGACCTCCCACGTCACCACCCACTCCGACCCCACCTACGTGGTCGACGGGGTGGTCCACTACTGCGTGGGCAACATGCCCGGGGCGGTGCCCCACACCTCGACCTACGCGCTCGCCAACGTCACCCTGCCGTACGCGGTCCAGATCGCCTCGGCCGGCCTGGAGGACGCCGTCAAGGCCGACCCGCCGCTGGCCAAGGGCATCAACGTCTACCGCGGCGAGCTCACCTACCAGCCGGTCGCCGAGGCCCACGGCCTCGACTGGCGCCCCCTCGCCGAGGTCGTCCCCGCCCTCGCCAACGGCCCGGCCGCCTGACGATGCCGGTCACGGTGGGCGCGGTCCCGGCCGCGCCGGTGGGACCGGTGGCCAGCGCGGCGGTGCGCCGCTACCTCGACTACCTGGCCGTGGAGCGGGGCCTGGCCTCCAACACCCTCAGCGCCTACCGCCGCGACCTGCGCCGCTACGCCGGCTGGCTGGCCGCGGCCGGGATCGACGACCCGGCCCAGGCCGGCGAGACCGACCTGGTCGCCTTCCTGGGTGACCTCCGCGCCGGCAGCACCCCCGAGGGCACCCGCTACCGGGCCTCCAGCGTGGCCAGGGCCCTGGCCGCGGTGCGTGGCTTCCACCGCTTCCTGGTCCGCGAGCGGCTGGCCGGCGCCGACCCCTCCCGCGACCTCGGCACCCCCAAGGTCCCGGCCAGCCTGCCCAAGGCCCTGTCCGTGGAGCAGGTGGAGGCGCTGCTCGGGGCCATCGCCGGCGACGACCGGCTGGCCCTGCGCGACCGGGCCCTGCTCGAGACCCTGTACGCCGCCGGCCTGCGGGTCAGCGAGGCCACCACCCTGGACGTCGACGACCTCGACCTGGAGGACGGGACGGTGCGGGCCTTCGGCAAGGGGGCCAAGGAGCGGCTGGTCCCGATCGGCCGCTCGGCCCGCCGGGCCCTGGAGAGCTACCTGGTCCGGGCCCGGCCGCTGCTGGCCCGGCCGCGGACCGGCCCCGCCCTGTTCCTGAACGCCCAGGGCAGCCGGCTGTCCCGCCAGGGCTGCTGGAAGATCCTGCGCCGCCACGCCCGCCACGCCGGGCTGGAGGCCCAGGTGTCCCCGCACGTGCTGCGCCACTCGTTCGCCACCCACCTGCTGGCCGGCGGGGCCGACATCCGCAGCGTCCAGGAGCTGCTCGGCCACGCCAGCCTGGCCACCACCCAGGTCTACACCCGCATCACCCAGGACCGCCTGCGCGAGGTCTACCTGCGCACCCACCCGCGAGCCCGACACGCGACGCCCAGCGATTGAGCCGGACACACCTGACAAGCACTCCACCTGGCGGCCTGACGATCCTGTAGCCTGCAACCCCTGCTCTCGAAGTCGACCGTCGTGCCGTTCCCGGCCGCGGCGGGCAGAGAAGCGCGACGGAGGACCGGGATGGACCAGCAGACCGTTGACCGGCTGCGGGAACGGCTCGAGACCGAGCGCGGCGAGGTTCGCCGCCAGCTCGACGACCTCGGGGCCCGCCGCGACGCCGAGGGGATCGAGGACCCGGAGCTGGACGAGGGCTTCGCCGACGCCGGCCAGGCCGCCGCCGAGCGGGCCAACCTCCTCACCCTGGTCCGCAGCCTGCGCGACACCCTGCGCGACGTCGAGCAGGCCCTCGACCGGATGGACGCCGGCACCTACGGCCTCTGCGAGCGCTGCGGCCAGCCGATCGGCGACGAGCGGCTCGAGGCCCTGCCCGCGGCTCGCCTCTGCATGGCCTGCAAGCGCCAGCGAGGGCCACGTTGAAGGTCGCCCTGATCGTCTGCGACTCGCTCGGGGTGGGGGAGGCGCCCGACGCCGGCGACTACGGCGACCGGGGCGCCGACACCGTCGGCCACGCCGCCGCCGCGGTCGGCGGCCTGGACCTGCCCACCTTGGGCTCGTGGGGGTTCGGGCGGCTGACCGAGATCGCCGGGGTCGAGCGCGTCGACCCGGCCGCCGCCGTCGTCGGCCGCATGGCCGAGCGGTCGGCCGGCAAGGACACCACCACCGGCCACTGGGAGATGATGGGGGTGGTCCTCGACCAGCCCTTCCCGACCTACCCGGAAGGCTTCCCGCCCGAGGTGATCGACGCCTTCTCCGCGGCCATCGGGCGCGGCGTGCTCGGCAACAAGCCGGCCTCGGGCACCGAGATCATCAAGGAGCTGGGGGAGCGGCACCTGGAGACCGGTGAGCCGATCGTCTACACCTCGGCCGACTCGGTCTTCCAGATCGCCACCCACAAGCGGGTCGTGCCCCTGGAGCAGCTGTGCGCCTGGTGCGAGCAGGCCCGCGCCCTGCTCAAGGGCGAGCACGCCGTGGGCCGGGTGATCGCCCGCCCCTTCGACGGCGAGCCGGGGTCGTTCACCCGCACCAAGGAGCGCCGCGACTATGCCCTGCCGCCCGCCGGCCCGACCGTGCTCGAGGCCCTGGAGCGGGCCGGCGTGGCCACCATGGGCGTGGGCAAGATCGAGGACATCTTCTCCCGCCGCGGCCTGGTCGGCTCCGACCACACCGGCGACAACGAGACCTCGCTGGATGCCACCGTCCGCTTCCTGCGCGAGGCCGACGGGCCGACCTTCGTGTTCACCAACCTGGTCGACTTCGACATGGTCTACGGCCACCGCCGCGACGCCGAGGGCTACGCCCGCTGCCTGGAGCGCCTCGACGCCCGCCTGCCCGAGGTGGTGGCAGAGCTCGGCGGCGACGGCTGGCTGTTCCTGACCGCCGACCACGGCTGCGACCCCACCGCCCCCGGCACCGACCACACCCGCGAGTTCACCCCCATGGTCGCCTTCAGCCCCGGCGGCACCGCCGGCCACCGCCTGGCCGACCGCGACACCTTCGCCGACCTCGGCGCCACCATCGCCGCGCTGTTCGGCGTCCCCGCGGCCGGTCCCGGCCGCTCGTTCGCCAGCGACCTCCGCTGATCGGCCGCCCGCGCCCTGCGCGGGTCCGCCACCGTTGATCCGCTGGCCCGCCACGCCCCACCCGGCCTCCGTGGCCGCCTGCCCTCTCCTCGTGGGTTGAGCCCTTGTCCACATTTCTCCCAGCGATGAGTTCTGCCGTGAACGCGGAGCGTGGTCGACCACGGAGAGTGGTGATTTGTGGATGTTTCCTTCGGCCGGTCGCGGGCGGATAAGATGCGCCCGCCCGAACGCGCCCTATAGACAAAGCAACGAGACGACAAATCGCTCCGCGGGCGGTCCGGAGGTGCCGGAGATGGGGAAGGTCATCGCCCTGGCCAACCAGAAAGGCGGGGTCGGCAAGACCACCACCGCCATCAACCTGGGCGCCGCCCTGGCCGAGCAGGGCCACCAGGTGCTCCTGGTCGACATGGACCCACAGGGGGCGCTGTCGGTCGGGCTCGGCCTCAACCCCCTGGCCCTGGAGCAGACGATCTACAACCTGCTGCTGGACCGCAAGGCCGACGCCGGCCCGGTCATCGAGCGCACCAAGCAGGAAGGGCTCGAGCTGCTCCCCTCCAACATCGACCTGGCCGCGGCCGAGATCCAGCTGGCGCCCGAGGTCGGTCGGGAGCGGGCGCTGACCCGGGTCCTGCGACCGCTGCGGGGCCGCTACGACTACGTCCTGATCGACTGCCCGCCCAGCCTAGGCCTGCTCACCGTCAACGCCCTCACCGCCGCCGACGGCGTGCTCATCCCGCTCGAGTGCGAGTACTTCGCCCTGCGCGGGATGGCCCTGCTGATGGACACCATCGAGAAGGTGCGGGAGGACATCAACCCCGACCTGGAGATCGTCGGGATCCTCGCCACCATGTACGATTCCCGGACGGTCCACGGGCGCGAGGTCCTCGGCCGGGTCGAGGACGCCTTCGGGGGTCGCGTCTTCGAGACCGTCGTCGCCAAGACCATCCGGTTCGCCGAGGCGCCGGTGGCGGGCGAGAGCATCCTGACCTATGCCGGCTCGTCGGCCGGGGCGGTCGCGTACCGCGAGCTGGCCAAGGAGGTAATGGCGTCATGAAGGGTCGGGCCAGCCTGCCCGGAGCCGACGAGCTGTTCCGCGTCACCTCGATCGAGAAGGGCCGGGGCCGGGGCGCCAAGCAGCCGGCCGAGGAGGCGCCGCGGCGCGACGGGGAGCCCGCCGAGCGGGTCCCGAGCGGGCGCCAGCGGCACGACGAGAAGGTCACCTTCTACTGCACCGCCGACGAGCTGATCGATCTCGAGAACGCCCGGATCCTCCTGCGCCGCGAGCACGGCGTGGCCGTGGACCGGGGCCGCATCGTCCGCGAGGCCCTCGCCCAGGTCCTCTCGGAGCTGGAGCGCGACGGCGCCGAGGCCCCCCTGGTCAAACGCCTCACCCGATGAGCGGGGGCGCGCGGGCGCTCGAGGTCATCGCCCGCAAGCGGGACGGGGGAGAGATCCCCGGCGACCAGCTGCGCGAGCTCGTGCTCGCCTACGCCCGCGAGGAGCTGCCGGACTACCAGATGGCCGCCTTCCTGATGGCCGGCTACCTGCGCGGCTTCAGTCGCTCCGAGGCCGAGGCCCTGACCGAGGCCATGGTCGCCTCGGGCGACCGGCTCGACCTGGGCCGCCTGTCCGGGCCCACCGTCGACAAGCACTCCACCGGCGGGGTCGCCGACGGCACCACCCTGGTCGTCGGCCCCCTGGCCGCCGCCCTGGGCCTGCAGGTGATCAAGCTCTCCGGGCGCGGGCTGGGCCACACCGGCGGGACCCTCGACAAGCTGGAGTCGATCCCCGGCTTCCGGGTCCACCTGGGCGCCGACGAGCTGCTCGACCAGGTCGAGCGGATCGGCCTGGCCGTGGCCGCCCAGACCGCCGACCTGGTCCCGGCCGACAAGTCGATCTACGCCCTCCGCGACGTGACCGCCACCGTCGGGAACGTCGCCCTGATCGCCTCCAGCGTGATGAGCAAGAAGCTGGCCGGCGGGGCGGCCAGCATCCTGCTCGACGTCAAGGCCGGCTCGGGGGCGTTCATGCGCGAGACCGCGGCCGCGGTCGAGCTGGCCCGGCTCTGCGTGGACATCGGCCAGGACGCCGGTCGGGCCACCGCTGCCCTGGTCACCGACATGAGCCAGCCGCTGGGGGAGCTGGTCGGCAACGCCGTCGAGGTCCGCGAGGCGGTCGAGGCGCTGCGGGGGGAGCGGCCCGGGCGGTTCCTCGACCTCTGCCTCACCCTCACCGGCCACCTGGCCGCCCTGGCCGGCACGGCCGCCGACCCGGACGCGGGCCGCCGCGAGGCCCAGCGGGCCTTGGAGTCGGGTGACGGCCTGGAGAAGTTCCGCGAGTTCGTGGCCGCCCAGGGCGGCGACCCCCGGGTCGCCGACGACCTGTCGATCCTGCCCCAGGCCCCCGTCGAGACCGAGGTGCCGGCGCCGCGGGACGGCTGGCTGGCGGCGGTCGACGCCGAGGCCGTGGGCCGGGTCGCCGCCGCCCTGGGCGCCGGCCGGCAGCGCAAGGACGTCGACATCGACCCCGCCGTGGCCGTCGAGCTCTCGGCCAAGCTCGGCGACCGGGTGGCCGCCGGCCAGCCGATCGCCCGCATCCTGGCCCGCGACGAGCCCGCCGCCCGGGCGGCCGCCGACGGCCTCCTGGCCGCCCTCCGATGGAGCGACCACCCCACCCCGGCCCCACCCCTGGTCCACGAGGTGATCTTCGCCTGATCCGGGCCCGAGGCAGGGCGAGCCCGGGGTGGTTCGGGGCGTGCTAGGGTGGCGGCCGAACGGCGTGTCCCGGCGCCGGTTCCCCCGTTCGAACGAGGCTGACGCATGGGCTCACCGCTGTTCCTGCTCCGCGACGAACCGCAACTGTTCGCGGCGTTCGTGATCGCGGTGATCGTGGGCATCACCTTGCACGAGTTCAGCCACGCCGCCGTGGCCAGCCTCCAGGGCGATCAGACGGCCCGCGCCCAGGGTCGCCTCACCCTCAACCCGCTCGCCCACCTCGACCCGCTGGGCTCGATCGCCCTGATCGTGGCCGGCTTCGGCTGGGGCCGGCCGGTGCCCGTGACCCCGTCGCGCCTGCGCAACCGCCGCTTCGGGCACGTGCTGGTGGGCCTGGCCGGACCGGCCGCCAACTTCGTCCTGGCCATCGTCTCGGTGGTCGCCCTCCGCATCGCCTACCGGCCTGCGGATCTAACCTTCGATGTCAACTTCACCCTGAGACTCCTGGATACGCTGGTCGCCGTGAACGTGATCCTCGGCGTGTTCAACCTGCTGCCGATCCCGCCGCTGGACGGCTCGACCCTGCTGTCGATCCTGCTCCCACCCTCGCGCCAGAACATCGTCCGGTTCCTGGAGCAGTACGGGGTCTTCCTGCTGCTGGCCCTGCTGATCCTGGCGCCCAACCTGCTCACCCCGATCTTCCGCTCCATCACCGAGGCGATCTACGGTCTGGTCGGCCTCTCGGTTGGCTGAGGGTGTCGACAGGTCGATAGGGCGATGAGCAGACAAGTAGATACGTAGATACATGGATTACGTGGTCAAGACCGAGGTGTTCGAGGGGCCGTTCGACCTGCTCCTGCACCTGATCGCCCGCCAGCGGGTCGACCTCTGGCAGGTGTCGCTGTCCCGCATCACCGAGGACTACCTGGCCGAGGTGCGCCGCATGCGGGAGCTCAACCTGGAGGTGGCGACCGAGTTCCTGGTCGTGGCGGCCACCCTGCTGGAGCTGAAGGCGGCCCGGCTGCTGCCGGCCCCGGAGGCCGACCCCGACGAGGCCGAGGCCGCCCTCGAGGAGCGGGATCTGCTCTTCGCCCGCATCCTCCAGTACCGGGCCTACAAGCAGGTCACCGGGCTGTTCGGGGCGCGCCTGGCCGAGCAGGCGGCCCACGTGCCGCGGCGGGTCGGGGCCGAGGACCTGCTGCGCCGCATCGTCCCCGAGCTGCTGGTCGGGGTCACGCCGGAGGAGCTGGCCCGGCTGGCCGCGGCCGCCCTCACCCCGGCGCCGCCGCCCGAGGTCACCACCACCCACATCGCCCCGCCGCGGCTGTCGGTCGCCGAGGCGGTCACCTCCCTGGCCCGGCGCCTCCGGGACCGGGGGTCCAGCAGCTTCGAGGACCTGGTCGGCCACCGGGCCGAGCCGATCGAGGTCGTCGTCGGCCTGCTTGCCGTCCTCGAGCTGTACAAGCGATCGTTGGTCGAGCTCGACCAGGCATCGACCTTCGGCGACATCGCCGTCCGCTGGACCGGCGGCGACCTGGTCGACCCCGCCGAGCTCGCGGTCGAGGAGCCCGCATGACCGACCCGACCCCGACCACCCAGCCCGACCCGGGCCCCTCGGGGTCGCCCACCGCCGAGGGGCTGGAGGGGGACCCGACCGCGTGGCCGCCGGATGAGGTGTTCGAGGCGGTGGAGCTGGACGACCGCGGGTGGACCCGGCGGGACCTGGAGGCGATCCTGCTGGTGGCGGACGAGCCGGTGCCGGCCACGGTGCTGGCCGAGATCGTCGGGTCGCGGCTCTCGGAGGTGGAGGAGCTGCTGGTCGACCTGGCCGGCGAGTACGCCCGTGACGGGCGCGGGTTCGTCCTGCGGGCGATCGCCGGCGGCTGGCGGCTGTACACCAGCCCCGGGGCCCGGACCGCCGTCGAGGCCTTCCTCCGGGCCGGCCAGCAGAGCCGGCTCACCCGGGCCGCCCTGGAGACGCTGGCCGTGATCGCCTACCGGCAGCCGGTGACCCGGTTCCAGGTGGCGGCGGTCCGGGGCGTCAACGTGGACGGGGTGTTCCGGACCCTCGCCTCCCGCGGCCTCATCCAGGAGGTCGGCACCGACCCCGGTCCTGGCCAGGCCATTCTGTACGGCACAACCCCGGCCTTCCTGGAGCAGCTCGGCCTGCGCGACCTCGACCAGCTCCCCCCGATCAAGGACTACCTCCCCGAGGGCGTCGACCTGCTCGACCTCCAGGAGCAGCCATGACCCAGGCCGAGGGGGGAGCGGCTCCGCTGCGGCTCAACAAGGCGTTGAGCGGCGCCGGGCTGGGCTCGCGGCGGGCGGTCGAGGAGCTGGTCCGGGCCGGGCGGGTGTCGATCGGCGGGGAGGTGGTGCGCGACCTCGGCCGACGGGTCGACCCGGCCCGCGACCGCGTCGAGGTCGACGGGTCCCGGGTGGTGCTGGACGAGCGGCGCCGCTACTGGCTGCTGAACAAGCCGGCCGGGGTGGTGAGCACCGCCGCCGACCCGGCCGGCCGGCCCACGGTGGTGGAGATGGTTCCGGAGCAGCCCCGGGTGTTCCCGGTCGGCCGCCTCGACCGCGACACCGAGGGCCTGCTGCTGCTGACCAACGACGGGCCGCTGGCCTACCGCCTCACCCACGCCCGGTACGGGGTCGAGAAGCGCTACCTGACCGAGGTCGAGCGCCTGCCCGCCGACGCCCTGACCCGCCTCCGCAAGGGCGTCCAGCTGGAGGACGGCTTCGCCCGGCCGGTCAGGGCCCGGGTGGTGGCCGGCTCGGGCCGGCGCAAGATGGTCGAGGTGGTCCTGGTCGAGGGGCGCAACCGGGAGGTGCGGCGGCTGCTGGAGGCGGTCGGGGCGCCGGTGCGGCGGCTGGTGCGCACGGCGGTCGGGCCCATCCGCCTGACCGGCCTGGCGCCGGGGGAGTACCGGCCGCTGCGGCCGGAGGAGATCCGAAAGCTCTACAAAGCGGCAGGTCTATGAATCCATCTATCAATTTATCCACACAGAGAGTTGTCGAGGTGTCGATCAGTCGCCGGTCGAGGGCCGGCCGGTGAGCGAGGAGCGGCTGGTGGCCCTGCGCGGGGCGACCACGGTCGAGACCGACACGGCCGCGGACGTGATGGACCGCACCGGCGAGCTGCTGTCGGCCCTGCTGGAGCGCAACGGCGTCGAGCACGACCAGCTGGTGTCGATCATCTTCACCTCGACCAGGGACCTGCGCAGCGCCTTCCCGGCCCTGGCGGCCCGCGAGCTCGGGCTCGGCGACGTCCCCCTGCTCTGCGCCGGCGAGCTCGACGTCATCGGCGGCAACCCCAACACCATCCGGGTGCTGCTCCACTGCTACTCGACCCGGCCCAGGGCCAGCCTGCGCCACGTCTACCTCCACCATGCCAAGCACCTGCGCGACGACCTTCCGGAGTGAGCCGATGAACTCCACAGCCCCACGGCCGGCGACCGCCGGAGCCGGCCGATGACCGCGACGCTCGAATGGCCGCGGCGGCTGGCCATCGTCGGCACCGGGCTGCTCGGGGCCTCGGTCGGGCTGGCCGCCCGCGCCGCCGGGGTCGCCGAGGTGGTGGGGGCCGACAACGACCGGCGCGAGCTGCGCGACGCCCTCGAGCTGGAGGCGATCACCAGCCGGGCCCGCTCGGTGGAGGAGGCGGCCGAGGGCGCCGACCTGATCGTGGCCGCGACCCCGGTCCGCTCCCTGGCCGGCGTGCTGGTCCGGGCCCACACGGCCAACCCGGAGGCCGTCCTCACCGACGTCGGCAGCACCAAGTTGCACCTTCTAGCTGAGCTTCAACGTTCGTCCACCAACCTGCGCCGGGTCATCCCCGGCCACCCCATGGCCGGGTCCGAGGAGCGGGGGGCCCGCGCCGCCCGGGTCGACCTGTTCCACGGCGCGGCCTGGGTGCTGACCCCGGCGCCGCACGTCGACCACCAGGCGCTGCGCCGGCTGACCTCGTTCGTGCGCGACCTCGGCGGGCGGCCGCTGATGCTCGACCCCGAGCTGCACGACCAGGTGGCCGCCTTCGCCAGCCACCTGCCACAGCTCGCCGCCACCGCCCTGATGGGCGCGGTCGCCCAGGTCGACTCGCCGGCGGCCCTGCGCCGCCTGGTCGCCAGCGGCTTCCGGGACACCACCAGGGTGGCGGCCAGCGACCCCGACCTGTGGGTCGACATCTGCGCCACCAACGGCCCCAGCATCGTGGCCGCCCTCGACGTGCTCACCAGCCGGCTGGAGGTGCTGCGCAAGCTCATCGCCGAGGGGGACCGGGACGGCCTGCGCGAGGAGCTGGCCGCGGCCCGGTCGGCGCGGCTGCGCATCCCCACCAAGCCCGGCTCCTCGCCCCGGGGCCTGCGCGAGGTGGTGGTCCACATCGCCGACCGGCCGGGCAGCCTGGCCGCGGTGTTCCACGCCCTCGGCGCGGCCGGGGTCAACGTCGAGGACCTGGCCATCGACCACGAGCTCCAGGGCGGCAGCGGCGCCCTGCGCATCTGGGTCTCGGGCCGCGACGCCCTCGGCGCCGCCCTGGCCGCCCTGGAGCTGGCCGGCTGGCCGGCCCACGAGGGCACGGGCGCCCCCTGAGCCCGCGAGATCGCCCGCCGCCAGCGGGTAGACTGCCTTTCGGATGCGCGCCGGTCGAGCAGGAGGCCAGGTGAGGGTGGTCGGGTTGGGCGGGGACGAGCCCGTCGAGGGCAGCGCCGAGGTGGTCGTGGCCATCGACGGCCCGGCCGGGTCGGGCAAGAGCACCGTCGCCCGGCGGGTCGCCGAGCGGGCCGGGCTGCGCTACCTGGACACCGGGGCCACCTACCGGGCCCTGACCCTGGCCCTGCTGCGGCGGGGGATTCCGGTCGACGACCGCGAGGCCGTGGCCGACGCGGCCAAGGCCGTCGACCTCACCCTGGAGCTCCCGCCGGGACCGGCCGGGGCGGCCCGGGTGCTGCTGGACGGGACCGAGCCCGGCCCCGCGCTGCGCGCCCCCGAGGTCAACGCCGCGGTGTCGACGGTGGCGGCCGTCCCCGAGGTCCGCGAGCTGCTCGTCGGCCTGCAGCGCTCCCTGGTCGGGATGGGCGGGATCGTGGTCGAGGGCCGCGACATCGGCACCGTGGTCTGGCCCGACGCCGACGTCAAGGTGTTCCTGACCGCCTCCCAGGGCGAGCGGGCCCGCCGCCGCGGCGGCGACGCCGCGGGCGGCGGCGAGACCGCCGACACCCTGGCCCGCCGCGACGCCATCGACAGCGGGCGGGCCGCCTCCCCGACCCGGGCCGCCGCCGACGCCCTCGTCATCGACTCCACCACCCGCTCCGTCGACCAGGTGGTGGACCAGCTCCTCCAGCTCATCGAAGCGGCCAGAGCCTCCCGCCCGCGATGACCGGCGGACCCGACCGCCAGGCCAGGGCCGGGCGGGAAGGCGAGGACCCGGAGCGGGGCTACCGGATCGCCGCGGCCGTGGTGAAGCCGCTGATGCGGGCCTGGTTCCTGATCCGGCTGGAGGGCCACGAGCACGTGCCCACCGACGGGCCGGTGATCCTGGCCTCCAACCACCGCAGCAACATGGACCCGGTCCTGCTGGCCTCGGCGGTCAAGCGGCCGCTGTCGTTCATGGCCAAGGCCGAGCTGTTCGTGGGGCCGCTCGGCTGGATCATGCGCTGGATCGGCCAGTTCCCGGTGCGGCGGGGCGGGATCGACCGGGAGGCGCTGCGGCGGGTGGACGCGGTGCTGGCCCGCGGCTCGATGCTGGGGCTGTTCCCCGAGGGGACCCGGGGGGACGGGGACTTCGCGGCCGTCCACCCCGGCCTGGCCTATATCGTGGTCCGGCAGCGCTGCCCGGTCCTGCCGGTGGTCATCTCCGGCACCGAGCGGGTCAAGCGCCGCTTCGGCTGGCTGCCGTTCGCCTCCCCGGTCCGGGTCGTCATCGGCCCGCCGATCGACCTCCCCCAGGCGACCAGCGACCGGGCCGGCCGGCGGGCGGCCAGCGAGGTCCTCGGCCAGCGGCTGCGCGAGTTCCGGGCCGCCGTGACCGGGGAGCCCGCCGCCGTCCCGATGACAAAGAGCCAAATCGATGAGTAGACAAAGCGATCTATCGATAGACCCGGGTGGCGGGCCGGCCGGCCGCCTGCCCCGGGTGGCCGTGGTCGGCCGGCCCAACGTCGGCAAGTCGACCCTGGTCAACCGCATCCTGGGCCGGCGGGCGGCGATCACCCAGGAGCTGCCGGGCGTGACCCGCGACCGGGTCGCCTACCCGGCCGAGTGGGCGGGCCGGCGCTTCGAGCTGGTCGACACCGGCGGCTGGGAGCCGAAGGCGACCGGGCTCCAGGCCAGCGTCGTGGCCCAGGCCGAGCGGGCCATGGCCGAGGCGGACCTCCTGCTGTTCGTGGTCGACGCCACCGTCGGCGTCACCGAGGAGGACGCCGCCGTGGCCGCCCGGCTGCGCCGAGGGCGGGTGCCGGTCCTGCTGGTGGCCAACAAGGTGGACAGCGCCGCCGCCGAGCCGCTGGTCGCCGACCTATGGTCGCTGGGGCTGGGCGAGCCGCTGGCCGTGTCCAGCCTGCACGGCCGCGGGTCGGGCGACCTGCTGGACGCGGTCGTCGAGCGCCTCGGCGACGCGGCCGCGGCCGACGCCGAGCCCGGGGTGCCGGCCCTGGCCATCGTCGGCCGGCCCAACGTGGGCAAGTCCAGCCTGCTCAACCGGCTGGCCGGGAGCGACCTGGCGATCGTCGACCCGACCCCGGGCACGACCCGCGACACCGTCGACACGCTCGTGGAGCGCGACGGCCGCGGCTACCGGCTGGTCGACACCGCCGGCATGCGGCGCTCGTTCCAGCAGGCCGAGGGGGCCGACTACTTCGCCTTCGTGCGCAGCCTGGAGGCGGTCGACCGGGCGGACGTGGCCCTGCTGGTGCTGGAGGCGCCGGCCGGCGTGGCCGAGCAGGACCAGAAGGTGGCCGTCCGGGCCGTCGAGGCCGGCTGCGGGCTGGTCCTGCTGGCCAACAAATGGGACCTGATGGACGACGAGGCCCGCCGCCAGTTCGGGGTCGACCTGGAGCGCAAGCTCCACTTCGTCGACTGGGCACCGCTGCTGCGGGTCGCGGCCCGCACCGGGCGGGGGGTCGAGAAGATCTGGGGGCTGGTCGACGGGGTGCTGGCCGAGCGGTCCAAGCGCATCCCCACCGCGGCCCTCAACCAGTGGCTGGGCCAGGCCACCGAGCGCACCCCGCCGCCGCCGGCGCGGGGCCGCTCGGTCAAGGTCCGCTACGCCACCCAGGCCAGGGTCGACCCGCCCGAGCTGGTCGTGTTCGCCAGCGGCCAGCTCACCCCCGGCTACCGCCGCTACCTGGAGCGGGACCTGCGCCGCACCTTCGGGTTCGAGGGCACCCCGGTGCGCCTGGTGGTCCGGGTCCGGACCCGGGAGCGGGCGGGGGGCGGCTGACGGGGTCGTGATATCCTGACGCCCGATTTCGGGCCCTCGGGCCCGCGCTCGGGACGTGGCGCAGCTTGGTTAGCGCACCAGTCTGGGGGACTGGGGGTCGCCGGTTCAAATCCGGCCGTCCCGACTAGCAAAACCGCAGGTCAGCGGCCGTAGTGGGCCGAGCGCCGTCTGCCTCGGCTCACGGACTGCAACCCTGATGCAACCCGGAGGACTGCAATGACCGACGTAGTGCCTGGTCCAGGCGAGCCTCCATTGCCGCCTGGTCCGGGCGAGCCTCCACTGCCGCCTGATCCGGGCCCCCAGCCTCCACTGCCGCCTGATCCGGGCGAGCCTCCACTGCCGCCTAAGCCTCCCGAGCCTAAGCCCTTCTGACCTGTTCACTGGCCGAACACCAGGGCGGCCACGGTGCGAGCCGCCTCCTCCTCGAGCGCTGGCACGGCATGGCTGTAGGTATCCAGGGTGATGGCGATGTTGGCGTGCCCGAGCCGCTCCTGGACGACCTTGGGATGGACCCCGGCGGCTAGGGCGAGGGTGGCATGGGTGTGACGGAGGTCGTGCAGGCGGATCATCGGCAGCTCGGCCGCGAGCAGATGGCGGGTGAATGCCCGGGTGACCTCGCGGGGATGTAGCGGCCGTCCGTCCTCGCGGGTGAACACCAGGGCCGAGTCGGTCCAGGCCGGTCCCCACGCCAGGCGCTCGGCCGTCTGCACCTTCCGCCACGCCTTGAGGGCGGCGACCGTCGTCGGGTCGAGGGCGACGGACCGGCGGCCCTTGGCCGTCTTGGGCTCGCTCACGACAACCTGATGGCCGACCGTGACCAGCGACCGGCGCACCGCGACCCTGGCCCGGCTGAGATCGACGTCTGGCCACTGGAGGCCGAGCAGCTCTCCGCGGCGCATCCCGGTGGAGGCGGCCAGTAGCCAGAGGGCATAGAGGCGATCGTGCTCGACGAAGGCCAGAAAGCTCCGCAGGTCGGTCGCCGTCCATACCTGTAGCTCGGGCCGGCCCGGGCGAGGTGGAGAGGCGAGTAGGGCGACGTTGCGGGAAACCAGGCCCCAGCGCGTCGCGTCGGCCAGCGCCCGCCGGATGGTGGCGTGGACGTGGAGGACCGTCCGAGCGGACAGACCCCGCTCCAGCAGGTCCGCGTAGAGGGCGTTCAGGTGGCCAGGGGTGAGTCGCTGGAGGGGGACACCGCCAAGGGCCGGAGCAAGGTGAACCTCAACCTTGGATTTATGCTCGGCCCAGGTGCTCGGCCGGACCTGCGCTCGAAGGCCGGGCAGCCAGTCCTCGCGGAGGAATAGGCCGGTAGTGCGATTGGAGGGCGCCACGTAAGCGCCGCGGCCGAGGGCGGACAGCAGTTCGACCTGGGCCGTCTCGGCGGCCTTCTTGCTCCGGTAGCCGGAGTGCCACTTGCGGATCCGCTTGCCGTCCGGACCCTTGCCGAGGTCGAGCACAACCGAGTAAGTGGAGCCGCGTCGGATGACGGTCCCCCGGTTCAAGGTCGCTCCTCCCGCTTGTCGTACATCTCCACCCTGCTGAGGCGCCCAAGGTGGTCCCATGCCACGAACAGGCCCGTCTCGCGGCCACAGAGGATGCCGTGGAGGTCGGTGGCGTCGATGAGCATGGCGGGGGATTCCCCACTGTTGGCTCGGCTGGCCGCGACGCTAGTGGGCCGGACCAAGGCGACCTTCTCCAAGCCTGCGCCGTCGACGTGGGGGTCGAACAGTCCGTCGATAGGGGAGTGCAGCACCAGCGCCAGGCTGAACAGTTCGTCGGTGGTCACGTTGCGGCGGCCCTGCTCGACTTCGCCAACCGTCTGCCGGCTCCACTGGTGGCCGAGGAACATCATGCGGTTGGCGACGTGTTCCTGGCGGTACCCGCGCAGCCGGCGCAGGGTGCCGAGGTTCCGCGCGAGAATCTGCGACGGGTACAAGGCCCCCTCGGGCGGCTCGATGCCGCCCCGCCCGGGCGTCGGTGCTGGCACGTATCCCTCCCTGTCCCCTGCTGTCCCTTTCTCGGGAAGTAGACCACAACGCACCGCAAGATGACCCGGCGTCCCTGTCTGTATTCTGCTACCTTCCGCGCAAGATGATTCAGCACCGGAAGGGGAACGGACGTGCCCGACGACAACCATGAGACGCTAAAGGTGCGGGAGGTCGCCGCCATCCTTCGATGCGGCAGGAACCAGGCTTATGAGCCGATCCGAGACGGTCAGCTCCGGTCGGTGCGCATCGGCCGCGCCATCCGAGTGACCCGTGAGGCGCTCGACGAGTTCAAGGCCGGGCGGGAGGCTGGCGACCGTGCTCGATGACGGCGAGAGCCGGGCGCCCCGACAGCGACCCGGCCCCGCAGCGACTACCACCGCCACCATCCTACCCGACCCGGCCGACGCCGCCCTGGCCTACTGCGCGGCCGGCTGGAGCGTGATCCCGGCCCGAGTCACCGGCAAGCGGGCGCTGGTGCAGTGGAAGCCGTGGCAGGCTACGGCCCCCGACCCTGAGCAGTTGCGCATCTGGTGGCGGCGGTGGCCGAGGGCGAACGTCGCCGTCATCACCGGACGGGTCTCCGGCGTGGTCGTGGTCGACATCGACACGGGCCATGGCGGGCTGGGCACCTTGACCGCCATGGAGGCGGACCACCTGCTTGACCGCTCGGCGACGGTGGAGACCCCCAGCGGTGGCCAGCACTACTGGTTCCGCCACCCCGGCGGCCGGCTGTCCAACTCGGCCAAGGCGATCCGGGACCGCTACGGCCCCGGGGTTGATATCCGCGGCGATGGTGGCCTGGTGCTGGCGCCGCCCTCGGTTCGGGCGGCAGGCGAGTACCGCTGGCGGGTCGGTAGCCCGAGCACCGTCCCGCCGATGCCCGCCTGGCTGGTCGACCTGCTCAGGACCCGGCCGCCCGAGCCGCGCCGTGAGGTCTCCGAGCCCAGCTATCCCACACCTGCCCGGCTGGCGGGGCTGGAGCGGCGGGTGCGGACGGCCCAGGAGGGCAACCGCAACGAGATGCTGTACTGGGCCGGGCACAGGCTCCGCGAGATGGTGGAGGCCGGCGCCCCCACCGACTGGGCCAAGGTTCTGGAGCAGGCGGCGGTGGACGCCGGCCTGCCCAGGGACGAGGCCGCCGACACGCTCGCCTCCGCGCTGGGCCGGGTCGACTCGTGACCTACCCACCCGATGCCGGCAGGCTGCTGGCCACCCTCCGCGATGGCGCCTGGCTCGACGCCCAGGTGTTCCCGCCGCTGGCCTACGCGGTCCCTGAGATCGTCCCGGAGGGCGCGGTGCTGCTGGCGGCTGCGCCCAAAGCCGGCAAGTCCTGGCTGGCGCTCTCCATCTCCCTAGCCGCCGCCAGCGGCGGGAAGGCCCTCGGCCTCGACGTCCCCAAGCGCCCAGTCCTCTACGCGGCGTTGGAGGACGGCGACCGGCGCCTCCAAGACCGCTGCCGCCGGCTGCTCGGCACCGACCCCATCCCGCCCGAGTTTCAGTACCTCACCCGGCTGGAGCCGGGCCGGGCCGCCGACACCATCGCCGCGTGGACCCAGTTCCGCGACGAGCCGCTGATCATCCTGGACACCCTCGGCCGCGTCATGCCCCCCGCCCTGCCCGGCGAGAGCAACTACCAGCGCGACTACCGGATCGGGTCGGCGCTGAAGCGGATCGTGGACGACCGTCCGGGCATGACGCTGCTGGTGATTCACCATGACCGCAAGGCCGACGCTGCCGACTGGATCGACAGCATCAACGCGACCCACGGGCTGGCCGGCGCCATGGACACGATCATCGTCATCAGCCGGGACCGGAACGAGACCAGCGGGCTGCTCAAGGTGACGGGCCGGGACGTGGCCGAGGGTGAGTACGCGGTGCGGTTCAAGGACGGGGCCGTCTGGGAGCTGGACGGCCCCGACCTGGCCATCGCCCGGGAGAAGGCCCAGAAGGTCCGGGCCACGACCCGGGCCACCGCCGGGGCCGGGGATCGCATGCTGGACGTGGTGCTGTACGCCTACGCCCATCCCGAAGGCGTCCGCCGCGGCGACATCGCCAAGGCGCTGCACATGGAGCCGAAAGCGGCCACGGTGTACCTGGCCCGCGCCGTCGACGCCGGCCGGCTCCAGCGGGCCGAGCGTGGTCTCTACACCCCTGTTATCAGTGTTACCTCTGTTACCTCCGGGGCCGCTGATAACACAGATAACACTGATAACAGCCCACCAGAGGAGGAGCAGTGAAGGATGAGGACCTGGAGCCGTTCGCGGTCGCCGATGGGCTGCTGTCCAAGATGGGGGACCAGCCGCCGGCCGGGCAGGTCACCGAGCCCGAACGCCAATGGATGCTCGACCAGGCCCGGGAGAACCTGGCCCGGGTGCTGAACGTCTCGCTGGAGGATGCCGGCCGGGAGCTGCACAAGGCCGCCCTGGACGGCCGCGTGGGCGAGCAGTACAGCGCCCACCTCGCCGTGGTGACCCTGGACGCCCGCATCCTGTACGTGATCTCCCGGGTCGGACTTCGCGGCGCCGCTCACCCTGAGCGCAACTAGCCGACCTGGGATCGGTTATCATTCCCACTATCTCTACTGTCTAGGTGGGAAATGCTCGAGGTGGACCGTGCCGCAACTGCTCGACCAGCTGAGGGAGCAGCGGGCAACGGCCCGGACTGCCGCCGATGAGATCCTGACCCGCGCCAGCATCGAAGGCCGCGACCTGACGGCCGAGGAGTTCGCCGAGCACACCCGCCAAGTCGCCGCCGAGCGGGAGGCCGCCGACGCCATGGAGGCCGAGCGGGACCGCCAGCTCGCGGAGGTCCGCGCCATGGCCACCCGGGGCCGCCAGCCGGTCCTGAGCCGCCAGGCCGCCGAGGTCGCACGCCAGTTCCGCTCCGCGATCTTCGCCAAGAACCCCGCCCCCATCGAGGTGTTCGCCGAGCAGCTCCCCGACGAGTGGCCCGACGACATTCCCGAGCCCGTCTATGGCCGCTCCGGGCGGGTGCGGGTCCACACCCGGGACCTGCTCACGACCACCGCCACCCAGGCGCTCGGCACCGACGTCTACTCCACCATCGTCCAGCACCTGGTGGAGACCTCGGCCCTCATGCGGGCCGGCGCCACGGTGGTGACCACCGAGACCGGCGAGACCCTGGTCGTACCCCGCTCGACGGGGTTCGTGACCACAAACCTCATCGCCGAAGCCGGGCAGATCACCGAGTCGGACCCCACCCTGTCGACGGTCTCCCTCGGCGCCTACAAGTACGCCAACTATTTTGAGGTGTCCCAGGAGCTGGCGAACGACACCCCAACCAACCTGATGTCGTTCCTGGCCCGCCAAGCCGCCCTGTCCCTCGGGCTGGGCGCCAACGGCTACGGCGATGACCTCATCAACGGCAACGGCACCGGCCAGCCCCGCGGGCTGCTGCTCGACGCGGCCACCGGGGTAACCGGGCCGGCTGGCACAGCCGCCGGGCTGGGCACCCAGGGCACCGCCAACCAGGGCACCGACGCCCTCTGGAACCTGGTCGGCTCCGTCGCCGAGCCGTACGCCGACGCCGCCAGCGCGTCGTTCCTGATGCGCAACGCCGTCGACGTCAGCATCCGCAAGCTGAAGGACACCACGGCCCAGCCCGTGCAGGGCCTCGGCGACCGCCGTAGCCTGCTCGGCTACCCGGTCTACCACGACCCCTTCATGCCGGCCGCGGCCAACGGAGCGGAGTACATCGCCTTCGGCGCGATGGACCGCTACTTCATCAGGATCGTCAACGGCATCCGCTTCGAGCGGTCGGACGAGTTCCGCTTCCAAAACGACCTGATCGCGTTCCGGTGCATCATCCGGCTGGACGGCGCCCTGATCGACACCAACGCCGTCAAGACCTTCGTCGGAACCACCTAGGCCATGGCCATGGTCCGGCGTTGCCTCGGGTGCTCGGCCACCTACCCGGCCGACGAGCCGGCCTGCCCCAAGTGCGGGAGCTACGCGGCCGAGGTCGAGGAGAAGGCCGAGGCCAAGCCCAAGCCGAAGCGAAAGAGCTAGGCCGATGCGCTGGCCGTGGCAGCAACGGCACGACCGGGACCTGTTCAACATCGGCAGCATCGTCCCGACACCCACCTACGCCGCCGTGCCCGTCAACCCCTCAACGGCCATGCAGCACTCGGCGGTCTGGGCATGCGTCAACCTCATCGCCGGAGCCATCTCGACGCTCCCCCTGGCCGCCTACCGCACCGGCCAGCTCGACCCGCTCCCCGACCTCCCCCCGATCCTGCGGGTACCCTCGGCCGGCTGGTCGTTGCCCGACTTCCTCTACGCCACCCTGCAATCGCTGCTGGTGCGAGGGAACGCCTACGGGCTGATCGTCGACCGCGCCGGCGCAGGCCTCCTGCCCTCCCAGGTCGAGCTGCTGGACCCCAACCGGGTCGGTGTCCAGGTGGACAACCGTGTCATCTGGAGGATCGACGGCCAAGAGGTCGACCCCGCCAGCATCTGGCACGTCAAGGCATTCACCGCCCCCGGCCAGGTCCTCGGCCTCTCCCCCATCCAGCATGCCCGCCAAGCCATCGGCCTGGGCATCGGCGCCGAGCGGTACGCCGCGAAGTTCTTCGGCGAGTCCGCGATTCCCTCCGGTGTGCTCACCTCAGACCAGGACATCAAGCAGGAGCGCGCCGAGCACCTGAAGGCCCGGTGGAAGCAGGCTCACGGAGGCAACCGCGACATCGCCGTGCTCGGCAGCGGCGCGAAGTTCCAGGCCGTGACGATCCCACCGGAGCAGGCGCAATTCCTAGAGACGACCCAGGCGAACGTCCGCACCATCTGCCGCTACTTCGGCGTCCAGCCCGAGCTGATCGGCTCTGACAGCGGCGGGAGCCTCACCTACGCCAACGTCGAGCAGCGGGCGCTGGACTTCCTCACCTTCGGCCTCCGCCCCTGGCTGGTCCGCCTGGAGGTCGCCCTCTCGGCCCTCCTCTCCAGCACGACGACGGTGAAGTTCAACGCCGCCGCCCTCGTGAGGACCGACCTGCTCACCCGCTACCAGGCCCACGAGTCCGCGATCCGGGCCGGCTGGAAACTCCGCTCCGAGGTCCGCGACCTGGAGGACCTGCCACCCGTCGCCGGCATCGACGACCAACCCGCCGGAGGTGCCGTCGCGTGATCCACACTCGCCAGCTCACCAGCTCCCTCGCCCTCCGGGACGACGGAGACGGCCGCACCCTGGTCGGCCCCTTCCTACCCTGGAACACCACGGCCAGGGTGGTCGACCGGGGACGGCTCGTCGACGAGACATTCACGAGGGGCGCCCTCGCCGGCACCGACCCGGGCCGCGTGCCACTCACGGCCACCCATCCGAGGGACGCCGGCACCCTCCCCATCGGCGTCACCCTAGAGATCGACGAGCGCTCCGACGCCGCGTACGGCTCCTGGCGCGTGTCGGACACCCTGCTCGGGAACGAGGTCCTGGCCCTCGCCCGAGACGGGGTACCCCTGGGCCTGTCGGTTGGCTTCATGGAGCTACCCGGCGGGTCGTCCTGGTCACCCGATCGCAGCCGGGTAACCAGGACCCGCGCCGCCCTCGACCACGTCGCCGTGGTCAGAGTGCCGGCCTACGAAGGGGCCGGGGTGGTAGGCGTGCGTGCTGGGGAGTCCGCACGCCCCACCCCGGTCCTGCTCACCCTCCTCCGGCGCCATGGGTAGGAGCCAACACCCCCGGTACCGGGGCACGAGGTCCGGCTACTGCATCAGCTGCATCGCCCGCTTCGTCGGACCCGGCGACCGCTGCCCCAAATGCCAGCAGAAGCTGCGCGAACGCAAGCGCCGCAAGCCACGATGACCCGCTCCCTCGTCCGCCCCTGCCTCGCCCGAGGCTGCAACAACGTCGTCCGCGGCAAGCCCTACTGCCACGACTGCCAGCGGGTCAAGGACAAGGTGAAGGCAGCCAAGCGACCAGACCTCCACAACGACGCGAGAGAACGAGAGCGCAGACGCCGCGCAGTAGCCGACCACCGCGCCCTCCTCGGCGACTGGTGCCCAGGCTGGTCCAGACAACCCGCCCACCCATCAGCAGACCTCACCGCAGACCACATCCGCGAAGTCGCCAACGGCGGCTCACCCTACGGGCCACTCGTCGTCCGCTGCCGCTCCTGCAACGCCGCCAAAGCCGCCGCAATCCTGACCACGATCATGGCCCACGACCCCGGCCCAGCCGAACACGCGATTACTTCGAACGAGGGTTCAGGTTCAGGCCCGGCGGTGGCATGAGAGCAGGCCCCAAGCAGCTCCTAGATGACTCCCCGTTGCCTCTACGCGGCTCCAGGCGGCGGGAGTTGGCGGTTGCGCGGTTCGCCTCCGACTACATCCGGGTGCCCCGCGGCCATGGTGTCCGCAAGCCGCTGCGGTTGCGGCCGTGGCAGCGGTCCCTGATCGCCTCGACCTGGGATCGGCGGCCGCGGCCGCGGCTGGCCGGTTGGATGCTCCCGAGAGGGCAGGGCAAGTCGTCAATCTGTGCCGTGCTGGCCCTGTACGAGCTTCTGGCGGGCGCAGACGGCGCCCAGGTGGTGGTGGTGGCCACCGACGAGAGGCAGGCCGGCATCGTCCACCGGGTCGCGTCGCGGATGGTGGAGCTCCACCCGGCGCTGGAGGACCGGGTTCACCTGTTTGCTGATCGGCTGGAGGTGCCGGCGCGGGGATCGTCGTTCCAGGTCCTCCCGGCCGTGCCGAAGCGGCTGGAGGGACTGGACTTCACCCTCGCCATCGTTGACGAGGCAGGCCGCGTCGACCAGGAGGTGTACGAGGTCGTGGCCCTGGCCACCGGCAAGCAGGCCGCCTCGGTCGTGCTGGCCATCGGCACCCCGGGCCCGGAACTGGACCAGACCGTCCTCGGCCGCCTCCAGGCTCATGCGCTGGAGTACCCCGACGATCCATCGCTGGTCTGGCAGGAGCATTCCGCCGCCGGGTTCGAGGATCACCCGGTGGACTGCCGCCACTGCTGGGAGCTGGCCAACCCAGCCCTAGGTGACTTCCTGGCCGTTGACGGCCTGGCCGCCGTCCTACCGCCCAAGATGCGCGAGTCCTCGTTCCGGCGGGCTCGGCTGTGCCAGCTCACCGACCAGCTCGAGGAGGCCTGGTTGCCGCCCAGCGCCTGGAATAGTTGCACCGCGGTGCAAGGAATCCCGGACGGCGCCGAGGTCGTCTTGGCGTTCGACGGCAGCTTCAACGGCGACACCACCGTGCTGGTGGTGGCCACCGTCGACCAGCGGCCCCATATCGACCTGGTGGAGTTGTGGGAGGCCTCGGGCGCCCAGGTGCCCATCGTCGACGTCGAGCAGGCCATCCGGCAGGCATGCCGGCGCTGGCGGGTGCTGGAAATCGCCGCCGACCCCTTCCGCTGGGCCCGCAGCCTCCAGCTGCTCGACGGGGAGGGCCTGCCGGTGCTGGAGTACCCGCAGTCGCCGAGCAGGATGCAGCCGGCGACCGCCCGGTTCTATGAGGCCGTCGTCAACGGCGCCCTCACACACTCCGGCGACAGCCGCCTGGCCCGTCACGTCGGCAACGCGGTGCTCCGCGAGGACGCCCGCGGGGCCCGGCTGGCCAAGGAGCGCCGCGACTCGCCACGGCGGATCGACGCCGCCGTGGCCGCCGTCATGGCCCACGACAGGGCCGCCGCGCTGGCCGGCGTCACCCGGGACAGCATCTACATCTAGTTGCGGTCACGCAGACAGCGAGTCCCGCCGCAGTAGGCCGTCTCTTGGCTTCGGATCCCTAAACCCGATGGTGGCTATGGCAGCGCTCACATTTTGGGAATAGCTCGTCCAGCCGCTTGTGAGTATTCTCTCGGCGGAGTTTGCGTTCGGCTTCCTCGGCCATTTGGCTGAGGCTGAGTTGGCCAGGGCCTTCCTCAAGCAACTCCTGCAGGTCGAGCCAAGGTCGGTCCATGAGGTCCATGTTCTGAGGCTACACCCCGCGCAGTGCTTCATCCCCGAGACGCAAGCGGCCCCGCCGGGTGACGGGGCCGCTGGCTCCTAGAGCCCACTGGCTCAGAGGATGCGAGACGGTCCGACAGGTGGCCAATCCCGCCCAATCCTTACCTTGCCGCAAACCACAGTCTTCTCCGCTTCAAGCCTCCTGCCAGGCTCACCGGGCGGCTGTGGTGCCCGCATTGGGCATTTTCCGGGTCGACTGCAGATTTACCTTAAGAAGCATTTTGGCCTCCCTTCGGTCGACTGCAGTCCACCACCAGCCTAGCAGTTGTCAGGGCAGTAGCTCCTCGATCAACATCGCCCAGCGGACCAGGGCGTCGCGGCCATCGCGGACCCCTGGTTCGATGGGTAGGTGCAGGTTGTGGGCTTCGTGGATGAGTCGGCTGACTTCGCCGGCAGCCTGGGTGACGTCCAGGACCAGCACGCGTCGGCGGCGCGGGATATCGTCATTGTCGGGCATGAGGCGCTACTCCTCGTGTCCCATGGGGCCGGCCCGCGTCATCGGGTGCGGCCCCGCTACGTGCGTGGACGGGACGAGCCAGGCGGGCCGCGAGCGCTGCAACCCGACTTGCAACCCAACGGGGAGAGACGGCGAGGGACAGCCGCCATATCCGGGCGCCCGTTCACGCCCGGATATGGCGGCTGTCCAGGACGGAGAGTGATAGCGGGGGAGCGGCCGTGATGGGTGCGGCCGGTCTGGGGGACTGGGGGTCGCCGGTTCAAATCCGGCCGTCCCGACCAATCCCACCCCAACCCGGTCCGCCAGGTTGGACGGTGGTCTACGCTCCTCGACATGAGCAACCCCACCCCTCCGGACCCGCCCCGGGACCCCCCGCGGCGGGTTTCCACGGCGATCCGGACCGTGCCGAACGCGGTGACCCTGGTGCGGCTGCTGCTGATGCCGGTGTGCGCGTACCTGCTGGCCACCGGTCACTTCGGATGGGGGCTGGTGCTGACGGCGGTGGTGGGCTCCACCGACTGGGTCGACGGGTGGCTGGCCCGGCGGTACGGGCAGGTGAGCCGGCTGGGGCAGCTGCTCGACCCCCTGGCCGACCGGCTGCTGATCGCCTCGGTGGCGATCGCCCTGGTGATCCAGGGGGTGCTGCCGTGGCCGGCGGCGGCCCTGCTGCTGGCCAGGGACCTGATCCTGCTGGCCGGCTGGCCGCTGCTGAAGCGGCGGGGGATCGACCCCCCGGAGGTGATCTTCCTCGGCAAGGCGGCCACCCTGGTGCTGCTGCTCGCCCTGCCCATCCTCACCCTGGGGGCGACCGGGCTGGCCGTGGCCGACGCCGCCCGCCTGCTCGGCCTGGCCCTGCTCTGGGCCGGGGTGGTGATGTACTACCTCGCCGGGGCGGTCTACGTCAGAATGGTCCTGGAACGGCTCGGCCACCGGGCGGGCGCCGGCTCCTGAGCCCCCGGTCAGGCGCCACCACCGCGTCCCAGGCGGGGCGCCAGAGACAAGGGACCAACCCCCATGGCGACAACCCCCTGGTCCGCGCTCCCCGGGTGCCGCCGGTGAAGGCGGTGATCATGGCCGGCGGGGAGGGCACCCGCCTGCGCCCCCTCACCGCCAACCAGCCGAAGCCGATGCTCCCGGTGGGCAACCGGCCCATCATGGAGCACATCGTCCGCCACATCCGGGACCACGGCTTCAAGGACATCGTGGTCACCGTCCAGTTCCTGGCCAGCCAGGTCCGCAACTACTTCGGCGACGGCTCCGACATGGACGTCGACCTGGCCTACGCCACCGAGCCGACCCCCCTGGGCACGGCCGGCAGCGTCCGCAACGCCGCCGAGATGCTCGCCGAGACCTTCGTGGTCATCTCCGGCGACGCCCTCACCGACATCGACCTCGACGAGGTGGTCGGCTTCCACCGCCGCCGCGGCGCCCTGGCCACCGTGGTCCTCAAGCGCATGCCCAACCCGCTCGAGTTCGGCATCGTCATCACCGAGGAGGACGGCCGCATCGAGCGCTTCCTGGAGAAGCCCCACTGGGGCCAGGTCTTCTCCGACACCATCAACACCGGCATCTACGTGCTCGAGCCGGAGGTGTTCGAGCACATCCCCGACGGAGAGCCCTCCGACTTCGCCGGCGACGTGTTCCCCAAGCTGCTCGGCCAGGGGGCGCCGCTGTTCGGCTGCGTGGTCGACGGCTACTGGGAGGACGTCGGCAGCCTCGAGGCCTACCAGCGCGCCCACCAGGACATCCTCGACGGCAAGGTCAAGGTCGCGGTGCGCGGCTTCGAGGTCCGGCCCGGGGTCTGGCTGGGGGAGGGCGCCGAGCTGGACCCGGACGCCGTCCTGACCGCGCCCGTGCTCATCGGCGACTTCACCAAGGTCGAGGCGGGCGCCCGCCTGCGCGAGTACACCGTGGTCGGCTCGGGCGTGATCGTGAAGCGCGACGCCTTCCTGCACCGGGCGATCATCCACGACAACGCCTACATCGGCCCCGGGACCAGCCTGCGCGGCTGCGTGGTCGGGCGCAGCGCCGACGTCAAGCAGGGGGGCCGGGTCGAGGACGGGGTGGTGGTCGGCGACAACGCCCACATCGGCCACGGGGCCATCCTTCAGCCTAATGTGAAGATCTATCCCTACAAGACCGTCGAACCCGGCGCGATCGTCACCAAGTCGATCATCTGGGAGGGCCGGGGCGCCCGCGGGCTGTTCGACGAGCACGGCGTGACCGGCATCGGCAACGTCGACCTGACCCCGGAGATGGTCCTGCGGGTGGCCACCGCCTTCGGCTCGACCCTCAAGAAGGGGTCGAGGGTCACCCTGGGCCGGGACGCCAGCCGGGTGTCCCGGGCCCTCAAGCGGGCCATCATCGCCGGGCTCAACTCGGCCGGGGTGACCTGCGAGGACCTGGAGCTGGCGCCGGCCCCCTCGGTGCGGTTCTCGGCCGCCCGCATGGGGGCGTCGGGGGGCATGTACGTCCGCACCGCGCCCGGGGACAGCCAGTCGGTCGAGCTGGCCGTGTTCGGCGGCGACGGCAGCGACGTCGACGAGGCGACCCGGCGCCGCATCGAGCGCACCTATTACAGGGAGGAGTTCCGGCGGGCGTTCGGGCAGGAGATGGGCGAGCTGCGCTACCCGCCGCGGGCGGTCGAGCACTACACCGTCGCCCTGGTCCACAGCCTGGACGACGCCGTGGTCCGCCACCGCCGCTTCAAGGTGGTGATCGACGCCGGCGGGGGCACGGCCTCGCTGGTCCTGCCGCACCTGCTGTCCCGGCTCGACCTGGACAGCCTGATCGTGAACGGCCACCTGGACGAGAACCGGGTCGCCCCCAGCGAGGCCGAGCGCCAGGCCGACCTCCACCGGCTGGCCAAGCTGGTCACCGCCTCCGGGGCCGACCTGGGGGCGCTGTTCGACGCCGTGGGGGAGCGGATCGTGCTGGTGGACGAGCGCGGCGCCATCCTCGGGCTGGACCGGGCCCTGCTGCTGTACGTCGACCTGATCGTGCGCACCGAGGGCGGCGGCGACATCGCCCTGCCCGTCTCCACCACCCGCCTGGCCGCCGACCTGGCCACCCGCCACGGCCGCCAGGCCCACGGGTGCAAGCTGTCGACCAGCGCCATCATGCGGGCCGCCCAGCGCGACGGGGTGGTGTTCGCCGGGGCCGAGGGCGGCGGCTACGTCTTCCCGGTGCTGCATCCCGCCTACGACGGGCTGCTGTCGTTCGGCAAGCTGCTGGAGCTGCTGGCCGTCCACGACACCACCCTGGGCACGGCCGTGGACGCCCTGCCCGAGGCGGCGGTGGTCCGGCGCCGGGTCCCGACCCCGTGGGAGCGCAAGGGGGCGGTGATGCGCCAGCTGGTCGAGGCGGCCAAGGGACGCCGGGTCGACGACACCGACGGGGTCAAGATCTTCCACCCGCCCGCTGCGGGCAAGGCCGGGCCGTGGGGCGAGGACTGGGCGCTGGTCATCCCGGACACCGTCGAGCCGGTCACCCACCTGTGGGCCGAGGCCGGCGGCCAGGCGGCCGCCGAGGCCCTGGCCGACGAGTACGAGCCGCTGATCCGGCGGGCCGCCGAGCTCGACTGAGAAGCTTGTCCCGACTGCGCCGACCTGGGCTTGCCCGCAGGCCGCTCGGGCCGTAGGCTCTCCGTTCGCCCGGGCCCTTCCCCCGCTCTCGGCCCGGTGTCGCGCCGTCCGGCCGGTCCGGGTGGCATGCCAAAGGAGCCCATCATCTCGGTCGCCGACCCGCCGTTCGAGCCGGCCCAGCCGCAGCCGTCGGCCCCCCGCTGGCTGCCCGGCCCCCTGGCCGCCGCCCTGCGCCGCCTGGCCAAGGCGCCGCGGCCGGTCCTCGCCGGGCTGCTCGCCCTGGTGCTGACGGCCGGGCTGCTGGCCGTCCAGGAGCTGGCCGCCGCCGGCCAGGTCCGCCGCGGGGTTCGGGTCGGCGGGGTCGACCTGTCCGGCCTCGGCCGGGCCGCGGCCACCGAGCGGCTGACCGTCGCGGCCCGCGACCTCCAGGCCACCCCCCTGACCCTCCAGGCCGGGGCGGCCAGCCAGCGCCTGCGCCGGTCGCGGGCCGGCGTCGAGCTGGATGTCGAGGCCACCGTGGCCGCCGCCCTGGCCGTGGGCCGCGACGGGCCGCTCGACCTCGACCGCTTCCGCGGCTGGTTCCGCTCCATCGACGTGCCCTGGAAGGCCCGGGTGGCCGTCGAGCGCCTCGACCACCAGCTCGCCGCCCTGGACGGCAAGGTCGGCAGCGAGGTCCGCGAGCCCACCCTCCGGATCGGTGGCCAAGTGCTCACCCTGGGCGCCAAGGGCGGGACCGGGGCCGCCGGGACCGGGACCGCCGGGGCGGTGGCGGTGGCGGTGGTGCCGGGCCGGCCCGGGCAGGCCATCGACCGGGCCGGGGCCGAGGCGGCGCTGCTGGCGGCGGCGGCCGCCCCGGCCGGGACGGCGGTCCGGCTGCCGATCGGGGAGCGGCCCCCGAGCGTCACCCCCGAGGCGGCCCGGGCGGCCGCCGACCGGGCGACCGCCCTGCTGGGGGCGCCGGTGGAGGTGACCGCCGGCGACGGCTCGGTCGACCTGCGCCCGGCCGACCTGGTCCCCCTGGTCCGCGCCCGGGCGGCCGCGGGCGAGCTGCGCCTGAGCCTCGACCCGGCCGGTCTCGACCGGCTGCTCCGTCAGCGGGCCCCCTTCGCCTACACCGAGCCCAGGGACGCCACCTTCCAGCCGACCGGCTCCACGGTCCGCATCCTCCCCGCCGTCGTCGGCCTCGAGGTCATCCCCAGGAAGGCGGCCGCGGCCGTGCTGGAGGCCGGCGCCGGCGGCGCCGGGGACCGCTCGGCGGCCCTGCCCACCGCCACCAGCCAGCCCGAGCTGACCACCAAGGAGGCCAAGGCGCTGGGGGTCAAGGAGGTCATGTCGACCTTCACGACCACCTTCAACGCCGGCGACGCCCCCAGGGTCCACAACATCGGCCTGATCGCCGCCGCCGTCCACGGCAGCCTGGTCCGGCCCGGGCAGGTGTTCTCCATGAACGCGGCCACCGGCCAGCGGACCGCGGCCAAGGGCTACCGCACGGCCCACGTGATCCAGAACGGCGAGATCGTCGACGGCCTCGGCGGCGGGGTCTGCCAGGCCGGCACCACCATGTTCAACGCCGCCTTCTTCGCCGGCCTGCCCGTGGTCCAGCGGCGCAACCACAGCCTGCACATCAGCCACTACCCGATGGGCCGGGACGCCACCCTCGACTGGCCGAGCACCGACCTCAAGTTCCGCAACGACTCCCCGTACGGGATCTACCTCACCAGCCGGGCCACCCCATCCGCGCTGACCTTCACCTTCTGGTCGACGTCCAGGGGTTACAAGGTGACCGCCAGCACCTCGGAGGCCAGCAACTTCCGCGCCCCGCCGACCCGCTACAAGGACGACCCGACCCTGCCCAAGGGCGAGGAGGTCGTCGAGGAGTCCGGCTCCCGCGGGTTCGACGTCACCGTCTCGCGCACGGTCACCAAGGGCGGCCAGGTCGTCCGCCGCGACAGCTTCGTCTCCAACTACAGCCCCTGGGTGCGGGTCGTGCGGCGCGGCACCGGCCCCGAGAAGCCGGCCGAGCCGGGCGCCGCCGCCCGGGCCTGAGCGGCGGGCCGAGGGCCGCTCTGGCATGGTCGCCACGGCTGTGCTTGGCTACCAGCGCCGGCCCCAGCCGGGCTGCTGGCACGACCCCTGGAGGGACGAGGATGTACCCGGACGACCTCAAGTACACCAGCGAGCACGAGTGGGCCCGGGCCGAGGGCAACCGGGCCACCATCGGCATCACCCACTACGCCCAGGACGCCCTCGGCGACATCGTGTATGTCGACGTCCCGCCGGTGGGGACGACCGTCACCGGTGGCGAGACCTTCGGCGAGGTCGAGTCGACCAAGTCGGTGTCCGACATCTACAGCCCGGTCACGGGCACGATCGTCGAGCGCAACGACGAGCTCGACAAGAGCCCCGAGCTGATCAACAGCGACCCCTACGGCCAGGGCTGGCTGGTGGTGGTGGAGCTGGCCGACGCCAGCGAGCTCGACCAGCTGATGGACGCCGCCGCCTACGGCGACCTGGTCGCGGAGTCCTGAACGTCACCGTATCGTGGAGGTTGGCAGAGCCGGCTTCGGCCCTGCGTTGACCCTGTTTTGATCCGTCCTCTACAGTCACCGACCAAAACGACGCTGCTCGCCCGCTCCGGCGGACCGGGCGCGCTGCTGACCACGAGCCAAAGCCCCGGGAGGGCAGCATGTTCTGCACTCAGTGCGGTCACAAGAACCCTGAAGGGGCCCACTTCTGCGCGAACTGCGGGGCCGCCCTGGTCACGACCCCTGACGACTCGACCACCACCATCAGCCTGGCCGCCCAGGACCTCGAAGCTGAGGTCGAGGAAGAGGTCGTCGCGCCGGTCGAGGACCTGCGCGAGAACACCGCCATGCTGGTCGTGCGACGCGGGCCCAACGCCGGCAGCCGCTTCCTGCTGGACAAGGAGACGGTCACCGCCGGCCGCCACCCCGAGAGCGACATCTTCCTCGACGACATCACCGTCTCGCGCCGGCACGCCGAGATCCGCCGCGGCGCCGACGGCTTCACCGTCCACGACGTCGGCTCCCTGAACGGCACCTACCTCAACCGGGAGCGGGTCGAGGACGGCGAGCTGGTCGCCGGCGACGAGCTCCAGATCGGCAAGTTCAAGCTGGTGTTCTTCGCCGGCAGTCGACCCGGAGGTGGCGGGTAGGGTCATGCGGGATCCGGTCCAGCGCAGCACGCCGCCCCGGCCGGGCGGCCGGGGAGAGGCCGCCGCCTCCGGCCAGCCGGCCGAGCCGTCCGGCGCCACCGGGACGATGAGCATCGGCGAGGTCCTGGGGATCCTCAAGCCCGAGTTCCCCGACATCACCGTCTCCAAGATCCGCTTCCTCGAGGGCGCCGGCCTGGTCCAGCCCGACCGCTCCGCCTCCGGCTACCGCAAGTTCTCCGAAGACGACGTCGCCCGCCTCCGCTTCGTCCTCCGCGCCCAGCGCGACCAGTACCTCCCCCTGCGGGTCATCCGCCAGCGCCTCACCGACCTGGAGCAGGTCGGCGGCCTGGACGCCAGCGGGGCGCCGGTGGCCACGGGCCCGGGGCAGGGGGGCCCGGCAGCGGCGGGCGGGGGGTCGCCCGGGTCGGGGGCCGCCAGGGCCGGGGCTGGCGCCGGGTCGACGGGGGCCGACGCCGGCGCGGGAGCGACCGGAGCCGGCGCCGGGGCGGCCGGGGCCGGCACAGGGACGACCGGCACCGGGGTGGCCGGGGGCGCCGGCGCCGGGGCCGTCGTTGGCGGGGCCCAGCAGGGGCGGGGGGCCAGGGTCTTCGGCGCCCCGCCGTCGGACGCCCAGTTCACCCGCGACGAGCTCTGCCGGGCCGCCGGGGCCACGGCCGACCAGCTCATCGAGCTCGAGTCGTTCGGCCTGGTCAGCGCCCGCGGCAGCGGCGAGCGCGGCGCCTGGTACGGCGGCGACGACCTGGTCCTGCTGCGCCTGGCCCGCGAGCTCGCCGACTACGGCCTCGAAGCCCGCCACCTGCGCATGTACAAGCTGTTCGCCGAGCGCGAGGCGGCCCTGTTCGAGCAGGTCGTCGCCCCCCTGGTCCGCCAGCGCAACCCCGAGGCCCGGACCCGCGCCCGCGACACCATCGAAGCCCTCGCCCAGCTCGGCGGCCGCATGCGCGACCTGGCCCTCCGCTCCGCCGTCCACGGCCTTGCCGAGAGCCACGACCCCCACCGTTGACCTGTTGCTAGATCCCCATAGTGACCTAGCAACATGTCAACAAATCCCCAAATGACCCCGGAGGGTCGGGCAGCGGTTCGCGGACCGCGGCGGTGGGCCCTGGCCCTTGTGGTGACGCTGGCGCTGCTGCCGACCGCGGGCGGTGGGTCGGTCACCGCACCCGCCGAGGCCAGGGTCGGGGTCACCGCGGCCAGGGGACCCGGGGTCGCCGCCACCGGGACCGGGGTCGCCGCGCCGGGGCCCGAACGGGCCGAGCAGGGGGCGGTGGCGGCGCCGAAGGTGGTGGCGCAGGCGGCGATCCTGGCGGACGAGGCGACCGGGCAGGTGCTGTTCGAGCGGAACGCTCGGGCGGGCAGGGCCATGGCCTCGACCACCAAGGTGATGACGGCGCTGCTGACCCTGGAGCGGCTCGAGGAGCGGCGGGTGGTGGTCGTCGGCGTCGGGCCGACCCGGGTGGGGGAGGAGTCGCTGCAGCTGCGGCGGGGCGAGCGCCTGACCGTTCGCCAGCTCCTGCTCGGCCTGCTGCTGAAGAGCGCCAACGACGCCGGGGTGGCGCTGGCCGAGGCCGTCGACGGCAGCGAGGCCGCCTTCGTGCGGCGAATGAACGGCAAGGCCGCCGCCCTGGGCCTCACCGCGACCCACTACGTGACCCCGTACGGCCTCGACCGCCCCGGCCACCAGACCAGCGCCCGCGACCTGGCCCGCCTCTGGGAGGTGGCCATGCGCCGGGCCGACTTCCGGTCCCTGGTCGCCACCAGATCGGCCCGGATCCCCGGTGTCCCTTTGTCGCTTCGTCGATTTGTCACCACGAACCAGCTGCTCGGCTCCTACCGCTGGACGGTCGGGGGCAAGACCGGCTTCACCAGCCGCGCCGGGCGGTGCCTGGTCGCCTCGGCCAGCCGCGGCGGCCGCCGCCTGGTCGCGGTCGCGCTCGGCTCGCCCAACGCCTTCGCCGACGTGCGGGCCATGTTCGAGCACGGCTTCTCCAAGTACGTGCGGGTCCGCCTGGCCGGCCGCGGCCAGGCCGTGTCGCCCGCCGCCGGCCGCCCCGCCGCCTACCAGACCGAGACCGACGCCGACGCCCTGGTCCGCCTCGACCAGCTCGACCAGGTCCGCCTGGCCCTCACGCCACCCTCCGGCCAAGCCGCGCCCGCGAACGGCGGGTCGGGTGGAGCCCCCGGAACGACGGGCGGTGGGTCGGGGTCCGCGGACCCGGGGGGCGCGACCATCGGCTGGTTCGTGGCGGGGGAGCGGCGGCTGGCCCAGGTCGGCCTCGAACCGCTCCCACCGACCGGCACCGCCCCGAGCGCGACCCCGACCACCTCGCCCGCCGTCGCGGGCGCCCCCGGACCGGCGGCGACCCTCACCGCGGGCGCGCCCGTCCGGGTCGGCCCGGTCCCACCGGGCGCCCCGGCCCCGGCGACCGACCCGTTCCTGCGCCGGGCCCCGCCATGACCCCCCTCGACGAAACCGCCCCCGAGCCCCCGGCCCCGGGGACCGGCGAACCCGAGGAGCCGCCGGCGGTGCGGCTGCTGCTGGACGAGGAGGCCGTGCAGGGGCGGGTGGCGGAGCTGGGGGCCGAGCTGCGGGACGACTACGAGGGGGTCGAGCCCATCCTGGTGTCGGTGTTGCGGGGCGGGGTGGTGTTCCTGGCCGACCTGGCGCGGGCGGCGGCGATGCCGTGCCTGATCGACTTCATGGCCATCTCGAGGTTCGACGCCTCCGAGGACACCGGGGTGGTCCGGATCGAGAAGGACCTCGAGATGGACCTGTCCG
>Ga0307415_100000099_pt1 | contig 36620 bp, 32 predicted proteins | sample DK1Cmetagenome_FD_204524 | JGI IMG/M metagenome (GOLD analysis project Ga0307415, IMG submission 204524) | Maize rhizosphere microbial communities from greenhouse at UC Davis, California, United States - DK15-C-2 | ecosystem: Host-associated > Plants > Roots > Rhizosphere > Soil | place: USA... | reverse complement strand
GGGTCGAACGAAGGTCAGGAATAGGGTGGAAATTGCGGTCATGCCGCTGGAAAAAGTCAGAGCTTCCTCAGCGTCTTCCCAAAGCGCCAGCCGGTCTTCGAGGATTTCCTGATTGGGCCCATTGAACCGTGAATAGACGAGGCCTTCCATCCCGCCACCGGGACGCTTACCGGTAATGCCTTCGAAGAAATGCTTCCCGTCCGCCGCTTTCTCGAACACGAAGGTCGAGGTGAGGAACACCGGCGGCTTGAGCGACCCTTCGCTCAAGCTGGGGTCGAAGCCGTAGCCGAGCATCAGGGTCGATGGCTTGAGCTTGTGGTTGCCGATGCTGGTGGGGGATTGCTTGGGGCGGCGCTGCGGCGAGCCGGTCATTTCGTCTTCGGTAGGCAAGAAATGTCTCCTGGTGTGGCGGCGCTCTAGCGCGTGAGCGGCGCGCGCGCCAATCAACAACGGCGAAGCGGCCGTAAGCTCAGCTTTTGGGCGGCGCTGTCCCTCTTAGGCCAATCATGCTGATCTGGCGCCCGTAGGACGGCTCGCCGAGGTGAGACGAACGGCGGTAGCTGTAGAAGCGTTCCACATCGGAATAGGTATCGAGGGCGAGCGCTTCGGCCGATGCGATTCGTGCCAATTTCAGGCGGTGAAGAACGTAGGCGGGCAGGTCGAAGTGCGGCTTGCCAGCCGGTCCTGTGGTGAAGAAGCGCGTGTTGTCGTTGCCCTCGTCTACGAAGCGCTCGCGAAAGGCTTGGTCCACTTCGTAGGACGGCTGGGCGATGCAGGGTCCAACCGCGGCCGCGATGCGATTACGCTCTGCGCCAAGCCCTTCCATCGCCGCGATTGTGGCATCGGTCACCCCCGCTACCGCGCCGCGCCAGCCGGCGTGAGCAGCCCCGACGATTCCAGCTTCCTCATCGGCCAGAAGTACGGGCGCGCAATCCGCCGTCAGCACGCCGAGCAGCAAATCCGGACGGTCCGTCACCATTGCGTCGGCGTGCGGCCGTTCGTCCTGTGGCCAAGGCTGCTCGACATAGACGACCGCAGGGGAATGGATCTGGTGCACCGTCGCGAGCTCAGCACCCGGCAGCACAGCGGCAATCGCCCTACTGCGATTCTCTGCGATCAGTTCGGGATCGTCGCCGCTGCCGTAGCCCACGTTGAGACCCCACATTTCCCTCGTGGACACACCACCCGCGCGTCCAAGGAAGCCATGCGGCATCTTCAGCGCTTCGGAACGGAAGACGTCGGCTCCGCTCACACGCACGCCCGCATGATGATGTCCTCGTCGGCTTGAGTGCCAACCATGAACTTGTACGGCCCAACCTCCTCGAAGCCGTAGCGCTGGTAGAAGCGCTTCGCCCGGTGGTTGTCGGTGTAGACCGTCAGGAACATCTCCTGCGCGCCACGGACGCGAGCTTCCTCGATGGCCCAGTCCATCAGGGCATGGGCGATCCCCGCGCCGCGCCAATCATGCAGCAGATAGAGCTGACGAAGCTCGATGGCGTGCCCGCAGGTTTCGACCGGGAGCGATGGAGGGCCAAGTTTCGCGAATCCGACCGGCTTCCCGTCCGCTTCGGCGAGCTGAAACGCATAATGCTCATCCGCAAGCTCCGATTCCCAAACCTCGCGACTGAACTTGCCGAGGAACGCTTCGAGGTCCTCTGGCCGATAGAGGTGAGCGAAGGTGCTGCAAAAGCTCTCACGAAAGAGGGCGGCAAGCGCGCCGGCATCCGGAATCCCGCAAGAGCGATAGCTGATCGTCACTGCGCAAACCCCGCGGGGGCGGGCCAATCGGGCGAATGTATGGCCATGACCTTGAACAGCTGTCCCATTTGCTCCTCATGGCACAGGCGGTCGACCGCTTTTTCAAGCTCGGGCACGCGCTTAGGGTTCGCCGTGGCGAGCGATGCCGCGCGCGCGCCGATGCCGAGGCTGTTCAGCCAGTCGCCCTGCGTCACGACATCGCTGACGGTCGAACCCGCTTCTCGAGCCACCCGGCCAAGCGCCTCGAAGTCGACGTGCGCGGTGAGGTCCTGCTCTCCGGCATCGACAAGGACGGGAACGTAGCGATGCCCTCTGACGGCCTGCAGCGTGTCGCCCGGGGCGCTCTTCTCGTGGCCGTAGTCGACGATCAGGGCGACGCCGCCGCATTGAGCGACGCTGGTCGCAACGGTGTGCATGGCCTCCTCTCGTGCCGGCGAGCGCTCAATGATCTCGCCGTCACGGTCGAAGGCGAGACCGCCGGCCGCGATCATCACACGCCGCTCCATCACGCCGACGAAGTGCCGTACCGGCAGAGCGTCGAAAAATTCGTTGGCGACAAGCAGGAGCGGCCTCACCGGCAGATCCGCCAGGCCGTCGTGCCAAATGGCTTCCGGAACGGCCTTGGACTGTGCCTCGCGAAGTACGGGGCTGGTCTCGACAAGGTGAACCTCGCCCTCGAACCCGGCGGCTCTCAGCACGCGTAACGCATCGGCCGCGAGCGTTCCGCGGCCGGGACCCAGTTCGGCGTAGATGGCATCCGACGGAGCACCAGCTCGCTTCCAGCAATCGGCGAGCGCCGCGCCTACCAGCTCTCCGAACATCTGCGAGATCTCGGGCGCCGTCGTGAAGTCGCCGTCGCGGCCGAGCGGATCCCGCGTCGAGTAATAATAGGCGTTGCAGGCTTCCATATAGGCTTCGACGGTGATCGGGCCTTCCGCCTGGATCCGTTCCCTGATGGCCCGCTCGAGCGGTGTCAGGCCACGCTCTCCGTTCCGGCGATCGGCTCGACCCGCTGGCGGCGGCCCTTGGCGGTCCACATCAGCCATGCGCCGAGGAGGATCATCGGCAGTGACAGCCACTGGCCCATGTGGAGGCCGGTCGCCTGTGAAAAGCCGATGAGCTGCGCGTCAGGCTCGCGCACGAATTCGATGAGGAAGCGGAAGATTCCGTAGAAGAAGACGAAGGCGCCGACGAGCTTGCCCGGCTCGTAGCGAGACTTTGTCTTCCAAAACATCCACCAGAGGATGACGAAGAGGACGACGCCTTCGAGGATCGCCTCGTAGAGTTGGCTCGGATGGCGTGGCGGCCCGGTCACGAGCATGCCTTGCATCACCTCGGGAAAGCGGACCGCCCAGGGAATATCCGACTTGGAAGGGGCGCCCCACAGCTCATGGTTCACGAAATTGGCGAGACGGCCGAAGAACAGGCCGAAGGGGACGCAGCAGGCCACGTAATCGTGTATCCGCAGCCAGTTCAGCTTCTCCTTGCGCGCAAGGTAGAGGATGCCCAGCACGGTCCCGATCATCCCCCCGTGGAAGGACATCCCGCCATCCCACAGCTTCAGGATGTCGATCGGGTGCTGGAGGTAGTAGCTGAAATTGTAGAAGAGAACGTACCCGACACGGCCGCCGAGAATGATTCCGAGAGCGGAATAGAAGACTAGATCGTCGGCATGGCGGCGAGCCATCGGGGCGCCCGGCTGCTTAATCAGCTTGAGCAGGTACCAGTAGCCGACGAAGATGCCGGCGAGGTAGGCGAGGCTGTACCAGCGGAGCTCGAAGAAGCCGAGATCGAGCGCCACGGGATCGAGACCCAAATCATTCCAGACAATTGCGTTTGATCCAGCAGTCGCCAATGCACTTCCCCGATTACGGACAGCGCCTCATAAGGTGGGTAACGCGGAAGGCAAAGGAGTTGGAATGCCGAGTGAGCTCGATCGCCGCTTTGACGACATGCTTCAGTCCGTCATCGGGCCGGGTGGCCGGCTGATCATCGGTGAGGACGAGCTCGGCCGGGCAATCGTCGCCAACTTCCCCGCCACCCTGCCCTCGCTGTTTCGGACCTTTTGTGCGCTGAACGGCGACTCCGAAGCCATCGTGGCAGGAGAGGAACGGCTGAGCTTCGCCGATCTCGATCGCTGGTCGGAGCAGCTTGCCACGGCGCTCGTCGCGCGCGGAATCGCCAAGGGTGAACGAGTCGCGATCGCAATGCGCAATTGCCCCGCCTGGGTGGTCAGCTACATGGCGATTACGAAAGCCGGAGCGGTCGCTACCCTGCTCAACGGCTGGTGGCAGCCGCACGAGATGCAACATGCGCTCGACCTGGTCGAACCGACGCTGATCATCGCCGATGGGTCGCGAGCGAAGCGAATCGAGGGGATCTGCGGCGCCTGCCCGCTGGTGACCTTGCCAATCGAGCAGCACCTGGGCCAATCGCTCGCTCCGCTGCTCGACGGAGCAGGCGAGGCGATCCTGCCCGAAGTGACACCCGATGACGAGGCGACGATCCTCTTCACATCCGGCTCGACGGGTGAGTCCAAGGGGGCGCTCTCGACGCACCGCGCAGTCACGACCGGGGTCTATGCCTATGCGACGGGCCTCATCGTCCTGCTCGGCTTGCTCACCCAGGAAAATCGTGCGCCGGCAACCAAGCGTACGCTGATCAATGTTCCCCTGTTCCATGTGACCGGCGAAGTCCCGGTCATGCTCAACAGCTTCGTCATCAACCGCTGCATGGTGATGATGCCGAAGTGGGATGCGGGCGAGGCGCTGCGGCTTATCGAGAAGGAGGGCATTACCTATTTCGTCGGAGTGCCCACGATGAGCCTCGAACTCCTCAACCACCCGGACCGGCAAAAGTACGATCTATCCTCTCTGACCGACATAGCGGCGGGCGGAGCTCCGCGCCCCGCAAGCCATGTGGAACGCCTTCAGACCGAGTTCCCCAAGGCTCAGCCGGCGCTCGGCTATGGCCTCACTGAGACGAACGCCGTCGGCTGCAGCAATTTCTGGGGCAATTACGCGGCCAAGCCGGACTCCACCGGACGCGCGCAGAAGCCGTTCGTTGAGCTCGCCATCCTCGGGCAGAATGACGTGCACTTGCCCACCGGACAACGTGGCGAGATTGGAATCCGCTCGGCAGCGAACATCAAATGCTACTGGCGCAATCCGGAAGCGACCGACGCGCTGTTCACGAAGAACGGCTATGTTCGCACCGGCGACGTCGGCTACCTCGACGAGGACGGCTATTTGTTCATCGTCGACCGGAAGAAGGACATCATCATTCGCGGAGGCGAGAATATCGCCTGCGCCGAGGTTGAAGCCGAGATCTACTCCTGTCCTGCAGTCGCCGAGGTTTCTGTCTTCGGACTGCCGGACGAGCGTCTGGGCGAAGTGCCGGTCGCGATCATCTTTCTCCACGAAGAAAGTCCGATCACGGAGGAAGAGCTGCGCGCTTTCCTTGAACCGCGCATCGCGGCTTTCAAGATGCCGACGCAATTCATCTTCTCGGACGAGCCCCTGCCCAAGCTCGGCACGGGCAAGATCGACCGCCTGGCGATAAAGGCGCTTTACCGGATTTGAAGCCCGATGATCATCCTTCGATCGCGCACGGCCGCATCGGCGTCCTGCTGATCAATCTTGGGACCCCCGACGCTCCGGAAGCAGCGGCGGTTCGGCGCTACTTGGCGGAGTTCCTCAGCGATCCGAGAGTGATCGAGATTCCGCGCATTGCCTGGCTGCCGATCCTGCACGGGATCATCCTGCGCACGCGCCCAAAGAAATCGGCGCATGCGTACAAGCAGGCGTGGACCGAAGAAGGCTCGCCGCTTGCCGCCATAACGCGCAAACAGGCCGAAGCCCTGCAGCGGCAGTTCGGCGAAGACGTCGTGGTCGACTTCGCCATGCGGTACGGTAGTCCGGGGATTGGGAAGTCGATCGAAAACCTAGTGTCGCTCGGCTGCGACCGGATCCTCGCAGCGCCGCTCTATCCGCAATATTGCGCCGCTACGACGGCGAGCGCTGTGGACGCGGTGTTCGGGGCGCTTGCGGCAATGCGCCGGCAGCCGGCCCTGCGCACCTTGCCGTCTTATTATGACGATCCGCTTCACATCGAAGCGCTCAGGGTCAGCATTGAGCGACAACTTGCCGCACTCGATTTTGAGCCGCAGCGCCTACTCCTAAGCTTTCACGGGATGCCACAGCGGACGCTTCACCTCGGCGACCCGTATCACTGCCACTGCCAGAAGACCGCGAGGCTGATTTCCGAGCAGCTCAGCATTCCCACCGACGTCGCCTTCCAATCACGCTTCGGTCGCGCGAAATGGCTCGAGCCGGCGACGGATAAGGTCCTCGCAACCTACCCCGGACAAGACGTGACCCGTATTGCCATCGCCGCGCCCGGCTTTTCGGCCGATTGCGTGGAGACCGTCGAAGAGCTCGGAATCCGCGGCCGCGAGACGTTCCTCTCCGCCGGCGGTACGCATTTCGCCCGGCTCGATTGTCTCAACGATTCGCCCGAAGGCATGACCATGCTGCATGCGCTGATCGGTCGTGAGCTTGCAGGCTGGCTGCCACAGCCATAAGGGCCTCCCCGAGCTAGGAACAGGGAGAGACTCATGGCGCGCGTTGCAATCGTGACCGGCGGCACCCGTGGAATCGGCGAAGCCATCAGCATCGCCCTTCGCGACCAGGGAATGAAGGTCGCAGCCAATTATGCGGGCAATGACGAGCGCGCCCGTGAGTTCAGCGAGCGGACGGGCATCCCCGCCTTCAAGTGGGACGTTTCCGACTTCGAGGCCTGCCAGAAGGGCGTGGCTCAGGTTGAAGCGGAGGTCGGGGCGGTCGACGTGCTCGTCAACAACGCGGGCATCACCCGCGACACGACGATGAAGCGCATGGACCACCAGAAGTGGCAGGAGGTCATGGATACGAACCTCGGCGGCTGCTTCAACATGGCCAAGGCGGTGTGGGAAGGCATGACAGGCCGGGGCTACGGGCGGATCGTCAACATCGGCTCGATAAACGGGCAAGCCGGGCAATACGGCCAGGTTAACTATGCCGCCGCCAAGTCCGGCATCCACGGCTTCACCAAGGCGCTGGCCCAGGAAGGCGCGCGAGCGGGCGTGACGGTGAACGCCATCGCACCTGGCTACATCGACACGGACATGGTCGCCGCGGTTCCAGAGGAAGTGCTTGGCAAGATCATCGCCAAGATCCCGGTGAACCGCCTCGGGCGCGCCGACGAGATCGCCCGCGGGGTAGCCTTCCTGGTTGACGAGAACGCCGGCTTCGTAACCGGCTCGACGCTTTCGATCAACGGCGGCCAGCACATGTATTGATGATCGCGGCGGTCGATTTCTCTCCGCCCGTGAAGCGGTCGGTCACGATTGCGGGGCATGAGACGTCGGTCGCGCTTGAGCCGATGTTCTGGGCGGCGTTGGAGAAAACCGCTGTAGAGACCGGCCAGCCGCTTAATGCACTCATCGCCCGCATCGACGCCGAGCGGCTCGAAGCGGCAAGGCCACCGAATCTGGCGTCCGCATTGCGGCAATGGCTCTTCGCGAGGAGCCCGGCCTAGCGGGCGAGAAGAATCCTGGCTTGCGCGGCAATCTGGGCAAGCATGGACGCGCTGACCGAGCCCTCCGTCCGGGCGCGCGCGACCAACTTGCGGAACTGCTCCAGTCGCGGTCCCTGCGCCGCAATCCAGTCCTCCGCCGCAGCGTCGGGATCCTTGCCGCGAATTCGTGACAGGAAGTCGATGCGCAGCTGCTCGAAATCTCGCGCAAGGCCGGCCGTCAGCAGCCGTTCCCACTGGTCGGTCGGCATGAATCGGGCAAGCTGCTGCTGCGCCCAGTCGATCCCGAGCGCTTCGCCCAGCTTCGTGTAGGCTCGGGTCAGAGCTAGCTCGTCGAGGCCCTTCCGGGCGGCGAGTGCGGCGATTCCGAAAACTCCGTCGAGCTCGTACAGCCGCACGAGACCACGCACGATGTCGTCCGTAGCGCCGAGCGAGATGAGCTGATCGCGACGGGCGGCCGCCTCGTTCCTAACTTCGGAACGGATGAGCTTGCCCGCCGCAACCCCGATCTTACGCACACCGGGCTCAAGCAGCTTGCACATAGCGGTGACACTCGTTTCTCCGCCGACCGACCGGAGGATGTCGGAAAGGTGGTTGCGAACGCTGTTCCCGGCGATGGCGAACAGCTCCACCCGAATCAATTCGGGCAGCGCCGTCTCCTCGATCTCCTTCCACAACTTGGGAAGATCGAGCAGCCGCTCGGCAACGAGGAAGGCCGCGATCACCTGGGCAAGCGAAGCGCCCTCTTCCTCGGTGAGGTCGAGCGCGGCACTCGGACCGAGGCGATTCACCATCCGGTTCGCCACGCGGGTGGCAAGGATCTCGTTGCACAGACGATGTGCGCGGATCGCGTCGGCATGCGGCTTGCGCATCGGCTTGGGGAAAGCCTCAAGCAATTCACTGGCGACGATCTGGTCCCTGGCCAGCTTCAGGTCCTCCGCTGCATCCTGCAACGCGAGCTTCGACATGGAGAGCACCACTGCGAGCTCCGGCCGGGTGAGCCCCCGATTCTCCTGCCCGCGACGGAGCAGTTCCTCACTGCTGAGCAGCCCCTCGACCTTGCGATCGAGTCGGCCGCCCGCTTCGAGCAGTTCGATCGTGCGCACAAAGGCAGGAAGCCCGACCGGGCCGGCGCTTTCCGCAATAGACAGTGCCAACGTCTGGAGCCGGTTATCCTCCAGGACCATCTCTGCGACCTCGTCGGTCATCTTCGCCAGCAGCGCATTCCGTTTTTCGAACGACAGCCGTCCCTCGGTCATTTCCCGGTTGAGCGGGATCTTGATGTTCACTTCCTTGTCCGAGCAATCGACACCCGCACTGTTGTCGATGAAGTCGGTGTTGATCCGCCCGCCCTTCTCGGAGAATTCAATGCGGCCTGCCTGCGTGACTCCAAGGTTCGCCCCCTCGCCGATGGCGCGGGCGCGGATTTCGGCCCCGTCGACGCGGATCGCGTCATTGGCCGGATCCCCGACATCGGCGTTCGATTGAGCCGACGCCTTCACGTAGGTGCCGATGCCCCCAAACCAGATGAGGTCGACCGGGGCTTTGAGGATTGCGTTCATGAGCGTCGCCGGGTCCACCGAAGGCGCGTCGATCCCGAGCGCCTTCCGCGCCTCCGCGCTCAGCTCGATGGATTTCTGACTGCGCGGGAAAACCCCGCCGCCCTTCGATAGCAGTTTGCGGTCGTAATCGTCCCAGCTCGACCGCGGCAGCTTGAACATACGCTGGCGTTCTTTCCAGGTGGTCGCCGGATCGGGATCGGGATCGATGAAGATGTGACGGTGGTCGAAGGCAGCGACGAGCTTGATCGCCTTCGACAGAAGCATTCCGTTTCCGAACACGTCGCCCGACATGTCTCCTACCCCCGCGACCGTGATCGGGTCGGATTGCACGTCGATGCCCATTTCGAGGAAGTGCCGTTGCACGGCGACCCACGCACCCTTGGCCGTAATCCCCATCGCCTTGTGGTCGTACCCGTGCGATCCACCGCTGGCGAAAGCATCGCCGAGCCAGAAACCGCGATCCTGTGCGATCGAATTGGCAATGTCAGAGAAGGTGGCAGTGCCCTTGTCGGCAGCGACGACGAAATAGGGATCGTCGTCATCGTGGCGGACGACTCCCTGCGGGTGAACGACCTTGTCCTCGACGATATTATCGGTGATCGACAGCAAGGAGCGGATGAAGATTCGATAGCTTTCCGTGCCTTCGGCGAGCCAGGCGTCGCGATTGGCTGGGGCCGGGAGCTGCTTTGGATAAAAGCCGCCCTTCGCTCCGGTCGGAACGATGACCGCATTCTTTACGAGCTGGGCCTTCATCAGGCCGAGGATCTCGGTGCGGAAGTCGTCGCGCCGGTCGGACCAGCGTAGGCCGCCGCGGGCAACCGGGCCGCCGCGCAGGTGAATGCCTTCGACGCGCGGGCTGTAAACCCAGATTTCGCGCCACGGCACCGGCCGCGGAAGCCCGGGGACCTTCGAACTATTGATCTTGAAGGCGAGTGCCTCGTCTGACTTTTGCGAGAAGGCATTGGTTCTCAGCATGGCCTCGACCAGCGACCGCAGGCGTCTGAGGATGCGGTCGTCGTCGATCGAGCGAACCGCGGCCAGCGCCTGGTCGAACTGCTTGCGCAGCTTGTTGACGCTTTCATCACGGCCGCGCTTCGCCGCCGGATCGTGAAGCGCCCGGAAGAGACCAACTAGCGCGGTCGTAGCCTTAGGAGCGCGGCGCAGTGCGTCGACGACAGTGACGAGACCAAACGAGCTTCCCGTCTGGCGCAGGTACCGGAACCATGCCCGGAGCCAGACGACCGGTTGCGTGTCGAGATTGGCAAAGAGCACGAGCTGATTGAATTCGTCGTCCTCGGCATCGCGGCTGAGGACGGCCTGTATGGCGCCCTCGATAGTACGGGCACGGCCAAGGATGGCATCGATATCCGCCTCTGGAGGCAACTCTAGCTGGAAGTCGCTGATGTAGCCGAGGCTTCCACGTCCGACGACGGAAGGCACTTCTTCGAGCACCCGGAAGCCGAAATTCTCGAGCACCGGCACGGCGTCCGACAAGGGCAGAAGTCCACCGCGCCGGTAGGTCTTGATCCTCAGCTGGTGCGGCTCGTCGGTCGGGCGCCTGAACAGACGAACGCCACGATCTTCGACGCCCCGAAGGCTGGCGAGGCGCAAAATGTCTTCGGCGCCCTCCTGCGGCCGGATCCGGGTCCTGTAGCTGTCGGAAAATTCGGCCGCATAGGTGAGCGTAAGCCTGGTCGCGCGGCCCGCGCCGACCAGCTGGATCAGGCGCTCCTCGACCGCAGGCGTCCACCCGCGGACCATGTCGTTGAGCCGTTGATCCAGGGCCTTTACGTCGGGTGTCGGTGACTTCTCGTCGATATATTGGGTGTAGCGGATTAGGGCGAGGTCGCCTTCGCCGGTCTCAACCGACCAGCTGGTGATCTTCCGCCCGACCACCTGTTCGAGCATCGCGCCGATCGCTTCGCGGCGCTGCGTGTTCATGTCGTCTCGCGGCAGCCAGACGAAGGTAAACAGCTGGCCCCTGAGGATGCTGCGAACCAGCAGGAGTGCGGGCCTGGGGCGATCCGCCAGCGACATCGCCATCATCACCAGGTCGCGAACCGACTTCCAGTCGACGTTGACCAGGAGATCGCGCGGAAGGGATGATACTGCGTGGCGCAGTGCCTTGCCGGAATGGCCCTTGGAATCGAAGCCGAAATCCTTGTCGAGCTGCTCGAGACGGCGGCGCAGCAGCGGCACTTCCTCGACCGGCCAGCCAAGCGCCTGGCTGGTCCACAAGCCAGCATGCACACCGATGCCTATGACCTTCCCCTTCTCCCGAAGGGGCACGACAACGAGGTCAAGCGGAACCCGCCGGTGAACCGTCGACTTGCGCTCGGCCTTGGCCATCAGGGGAACGTCGCCGCCTTCTTCAAAATAGCGCATCGCGCCGAGCGCTCCGCCCTCATCGGTCGGCAATCCTGGAATGCTGAAGATTCCCAGCGTGTCAGTCGGCTGGCCCTTCGCTCGTTCTACCTCGTAACCGAGCAGAGTCATGGCCCCGTCGGCGAACCATTCGAGAAGCGCGCGCCCTTCGGCGTCCTCAATTGCCGCTGCGTCCTCGCGCATCTTCGCTTGAAGCTTGGGCCAGTCACGAACGGCCGCGCGAACGTCAGCGAGGACTGACTTGAGATCCTCGACAAGCTCGCGCCGGCCGCGCGCATGAACGCGCTCGAGCTCGATGTACATCATCGACTCGCGGCGGTCCTTATCGCTGCACAGCGGTTCTGCGGAGAGCAGTTTCCCAGCCTTGTCGCGCTCGACGCAGACTACCGGGTGCAAAAGGCGATGGATGGTGAGCTGCCTGCCCGCGATTACATTGGCGACGGAATCGACAAGGAAAGGCATGTCGTCGTTGACGATGCCGATGCGCATCCGCCGATGGCCCGCTTCGCCCCCCGTCGATTCGATGGCGATGGCCACCTGCCCGGCTTTTCGCTGCGCTCCGACGGCGGCGAGGAACTCCGCCGCCTCCTGCTCGGAGGCGCTGGTCAGCCCCTCGGTCTCACCGGGAAGCGCATTTTGCGTCAGCGCCTTGCGAATGGACGATACGAGTGGCCTCGCCAGGCGCGTGTGGGCAGTCATGAAACAAATGGCTCCGGGGACCGGTGGCGTGTCCGGCGGGCCTATAGACCCCCGCTCGTCAGCCGGACAACCCCGTGATGAGGGCTAGATGCCCGCGCGCTTGATCGCGCGCTCGACCATCGCCTCGTCGTCGACGACCGCGACAGCCTCGACGCCACCGTCGGCACGACGGCGGGCGAGAACGAGCGCGAATTCGGATTCGGCTGAAACGTTTTCGAGCGCGAGTGGAGCGGCCGCCCTTAGCTTTGCCTTCGCGGCTTCGGCGCGGGTATCCGCTTTCGGTTCCGGCCGCTTTGCCTGCCGTTCGGCGGCGACCAGTGCCTTTAGGCCTCCCGCCTGGCTTTCGATGAACTTAAAGAAGCCACCCTGCTCGACGTCCTGCCGCCGCGCATAGGACAGGGACGCCGCGAACTCTGTCAGGCGCGATTTGTCATACTCTATGCCGAAGACGAGTTTCACAATTGGGGTCATCGGCGCACGAGCCTGCGCCTTGACGCCCGATTCCTCGAGCAGCTCGGCGTAGTCCTCGGGCGCATTCTCGGTCGCAAGCGCAAAATCGTACGCCTGGGAGAGGGCACGATAAAGTGCCGCGCGGGTGCGGGAATCGGCCGACTTCACTGCATCGGCCGTCTCGCGGGCGGCCCAAAGACGGTCGGCCAGGCCGGCATTTTCGTCGAGAGCGATCTCAGGAGGCGCCTCGTCCGAATCCGGATCGTGAAGCGGGCCGTCCTCCCACGAAAAGTGCACGGTCGGTTGGATCACCTGATACGGATCGACTTCGATCGCTTCTTCGGCCGAGACCTCGATGGGCGCGAACTCGTCGGCTCCTTCGTGCGCCTCTCCGTCCGAGGCCTCGATCGCAACGAACTCTTCGGCAACTCCTGGCGCTTCTTTCGCGGGTTCTATGATCGAGGGCTCCTCAAGAGCCACCTCATCCTCGAGGAAGAGTTCGTCTGGGTTCTCGGCTTCTTCAGACGTCGGTTTTAGGACCAGTTGGTCTGCCTCTTCGTCGTCGATTACGGACTCCAAGATAGCGTCCGCCACTACAGCCGCTTCGACGCTGGCCCGCTTCCAGTTGATCACGCCATAGATGAAGTCGATTGTGTCCCCGTCCGACGAGAAAGGCATGAGGATGCCGCGATAGCAGATGGTTTCGCCGCGCTGGTTCTCGAATTCGGCCTCGAAGCCGATCGGCGCGCGGTTGGCGATGATCTGCAGGTAGTGGTCCGTCAGCCGCGACAACAGCGAACGGCTTGGCACATGGTCGATATGCTTGATGTTTTCACCGAGGCCGCATTCCTCGCGGATGGCGGCGCCGATGTAGGGTGTGGCAGGGTTATCGCGGCCGGATGTGAAGTCCAAAAGCACGCTATTCGCGGCGAAATCTTCGACGTCGCCGGGTTCCAGGTCTTCGATCGAGGGATAGTCGCGGCCGCCAAGCAGGGAGACCCAGTAATTGTACGCGCGGACGTGCATCCGACGCTCGTCGGTGCCGATCTCGTATTCGGCCGGAACCGTCGCCGAATCTTCCGGCTCGGATACACCGCCATATTCGGCTGGATGATCGCGATAGCTGTCCATTACGCCGGACCCATTTCCCCACTTGTTTGCCGGGAAGATGGTAGGGAAGCTTGAAAAAACCGTTAACCGTAAATGTTCAGCTTAGGCCCGCTTGTGCAGCAGGTTTTGGCCTTGCCGCTCGCGAGAGGCGCTGTTAGGGCGTCGCCGCTTCCGAAAAGCAAGCCGCTTTAGCTCAGCTGGTAGAGCACATCATTCGTAATGATGGGGTCGTGGGTTCGAGTCCCTCAAGCGGCACCACGACTTTCACAAGTAATGCCCGGGGGGACCTTTACGAAAAGCGCGTCCCGCTATCGTCCAACTCGCCGGATCTGAGCACCCCCCTCGCGGTGCTCGGGCCCGGCTTTTTATTTTTCCGCGATGCGGCCGTCAGCCGTCGCTTTGGAGCGCCTCTGGGTAGATCGGATCGGTCTTGTCGAAGACAGCCTGAGCCATAGACTTGAAAGGGATCACGACTGGCATTCCCCTACGTTAGGCATGATGGGTCGTTATATGGGTCCACCGAGCAACAACAGCCTTCAATTCACGCGGCTGTCCTCGAGTTGGTCGCGTTTGCACTGGCCACCTCGCGCTCAGCCTGCGCGAAGCCGTATTGGGGCACGGTCTCGTTCCCGCGAGCAGAAACATCCGTCCACCGGCGCACTACCTCCGCCCCGGTGCCCTCACCCCATCCGACGAAGGCACCTTCGGTCAGCGTGATGTTCGACGTGGCGAAATGCCCGGCGCCTGCGCAAAGGATCGTGCGTGTCGGCGCGTCGTCCGAAGTAAGTAGAAGGAGTCCGGGGGAAACCTTCTCCGGAGCAAGCAGCTCTAAGCTCGTTTGATCGAGAATATCCGCGGTCATGGCGGTTGCGGCGGTGGGCGCGAGGCAGTTCACGCGGACGTTGTATTTCTGGCCTTCCAGCGCGAGGGTCTGCATCAACCCGACCAACGCCATCTTGGCCGCGCCGTAATTGGATTGGCCGAAATTCCCGAACAGCCCGGACGACGAGGTCGTCATCACGATCCGGCCGAAGTTCTGCGAGCGCATGATCTCCCACACGGCCTTGGTGCAAATCACCGAGCCCATCAGGTGAACATCCACGACCAGCCGGAAATCGTCCAACGACATCTTGGCGAAGCTCTTGTCGCGCAGAATCCCGGCATTGTTGACGAGGATGTCGACCCGACCCCAACGGTCGATGGTGCGCGTCACCATGTCGCCGACCGCCGCTTCGTCCGTCACCGACCCGGCGCACGCAATCGCCTCGCCGCCTTCTGCCGCGATTTCTGCGGCGACTGTCTCGGCCGCCTGACTGTCGATGTCATTAATGACGACCCGCGCGCTCTGCCCCGCGAGGAACTTCGCGTGCGAGCGGCCCAAACCGCTCGCCGCACCCGTGACGATCGCAATCCGGCCTTCGAGCAACGCCCGTCTCCCCGTTATTTTAAGAAATACTAACTCACAGGTCAGTGAGTGTACAATTGCTTCGATCAGGAGTCCGTGCGTTTCTTGGCCTGCTGCTTGCACACGGCGACGAAGCCGGCGGCCATAAAGGTGGCCATTCGCTCCTTCACTGCTGCGAAATCCTCAGACTTGCAGAGCCCATCAGACAGCTTGTCGATCCGTCCTGTCCGCGCGAGCGTCAACATCAGCGCGCCGGTCACGAAGTGATAGCCCCAGAAGATGTCCACTGGCGCGCAATCGGGCAGCGCCTTTCGGAGCAACGAGAGCATCTTGAGGACGACCGGGTCGAAGTGGCGGTCCATGAGCTCGGCGCCCCACTCCGGCGTGTTCGCGACCTGCGCGCCGAGCTGAGCGTAATTCTTCCAGCCTTCGCCGCCGTTGATGTACAAATCGAGGTCCGTGTCTAGGAAGGCGCGCAGCGCTCCCTCGACCGTCGGCTTGCCCTTCGACGATTTCTCATATTCGTCGAGCGCACCTATTCGAAGTTCGCTCGTGACCACCGCACGCCTGGCGAAGACGGCGTCGAAGAGCGTCTTCTTGTCGCTGAAATAGTAGTTGAGCAGAGTGTGGTGAACACCCACCCGCTTGGCGACCTCCTTCAGGGTAACGCCGTGCAGGCCATGCTTCGAGAAGAGGTCCTCAGCAGCGTCAAGAATTTGTTCCATCGTCTCGGCACGCTGCTCAGCCTTCTTGCTGCGCGGTTTTTGAGCGACATGTTTGTTCACGTTGTCGATATTCCTGTCAGGGTGCCTCACGGTCGGGTTCGTCCTATTCCTTACAATCCGGCGATGCCACTCACTAATATTTATTCACGCACGTGATAGTGTGCGTTGACACAGGCGCGATCCGGACGGCAAGGTCAGCAGGGCAGTCCGAAGGGAGAGAAGGACGTGCGCTTGAGCGAGCAGACCTCCTACGGAGCCGTTCCAACAACCTGCACTGGGGCCGTCGCGCCGGCAGCGCCGCTGCCGCGAGCCCGCTTAGTGCTTTGGACACTCACCTTTGTATACGTGATAAACTTCCTGGATCGGTCGCTGCTCGGCATCCTCGCTAAGCCCATCCAGGACAGCCTGCACGTCACCGATGGACAGCTAGGCCTGATCGGCGGTCTCTATTTCGCGGTCTTCTACTGCTTCATCGCGATCCCGGTGGGCTGGCTCGCCGATCGAACCAGCCGCGTGGGCGTGCTCTCCATCGCTTGTGCCCTGTGGAGCGGAGCGACGTCGTTATGTGGCTTCGCCGCAAACTATACGCAGCTCGTTATCGCCAGAATGCTTGTCGGAGTCGGAGAAGCAGGTGGGGTGCCGCCGTCCTACGCGCTCATAACGGACTACTATCCCCCCGGACGCAGGGGCCTGGCCTTCGGAACCTACAATCTGGGGCCGCCCATCGGCGTCGCCTTGGGAATCGCCTTCGGAGCGACCATCGCTGCAGCCTTCGATTGGCGGGCAGCCTTCATCGCCATGGGAGTCATCGGGATCGTGACCGCGATTGCGGTGCGGATCATCGTTCGCGAACCGCCACGGGGCACGTTCGATCCGCCAAGCGCCGCCGGCCACGGCAAGGCGGGCTTCTGGGAAACCATGTTGTCCTTCTTTTCGAATCCGACCCTCGTCCTGGCGGCTTTCGGAAGCGGGGCCACGCAGTTCATCACTTACGGGCTAGGCAATTTCACGACCCTGTTCCTGATGCGGGAAAAGGGCATGACGCTTCAGGAGGTCGCGATTTGGTATGCGCTCGTGGCCGGCTTCGGAATGAGCGCAGGAATGCTTATCTCCGGTCGCGCAATCGACCGGTTCGTCAGCAGGTCCAGGACATATTACGCACTCATTCCCGCTGCTTCCCTGATGCTTGCGATCCCGCTCTATGTCGGCTTCGTCTGGGCTCCCGGCTGGCAGCTTTCCCTCGTCTTCCTGACCGGTGTCATGGCACTCAACTATTTCTACTTGTCGTCGTCCATCGCCCTCGTTCAGGAGGAAGTGCGACCGAACCAGAGGGTGATGGCCGGAGCGTTGCTGCTTCTGGTCATGAATTTCATCGGGCTCGGCCTCGGGCCGACCTATGTCGGTGCCGCCAGCGACTATTTCCGTTCCGCGGGTCACGCGCTGCCCCTGCAGACCTCTCTCTACACGCTGACGCCATTCTACGTGATCGCGATCATCCTGTTCTTGTGGCTGGCGAGGCGTCTCGGCGCTGAAGAGCGCATTGCCGGAGCCGAAGCATGAGTGCCGGAGTCCTGTTCCGTCTCGCGACAGCAGTCGCAGTCCTGTTTCCGGGCGCAGCGATCTCAGCAACGTTGAAGCCGCCTGTCGTAAAGGCACCGGCGGGCCAGGTTCAGGGCGTCAATGACGGCTCGATCCGAGTGTTCAAGGGAATCCCGTTCGCCGAGCCGCCGGTTGGCCCCCTTCGCTGGCGTCCGCCGGTTCCGAAGGCACCTTTGAAAAGAACTTTCGACGCCTCGAGCTTTGGGCCGGCCTGTTTTCAGCCGGTCTCGAAGATGGACAACATCTATGCGAACAACCCGTGGCCGATGAGCGAGGACTGCCTTTCGCTCAACGTCTGGTCGTCGGCGAAGGCGAAGAAGGCTCCGGTGTTCGTATGGATCTACGGCGGCGCTTTGTGGAGCGGCACCAGCCGGGACCCGCTCTACGACGGACGGAAGCTGGCCGAGCGGGGGGTCGTCGTCGTCTCGCTCAATTACCGTCTTGGACCGCTGGGGTGGCTTGCTCATCCGGAGCTCAGCCGGGAATCGGGCGAAGGCGTCTCCGGCAACTACGGGTTGATGGATCAGATCGCGGCACTGCGCTGGGTCCGGCAGAATATCCGCTCGTTCGGAGGCGATCCCTCGAATGTCACGATCGCCGGAGAATCTGCCGGCGCTCTGAGCGTCATGTACCTGATGGCCTCGCCGCCCGCCCGCGGTTTGTTCTCCAAGGCCATCGCCCAAAGCGCCTACATGATCTCGACGCCCGAACTGAAAGCTGCCCGGCACGGGTCACCGCCGGCGGAGCAGATCGGAGCGTTCGTCGGCCAGAAGCTCGGCGCGTCGGACCTTGCAAAGCTGCGCGCGATGCCGGCGGACGAGCTGACGAAAGGTGCGGCGGCCGCCGGCTTCTTCCCGCTCGGGGTGGTCGACGGCGAATATCTTCCGGACCAGCTCGTCAACGTATTTGACCGAGGCGAGCAAGCGCGCGTGCCTGTGCTGGCCGGCTTCAACGAAGGGGAGATCCGCTCGCTGAAGATCCTGGCCCCGCCGGCCCCCGCGAGCGCTTCGGAATACGAGACCAAGATACGCGCCGCATATGGCGAGCTCGCGGATGAGTTCCTGCGCCTTTATCCAGCCGCCACCTACAGGGACAGCATACTCGCGACTACGCGCGACGCCCTGTACGGCTGGACGGCGGAACGATTGGCGCGAAGCCAGAGGGCGCTTGGCGCGCCTTCGTTCCTCTATCTCTGGGATCACGGCTATCCGTCAGCCGACGACGCCGGACTCCACGCATTTCACGGGAGCGAAATTCCCTACGTATTCGGGTCTTACGACCGGACGCCGCCATTGTGGCCGAAAGTCCCCGACAGAGGTGGCGAGCGGGCGCTGTCGGAAGCGATGCTCGATTATTGGGCGAGCTTCGCGACGACCGGGACTCCGCGGAGTCGGGGTGCGGCGGAGTGGCCTGCATTCGGATCGGCTCGTGCGTATTTGCATTTCCGCGACACTCCACGTGCGGAGCGTCAGTTGATGCCGGGCATGTTCGAACTGAACGAGGAACTGATGTGCCGGCGCAAGGCGGCGGGGAACATCGGCTGGAATTGGAATGTGGGGCTTGCATCGCCGCCACTGCCGCCGGCCGCCGGATGCATCTTCGGCAAAGCTAAGGGCTAAGCGGCTCCGTCGTCATTTTTCCGGCGGCGAAGTCTGCGCGCAACTGGTTCTTATCGATTTTCCCCGAACCGGTCAGCGGCATGTCGGCAATGCGCACGAGGCGGTCTGGTATCCACCAGCTTGCGACCTTGTCCCGTAGAGAGTCGACTATGCTCGCTACGTCGAGGTCCCGGCCGGATTGCGGCTGGACGACTAGCAGCGGCCGCTCGGTCCACTTTTCGTCGGGCATCCCTATGACGGCAACGAGACTGACTGCGGGCTCACTTCCGACTACGGCTTCGATCTCGGTCGGGTTGATCCATTCGCCGCCCGACTTGATGAGATCTTTCGAACGGCCGGAAATGGTCAGGTTGCCAGTTTCATCAAGCATCGCGAGGTCGCCGGTGTCGAAATATCCGCCCTCGTCGAGCGCGCTAACGCTCTCGCCAAAATAGCGATCGACCACGCTTGCGCCCCTGACGCGCAGATGTCCGACAGTTCCAACTTGATCGGGGAGAGATTGCCCCGTCTCATCCACCAGCTTGAGGTCGAGCCCCATCGGCGGGTGGCCAGCGCTGAGCGGTGGTCGATCCGTGGTTCCGATGGGCAAGATTGTTCCGAGCGGCGAAAGCTCGGTCATGCCCCAGCTAGTCTGGACTCGAGCGCCCAGGCGATGCTCGATCCGTTCGATCAGGTTCTCGGGACAGCTCGATCCGCCGATGATGATCCGCTGCAGGTCCGGGAGCGACTCCCCGCTGGACTCAAGATGGTCGGCAACCCCTAGCCACAGCGTGTGGATTCCAACGGCGACCGTGACTTTCTCTTCGCTGAGCAGGCGAGCCAGGCTTGCCCCGTCCATCTGGCGACCGGGAAGGACCATGTTCGCACCGACCGCCGGCGCGGCGAACGGTATTCCCCACCCGTTGGCATGAAACATCGGCACTCCGACGAGCACGGTATCGGCCGCCGTGAAAGCCATTGCATCCGCCTGCAGCGCCCTCAGGGTGTGCAGGTAATTGGAGCGGTGGGTATAGATCACGCCCTTAGGAGGACCTGTCGTGCCGGACGTATAGCAAAGGCCGGCCGCGATGAGCTCATTAAACTGGCCCCAATCGGTTGGATGGCCGTGCGTCTCGAGCAGTGCTTCGTAGGCCCACAGCGAAGCACCGGAAGGGAGCGCGTGCTGCGTTCCCGGGCTCTCTAGAAGGATCACATGCCTGATCGCGGGGCAGCGTTCCGCGACCTCGGACAGCAGGGGCAACAAGTCTGACGACACGGCAATGATGCGATCGTCGGCCTCCTCGACAATCGTCGCGAGATGGTCGGCGGTCATTCGCGGGTTCAGCGTGTGGCATACCATCCCGGCGCCCATAATGGCGTAGTAGGTCTCGAGGTGCGCCAGGGTATTCCAGGCCAGCGTGCCGACGCGGTCGCCGGGCTTCCCCCCAAGTGCAATTAGGGCGCCCGACAACCGATTGCTCCGCTCTCTCAGCCCTGCGTAAACACTTGCGCTTCGGCGTCCCGTACCGCCCTCGATGACCCGGGCGGCGCTGAACCACTTGGCTGCATGGTCGAGGAACTTGTCGACGGTGAGACTATATGACTGCATGTTCGCCGCAGGTTTTTCTCGCGTGAGGAAATGGCCGGCTGCGCTCGCAACGCGGACCGGCTTGTCGTGCCTAGAATTTCACGCCGAGCTTGACTCCGTACTGGCGCGGCGGCCCGGCGAAATCGAGACCGCTGTTGAGTGCCGCGACATAATGCTGGTCGGTGAGGTTCGTCGCATAGGCAGTCACCGTCACGTTCCGATGCTGCCACGCGAGCTGCGCGTTCAGTATGTTGCGTGCCTCCAGCCGATCGCCGCGCGTCGGGTCCTCGAAAAGGGTAGCCCATTGCTGCCCCACGTGCCCAAAATTGAGCCGTGGAGTCAGGGTGTCGCTGCCACCGAGCGGGATGACATATTCGGCCGACGCATTGAATGTGACGTTCGGCGCATAGGTTTGGCGCCTGCCGGTCAGATCGATGCAGTATGGCGTCTCTGGTCCGCTCGCAGGGTCGCATAATCCCGGAGCAGGAATTGCCGGCGGCAGATTGCGTGGGTCCACAGCGAAGAAGCGGCCCAGCTTGCTGCGAAGCACATTGGCACCCACCGACAATGAGAGGCGGCCAAGGCTGAGCTCGGCTTCGATTTCTCCGCCGTAAATCTTGGTCGTTCCGGGAACGTTGAGTTCGGTCGTGAGCCGCGGGTTGTCGGGTCGTCCGAGGATTGCCTGAAAACCCTTATACTGGTTGTAGAAACCATTGATCGTCGTGCGGAGATGCCCGTCGAGGAGCGTCGCTTTCCAGCCGGCCTCCATCGAGCGAACCTTCTCCGGCCCGAATGGCTCGGGGAGCGTCGGATGGGAAAGATCCGGCGTGTTGAGCCCGCCTGGACGGAAGCCCGTAGCGATGAAGGCATAAAAGTAGTGCTGCGCGTTCGCGGTCCACCCTACCGACGCCTTGTACGAGAAATTGTTTGACTTCGTGCTCTGCTCGTCGGGGATGACGATCGTACCAAACTGCCGGATGAGCACGTGATTGGTCGCCCGGCTGGCGGTGTAGCGTCCGCCAAGCTCGAGCTTCAGCGCGGGTGTGATGTCGTAACCAACTTGGCCGAAAACGGCGAGCGACCGTTTTGGGACGGTTCCCTGCAGGTCATAATAGCTCGGGATACCCAGTCCGGGCAGACCGATGAACAGTTTGTACGGTGCCGGGAAGATGTCCTTGTCCCACAGGCCGAAGGCGCCAACCAGCCAGGTGACTCGCTGGTTGTCAGGTGAAACGAGGTTGAACTCTTGCGAGAACTGCCGTTCGATGAAGGTATCGCCGAAAGTCGAGAAGTTCGTCGAAGTGCCGTCCAGATCGGTGAGATAAAGGCTGTTTCCGCGGGCATATCCACTTGCCGATCGCAGCCTGATGCCGCCCGCCATTTCGTATTCGATCCGCAGAATCGACCGAAAGAACTTGTCGCGTGCCTTCATCGGCGCGTTCGCGGTGATGTCGAACAAATCCGTGTAATTCGGATTGGGTGTGGAGCTGCCCACGGGAAGGAACTTGAAGCGATTCGTGAACGGGTCGGCCGGATAGGCGCCCATGTCGAGATAGTCGGCGTCGGTCTTGAAACGGACCGTCAGCCGGTCCGTGGGTTTCCACAACAGTGAAACCCGCCCAGCAAACAGCTGCTGATCCCCCGGATTGTAGGGATAGCCCGCCCCACCGGGGCCGGTGATATGGTAGAAACTGTTGCGCCTCTCTGTGAAGAAGGCGATGCGCGCGGCGAACGTGCTGCTAACCGGCAAATTCACGGCGCCTTCCGTTCCGAGAGTGCCATAATTGCCGAGCTTAACGTTGAAGTAGCCGTGGTTGCCGCCATCGATCACGGGATCGTTCGTGTTGACGAACACGGCTCCGCCGGTGGCGTTCTGGCCAACGATCGTCCCCTGCGGGCCTCGCAGAACCTGGATATTCGCGACGTCGTAATAAGGCTCCATGGTGAAATAACCGGGGAAGGCCGGAACGCCGTCGCGATAGGTGATCACGCCGGTTTCGGTCTGCGTGTTGTGCTCCGCCTTGCCGATGCCCCGAATATTGAAGTCGTTGCCCTGTCCGAAATTGTTGACCGTGATGCTGGGCGCGGCGAACTGCAGGGCGTCGACATTGGTCACACCTTTGTTCGCGAGATCAGTCCCAGTTAGCACGGTACCGGAGATCGCTGTGCGCATCAGGTTCTCGGTACGCCGCCTTGCCGTGATGACGATTTCCGAAGCGTCGACTTCATCCGACGATGCAGCCTGAGCCGAGTCGTCGGGAGCCCCCGTCTGCGCCGTCTGCGCTTCCGCCTGCCCACACCAAACGAGCGCCGCTGCGGACGCGCTCAGCAAAAGCTGATGTGATTTCATGATCTCTCCCCCTCCGGACCTCTCGCATCCGGACCAGCATCGTGCCTTAGATCATGACGAGGTGCAACACTCATTATCGAGCTAGTGAATGAAACGACTGACTCCGGAAGCAACCAGCAGTCGGACGTGGCACATCGCAAGACGCCTCAATTAACTTGGCCTCTAAGGACCAAGCGGTTCGGCATGATAGGGTCGTCGTCGGCCTTACCTATCCCGTTCAAGGTAGCCTGAACATTCGATCGAGAGACACCTTGCCTCCACCGAATGCGACCAACGGCAGCAGCAGTCCTGCCCAGCTCAGGTGCGTCGGCCATGCGTCCGGATAGACAAAGATCTCGATGATTGAGGTCATGACGAGAAGCGCGCCTGCGCTCACCCGAGTGAAGAGGCCAAGGACGAGCAGGATCGGGAATAGGTGCTCGGAGTAGGTCGCGGCGTAGGCGGCGATCTCCGGCTTCACCAGCGGCAGGGCGTATTCGCTTCGGAAGAGTTCGAACGCCGTGTCGTTGACGGTTAGGATTCCGTCGACCTTCGTCCGGCCGGACATGAAAAAGACGGAAGCAATTCCGAGCCGCTGGACGAGCAGCAGAAGCGAGAGGGGGAGCAGCTGCTCTCCTGTCCTGGCGAGCCGGTGGAACGGTGCACGCCATGAGGGCGCGGGAGCTTGCGTGGCCATGATCAATTCCTTTGAGGAGTCGGCGCAAGAAAGGCGCCGAGATTGACGAGGGACGCGAACAGGGCAGCGCCATCGCAGTCGGGGTAAAGCCGGACCGCCGCCGCAAGGCTTGCGCCGACGGTTTCGCCGAGGCGAATGCCGACCAGGATCCGGTGCGCGGGTCGTCCGATCCGGAGCTTGTGCATTAGGAAGGGTGCGGGGCGGGCGAAGAGTGCGCCTTCGTGCTTCCATTCGGGCTCGATCTCGGACGGCATCGCCTGCTGATGCGCGAGCCAGATGCTCATTGCGGGCGTCTGGAGCCAGTTAAAGCGGAGGGCCGGATGAAGCTTGAGCTTCAGCGTTGCCCGGCCAGCATCGTCGATAATGGTGAGCGGTTCTCCGTCGGCAGCCGTGAAGCTCTCGACGTGGAGCCGTTCAACCCGGGCGACATCCGCGAGATACGGCAGGTCGGCGGCCCAGGGCTGCTGCTCGATCCACTCTGCGAACGTCTCGCCGTAAAGGGCAAGGCCTGGTGTACGCGGCGGATGGGCCGATGCGAACTCGACCGCGATTCCCTCGAACATCTCTTCGCCGACGATCTGACCGACGACGGGATAATTGTCTGCAAGTGCCTCGACCGCACCGTGAATCATGGTGTTTCGGTAAACCGCCATCGCGCCGCCGATCGGCTGCTCAATGGTCGCGGCGAACTGGCGCTGGAAGCAAGCAAGGTCAGGCAGCAAGGCGCACCTCCTGCTCCAGGATGGCCTGGGCGCGGTCACGCTCGACCATGAGTTCCGCGAACGGAGGGACGTTGCCATCTCGCTCAATCAAAGTCGGGCGCGGACCGATCTGTCCGATGAAACTCACGTAGAGACCCCAGACTTGCTCGCCGATGGGCGCGTCGTGGCTGTCGATCAGCAATCTGCCGTCGGCGTCGAGCGAATGACCGGCGATGTGAATCTCGTCGACAAGGTTGCCGGGGACATCCGACAGCCAGCCTGCGGCGTCGAAGCCAATATTGTTGGCGCCGACCGCGACATTGTTGACGTCGACGAGCAACTTGCAGCCGCTGCGACGGGCCAGCTCGCGGAGGAAGCTCGTCTCGCTCCATTGATGATGCTGAAGCGGCAAATAGTGGGCTGGGTTCTCGATCAGGATCTCGCGTCCGAGTGCGTCCTGCACCCGGCCGATATTGGCGCTAAGATACGTCAAGGATTCATGCGTCCGCGGAACCGGAAGGAGATCGGGATAGCTGCGCCCATCGAGGCGAGACCAGGCCAAGTGCTCGGACACCAAGTCCGGCTCGAACCGGTCGACGAGGCGCTTGAGCGCGGCGAGATGGTCAGAATCTGGCTTGTTCGTGCTTCCAAGTGACAGCCCGACGCCGTGAAGCGACAAGGGCCGTTCGCGGCGAAGCTCCTCGAGCATCGCCAGGCGAGGCCCGCCGTCGACCATGTAATTCTCTGCGTGAACCTCGAACCAAAGACCCACCGCCCGCGAAGACAGCGCCTCGCTGAAATGCTGCGGCTTGAAGCCGAGGCCGGCGGTGGGAGTCACTTGATCAGGCCTTCTTCGGTGTCAGCGAGCCGACGCCTTTGGGGGTCTTGATTGCGGTGCAGGTGCCCTTCGCGACATATTTCCAAGCGTTGCCCTGGTAGTTGCGCTTGGACGTGCCGGCGCAGGTCGTGCCGGCGCCCGCGGCGCAGTCGTTCTTGCCCGCCAGGGAAATGCCGTAGCACTTGTCCTTGTTGGGCTGCGGCTTCACCGGACCAGCGGTCGCCCCAGTGGAGACCAGGGCCGCAGCCGCGCTCGCGACGGCGATTTGAGTAAGTTTCATGCAAAGCTCTCCTTGTAATCGACTGGGTCTCATTCCCTGTCGCTGCGATTGTCCGGGAATTATCTGGCGAGGTCACAGACCAAGTGCGCATCGGTTCCATGCGCAGTCGGCATCGCCAGTCCGCTGGCGGGACTCGTTCCGGACGTGTAAGTTTCAGCGTCAAGCCTCGCGGGAGACCCGCCATGGAAATGCAGCAGGTGCGCTATTTCGTCGCGCTGGCGGGAACGCTGAATTTCACTCGCGCGGCCGAGCAATGCAATGTCAGCCAGCCTGCGCTGACCCGGGCCATCCAGCAGCTGGAGCATGAGCTCGGCGGCCCTCTGTTCCACCGCGAACGCGGCAATACGCATCTCTCCGAGCTTGGACGGATGATGTTTCCTTACCTGCAGACGGTGGAAGAGAGTTGTCGAGCCGCGCGCAATCAGGCGCGGGCGGTGAAGAAGCTGGAGCAAGCGACGCTGACCATCGGCACGATGTGCACGATCGGCCCGCAGTTGGTCTCCGACCTGCTCGTGCGCTTCCAAGCGCAGCATCCGGGCGTCGAGGTGCGCATCGTCGACACTGGCGCGCCGCAGATGATCGAATTGCTCGAAAAGGGCGATCTCGAAGTCGCGATAGTGGGAATTCCGGGCGAACTGCCTGAGGCCCTGCACCAGCTGCCCATCTTCGAGGAACGGTTCGTTATCGTGCTGCCGCCAAACCATCGGCTCGTCGCGCACAACCCGATCCGCGCCGCCGAGCTGCACGACGAGCCCTATGTCAGCAGATCGAATTGCGAAGTGTTTGAGCCCGTCCGCGACGAGCTCGTTGGCCGCGGGATCATGCTCCGACAAGTGTTCAGCTCGCCCCGCGACGACTGGGTTCAGGGGATGATCAAGGCGGGACTGGGCCTTGGCTTCTTTCCGGAATTCAGCGTCACGGATCCGGACCTCGTCGTCCGGCCGCTGGTCGAACCGAGCTTCACGAGAACGATCTATCTTACGACGGTTCGCGGACGTCCGCATTCGCCGTCGGTCGGGGCCTTCGTGCAGGAAGCGCGCCGCTACCCTTGGCCCTCGTCACGAATGGCGAATGCCGCAGGCGACGCAATCTCCCTCCGCCAGCAAATCATGGCAGTCAGCTAAAGCGTTCAAGGCCGTCGGCACTCCACCGTAGATCGCCAGCTGCATCAGGATCTCCACGATCTCCGTCTTGCTGATTCCGAGCCGCTGGGCCGCTTCGATATGTGTCCGAAGTTGCGGGCCGGCGTGTCCGAGCGTTGCAAGCGAAGAGATTGCGACGATCTCCCGATCACGCAGCGCGAGCATGTCGCGCGCATAAAGATCGCCAAACGCGAACTCGACGACCATCCGGGCAAAGTCGGGAGCGACCTCGGCGATGCGGCTTGTCCGGAGGAACTTCTCCGGTTCGCCCGGGGAGAGATGCAACACCATGTCTACGCCACGACGATAACGCTCACTCATCACCCATCCTTCGCTCTAAGTCCGAGCCCGAGAATCCCGGCGGCAGCGAGAGCCGCGAAAACGCCGGTTACTGCCGCGGACCATCCAAGGCGGTCGAACAGCTGGCCGATCACGGCGGCGCCGACGAGTCCGCCGCAGTAATATGAGGACAGATACAACCCGCTTGCCGACGCCTTGTCGCCCTTGGCGATGCGCCCGACGTGTCCCGTTGCTACCGCCTGCGCGAAGAATGTGCCGACACCCACCAGGGTCAGCCCGGCAATGACCGAGTACAGGTTAGGAAGCAGCAGGAGCACCAGGCCGAACAAGGCCAGCGCCAGGCTTCCGGCCGAGGCCATGCCCGGTCCCGTTCGCCGAATGACCGAGCCGGCCATGGGCGTGGTGATCATCGAGGGCAGGAAAACCAGGAAAACGAGTCCGAGCGCGGTCATCGAAAGCGCGTGCGGCGCCTTCATCAGGACGAACCCCACATAGGTGAAGACTCCGATGAAGCCGAACAGGATGAGGAAGCCGATCGCGTAGGTTCGCCGAAGTGCCGGGTCGGAGAAATGCTCTATCCACGCATTCCAGAAGCGGCCTTTGCGCGCCATCGGCTCGGGCAAATTGCGATGCAGCGTGGAGCTAACCAGCGCAGCGCCCGCAAGATTGAGTAATGCGAAGAAAAGGAAACTGTGCTCGGCGCCGACGAGGCTTGCGACGAAGGCGGCGGTCAGGCGGCCGATCAGATTGCTCGCCACCACGCCGGTGACGTACGCCGCAAGCGCATGCGCCGTCCGGACTTCGCAACGTTCCGCGAGGTGGGTGAGCGTGAGAGTGAAGGCGGCGGCCATGAAGAGCCCTTGGACGACGCGGAGGATCGCGAAGACCGTCAGGCTGGGCGCGAAGGCGAGCAGGGCCGTCGGTACCGACAGGAACAGCAAGCTGAGCGCGATCGCCCGCTTCCGCTCGATGTTCGCGCTGAAGACTCCGACCAGCAGGCCCGAAATGGCCATGCCAAGGGTGCTGGCGTTCGCCGCGAGGCCGATCTGTGCCGGCGACACCCCGTAGGATTGAGCAAGGCTCGGCAGGATTGCCTGCGTCGCGAAGAGGTCGACAAGCGTCAGGAAGCCAATCACCGCGATGAGCAGCGAGCTCTGCGCTGAAAGGCCGGGTTTCTGCATGGTGATGGCGCCGCGCGCGATGTCGGTCATGGCTTTGCCCCTAAGAAGGGGGCGTCCCGTCCAAGGGATAGACGGGACGCCGTGGGCTGCCGGCATGCGAGGGGGAGGCGCCGGCGGGGGACTCTTACTGTCCGTGGAACACGTCGGACGAAAGCAGGACTGCCGGCTCGCTGCCATTGTTGACCCAGTAGTGGCTGAGGCCATCGGCTTCGCGGCTGATTTCGCCGGCCTTGTGCTCGATCGGAGCAGCGCAGGCCGAGCTGTATTCGGTAATCGATCCGCTGACCGTGTAGATCAGCGCCGGGCGATCCTTGTGGCTGTGGAGAGGAACCACTCCGCCCGGCTGTACGACCAGGCGGCGTGTGCGCAACTGACGTCCAGCGACGCCGATTTCGCTCGAAAGATCGATCGAGCTGAGCACGTCGTCGGTGACGCCTTTGGGCATCGTCGGTGCGTTGGCGAGATCGTTTGCACCCGCAGTCGTGCACGAGGCCGCAGCCGCCGGGCTGGCTAAGCTGGCCGCGGCGGCAACGGCAATGGCGGCCGTCGCAAGCTTGGTCTTCAGGTTGAACATTGCCGTCTCCTAAGGTTCGAAATTCGAACATCGCGAAGGCCGGGCTGCAGGATGCGAGAGAGTGTTTCGGTCCCGTGCGTCATCGGCTGAGGTGCCGGCCTTCACGACGCTTCATCAAATTACGAACCGGTGGGTCCTCGCGGAAATCGCAAGGTCGCATGGACTCGATGCACGAAGCGCATTTCCATGCTGACCGCGCCTGCACGATCCTAGGGGCTCAACACTTTTGGAGCTTCGAGATGGACATGCAGGTCGAGCAACAGACGGCAACGGCGTACCCGCTTTCCCCGCTTTCGGGGAAGACCGCCGTCGTCACGGGATCGACCAGCGGCATCGGCCTCGGGATTGCCCGTGCCTTTGTCGAAGCGGGTGCGAACGTGATCATCAATGGCCTGGGCGAGCAGAGCGCGATCGATCTTGTTTGCGAGGATCTCGACGGCATCTCCGGCGGCCGCGTCGCTTACAATGGCGCGAACCTGATGAAGCCGGCGGAAGCGACCGGCCTCATCCAGGAAACCATCGTCGAGTTCGGTGGGATCGAAATCCTGGTGAACAATGCCGGGATCCAGCACGTCAGCCCGATCGAGACATTCCCGCCCGAGAAATATGAGGCGATCATCGCCCTCAATCTCTCGGCGAGCTGGTACACGTCGCGCGCCGCTTTTCCGGCGATGAAGGAGTCCGGTTACGGGCGGATCATAAACGTCGCGTCCGCGCACGGGCTCGTCGCATCGCCTTTCAAGAGCGCATATGTCGCCGCCAAGCACGGCGTGATCGGACTGACCAAGACCATTGCGCTCGAGGGTGCCGAGCATGGCATTACTGCCAACGCCATTTGCCCTGGCTACGTCTGGACGCCGCTCGTCGAGAACCAGATCGGCGACACGGCCAAGGCGCGGGGCATCAGCCGCGAGGAAGTTATTCGCGACGTCCTGCTAGCCGCACAGCCCAACAAGCGCTTCGCTGACGTCGAGGAGCTGGGAGCTCTCGCAGTATTCCTGTGCAGTCCGGGCGGCCGTTCGATAACCGGCACCGCGCTCCCGGTCGACGGCGGCTGGACGGCGCACTGAGGCCCGACATGATCACAACGCAAGAGCGGCCGCACGTTGTTATCGTCGGAGCGGGCTTCGGAGGACTCGCCGCGGCCAAGCGCCTGGCGAACAAGCCGGTGGACGTGACGGTCGTCGATCGCCGCAACCATCACCTGTTCCAGCCCTTGTTGTACCAGGTCGCGACGGCGGCCTTGTCACCTGCCGACATTGCGGCGCCGATCCGTTCAATCCTGTCTAAGGCGCGCAACGTGCGGGTGCTTCTCGATGAAGTGACGGACGTCAATTCGGTAACCAGCAGCGTGCGGCTCGCGAGCGGCGACAGGTTGAATTACGATTGGCTGATCCTCGCGACAGGCTCGCGCCACAGCTATTTCGGGCACGCCGAATGGGCGGCAAATGCGCCGGGACTCAAGAGCATTGAGGATGCGACGGCTATCCGCCGCAATGTCCTCCTCGCACTCGAACGCGCGGAAACGGAAACGCATCCCGAGCGCCGCCAAGCGCTGCTGACCTTCGTCGTCATCGGTGGCGGACCCACGGGCGTGGAGATGGCAGGCGCCATCGCCGAGCTCGCGCGGCGGTCCGTCTCCAGCGACTTCCGCAGCATCACTCCGGGCTGCTCGAGAGTGATCCTCGTCGAAGCTGGCGAGCGAGTGCTCCCTACTTTTCCGAAGGCGCTTTCCAACGCCGCGAAGCAATCGCTGGAAGACCTGGGCGTCGAGGTGATGCTCGGATCCCCCGTCCGCGATCTCGGCTCGGGCTACGTGCTTTGCCAGTCGCGGCTGATCCTCGCGCATACGATCGTCTGGGCGGCCGGCGTGGAGGCGTCTCCCGCGGCCGGCTGGCTCGATGCCGAGCATGACACCAACGGCCGAATCTTCGTCGATGCCGACCTTCGAGTGCCGCGCCTAGACCAAATCTTCGCAATCGGTGACACGGCCAATGCGGCGGGTCCCGACAATCGGCCGCTTCCGGGCGTCGCGCCCGTGGCCAAGCAGCAGGGAGTCTACGTCGGCAACGTGATCCTCGGCAAAGCCAAGGGCGACTTTGCCTATCGCGACTACGGCAACCTCGCGACGGTCGGCCGGAGCAAGGCGGTGATCGACTGGGGGCAGTTGCAGATGACCGGCTTTCCCGCCTGGCTCGTCTGGTCCTTCGCCCACATCTGGTTCCTGATCGGCTTCCGAAGCCGGATCGCCGTCATGACCAGCTGGCTGTGGAGCTACGTCGCATACCACCGGAGCGCGCGCCTGATCACCGGCGACGTCGCCGTCCAGGCCCCTCCAAGGCCAATCACACTTGAAAGGATATGCGCATGACTTCGCTCGCGAAGGAGGTGGCCGCGCTCGGCCAGACCGTGATGGTGTTGCAGGGCGGCGGAGCGCTCGGCGCCTATCAGGTCGGCGTGTACGAGGCGCTCGACGAGGCCGGCATCGCCCCGCAGTGGGTGATCGGGACGTCGATCGGCGCCATCAATGCGTCGCTGATCGCTGGAAGCAAGCCGGGCGAGCGCGTCGAAAAGCTCTGCGAATTCTGGTCGCGTGTGCAGAATGATCATCTCGTTCCGCAAGGCCTGCCAAACTGGATGGCGGCTGCGGCGCGAAACTTTCGAGCGGTCACGGCCGGGGTTCCCGCATTCTTCAGCCCCAATCCGATGGCATTCCTGAGCCCTCACAACCGGCTCGGAGCCGAAGCGGCCGGCTATTACTCGGTCGATCCGCTACGCCGAACGCTGGAAGAGCTGATCGACTTCGAGCAGCTCAACAAGGGCGGCACGCGAATCACCGTTGGCGCGTCGAGCGTGCGCACGGCTGAGATGCGCTACTTCGACAGTCGCGACATGCCGCTCGGCCTGGATCATGTGCTTGCGTCCGGGGCGCTTCCACCGGGCTTCCCACCAGTCCGCATCGACGGAGAACTCTACTGGGACGGCGGCATTCTCTCGAACACGCCGGTCGAGGTCGTCTTCGACGACAATCCGCGGAAAAACAGCCTCGTCTTCGCGGTCCACATCTGGAACCCGCATGGGCCTGAGCCCGAGACGGTCTGGGAGGTGATGAACCGCCAGAAGGACGTGCAATATTCCAGCCGAGCTGCGGCTCACATCAAACGCCAGCGCCAGCTGCACAAGATGCGGCACATCATCGCCGAGCTGAGCAAGATGGTGCCGAGCGAGAAACGCCTTGAGAACAAGTTCGGCGACATGTCGTCCTACGGTTGCCTGACCCGGATGCATGTTGTCCGACTGCTCGCGCCCGCCCTCGATTACGAGGATCACAGCAAGGACATCGACTTCAGCGCCAACGGCATCCGACGCCGGCGCGAGGCCGGCTATCGCGACACGATGGAGACGCTCGAACGCGCTCCCTGGCGCGATCCGGTCGACGACATCGAAGGCTTCATCCTCCACGAGGCGAGCGGCGGACGAATGGTCCAGACCGCCGCCGCACGCTGAGGGCCATCATGCTGCAGCGAACCAACTCAAGGCGGTCGATCGCCGTTCTTCTCGGATCCGTGCGACGCGACCGCATGGGCGCACGGGCCGCGCAATTGGTCGTCCGCGAGCTCGAGGAACGGGGTCACGAAGTTCATCTCGTGGACCCTCTCGACCTGCAGCTTCCGCTGCTCGATCGCATGTATAAGGAACATCCAGAGGGCGAAGCACCTGCAAACCTGGAAAGGCTCGCGCAGCTCTATCGCAGCGTCGACGGGTTCCTGGTGATCAGCGCGGAATACAACCACGGCATTCCGCCGGCTTTGAAGAACCTGCTCGACCATTTCCTCGAGGAGTATTTCTGGCGGCCGTCCGGAATCGTCTGTTACTCGGCCGGCGGTTTTGGAGGCGTCCGCGCAGCGATGCAGCTTCGAATGACGCTCGCGGAGCTGGGAATGCCGAGCATTCCGAGCATCCTTCCGATCCCCCGCATCGCCGAAACCATCACCGATGATGGTGAGGCGTCCGAAATCACGATCCGCTCGATGAGCCGCTTCCTCGACGAGTTCCTCTGGTACGCGGGCGCGCTTGCCGAAGCGCGGGTCGATGGGACGCCTTACTGAGCGTCGATACGCCGCGCGCATGAAACCGATGTGGTTTCGCGATTTCTCCTCGAGGCCCGGAGCGGCGAAAATCCGGCCCATAGGCAAGGAGATTTGCGATGAGGCTCAGAAGCACCAAGCTCCACAAGAAGTTCCTGGCGGTCCTGCTGCTCGCGGGCCCGGGCACGGTTCTCACCCCCGTGCTCACTGCGGCAAAGGCGGCGACGCCGATCGAAGCCGCTCCGGCCGAGGGCGTGATCAAGCAGAAGAGCGATTACGGCTTCGACGAGACGGTCACGCGCCTCAAGGCCGACATCGCTACAAAGGGCATCAAGTTCTTCGACGAGATCGACCAGACGGCGCTCGGAGCCGGGGCCGACCTGCCAATCAACCGCTCCAAGCTTCTGCTGTTCGGCAATCCGCCGCTCGGAGTGCAGTTCCTGCAGTCCAATCCGCTGGCGGGCCTCGACTGGCCGGTCCGCATGCTCGTCACTCAGGACGACAATGGACTCGTCTGGGTCAGTTGGACCGACTTCCGGTTCGTCGCCAACCGCTACAAGCTCGAGGATCGCGACGCCCAGATCGCGATGGCGAGCGAAGTCTCAGCGTCCATCGCTTCAGCTACGAGGAAACAGCCATGAGGACTTCCCGCCCCATCCTTACCGGTCCGCTCCAGCGTCCCGACCTTGTTTCCGTTCTTGCTTACGTTAATCGAACCGGCCGTTCTCAAAGATGCGTCGACGGCAGCTTTGGCGGTGCCGAAGTGCATCTCGAACGGCTTGCCGCCGCTGCCGGATCGCAGTGAACGGGGAAGCATTGATCGCCGCGATGAACGGGGGCCTTCCGCAACTGCGCGGAAGGCTCCTCTGGTCATATCGCGGCATTTGGACGCTCCTGGCCGCAGCAACAGTCGCAACCCTTGCGTCGACGCTTCTCGATGGAACGATGCAGCCGTGGGTGCTGGGCATCAGGCTCGTTAAATCGGCAATCCTGATCGCCGTTGCGGCGGTCTTGTTCTGGAAGCGCCCGCGCGATCCCGTTGCTGCTATCCTTGGGCTGGCATTCCTTTGCTGGACCATCACCAGCAGCGTGGATTTCACCTCGGCAGAAGTCTTGCCGATGGTTCTCGACCGGCTCCGTTTCCTGCTGTTCGCGCTGGCTTTGCTGCTCTTCCCCGACGGGAAATGGCGACCGCGCTGGACCCGCCAAGTCGCCGTCGTGAGCATCATCGTCTTCATGCTTGGAGTCGTGGAAGCGATCGGCATTCAGCCGACGCGCCTGTTCCTGCCGCTCGCGATCGTTTGTGTGATCGCGGCGATATCTTCCCTGATCCAGCGCTTTCGGCGAACGTCGAGCGAGACGCAGCAACAGCAGTTGAAATGGGTCTCCTTCGGGCTCGTCACTGGTGTGTCTCTCATTCTAACGGCGCGCGCCTGCGCATTTTTCTCCAGTCCGGCGGTGGCATTCGAAGCAATGTTTCAACTTGGAATCGTCGTAGTCGCGCTCGGCTTCCTCGTACCGCTGCTGCGTTATCGGCTCTACGATGCCGAGGCGGTCATCAGCCGATCGGTCGGCTACGCTGTTCTAACAGCGGCGCTTGTTGCCACTTTCGCTGGAACTGAGGCGCTGATCGAACTGCTCGGGCAGAGGTATCTCGGCTCCAGTATTGGTCAGGCCTCAGGCGCCATTGCAGCTGCCTTAGCGGCCGTTCTGCTCGCGCCGCTCAATGAGCGCACCAGCAAATGGTCCGAGCACCATTTTCAACGGGACCTAGTTCACCTGAAAAGGCACCTTCCCGAACTGCTGGCCCAGATTCCGGCCAGTTGGTCGCCACGCCAAATCGGAGCCGCCGTGCTGCCGCAATTTGTCGAAGCAATCCACGCCACTAGAGCTGCGGTAACGATCGACGGCAAGGTAATCGCCGCGGGGGGGTGCACGATTAAGGAGGCGAAACGGTTCCGCAACCAGTTTCCACTCGAGCTCCGGCTCCATAGTCATTTCGGGCAATTGAGAGGAGCCCTACTCCTCGGCGCGCGCCCCGACATGACGACTTACGGCAAAGACGAACGGGAAGCCGTCGAGGTAGTATTGCCATCGCTCAGCCGCGTCATTTTGGCTTCTCTTGAGCGGGCCAAGGCTCACCGACGTACGAGTGACTCCGAGCGTCGTATTGGGGCACGCCTGAGCGATCTTTCGATGAGAATGGAAGCGCTAGAGCGGGTCTCAAGCCAGAAAACACGTTCGAGTCGAAGGCACCATTCGGCATGATGGGGTCCCCTGCCCGACCGAGCTTCTCTTAGTGGTCATGACCTAGTTCGGCCGTCCGGTAGGGACGGGAGGATTCGTTCGCTCAACTTGATCGCCAGCCGCTCGGCACCGAAGTTGAAGTAAAGCTCTAACCAAGGTAAATAATTCCTCGCCAAGCTCGGGGCGCCCCATGAGGGAGTGACTGAGCATGCGCGAGCAAGCTTCCCTCCGTACTTTGTGCCGGCCATCAGCGCTTCGGCGTAGCTGCTGCATTCGCCTACCCGACGAGATCGTCAAAGATCCCGACCCGAGCACGTTCGACGCCGAACTGGCCTTTGCTTCGGGCGCTTCACCGACCTTCAATAGCCCCGACATCAACACGATCAACCTGTGGCCAATCGCCCCGATCGACGCGATTGACGCGATCGTCCGCAACCTGTCGCCTGACGCTTCCGCACAGCGGACGCGGGTGGACGTGAGTTGGACGCCTTTCGGCATCGGTCTGCAACGAATCCCGATCTTCTCGTCCTTCGTCGACCTAGCGAAAGCGGGCAGCGGGGGAAGCGAACAGCAGCTGAGCTGGCCGACGCCGACAGCGATGAAGGCGACGGGAAGATTCAGCGTCTTCGTCGACATCGCACATCCTTATGACCGCGATCTTCTGAACAACCGCGGACAACAGACGGTGGACGGACTTCAGACTAGTGCCGGCCGTTCCAAGACCTTCACCTTCCCGGTCCGTAATCCGTCATCCTCGCCGCAGTCCATCTCGCTCAGCATCGTTCCGTCGCCTGAAGCAGTGTGGGCAACCGTGAGCCCCGCAACCTTGTCGCTCGCCGGCGGTGCGCAGCAGAACGTAACCGTGAAAATCACGGTGCCTACGAGTGTGCCAGCATCGCCTGCAGGCACGTTGATTACGGCAACTATCGACCTCATCGCGATCGCGGCCGGGAGGCTCGTCGGCGGCATCTCGTTCCTTATTCTCGTGGACAGCTGAGGCGGCAATGCACTCAAGAATCTGCATCAGGCTTGGGTTGATCGCCGGCGCGGCGGTCGGCCTGTTCATCAATCTCTTGCATACGCCGGCATGCTGCGGGACCCAGGCACCCCTGACGGCCGTGCAGACCATCGCCTACGGAATCCTCACGGCCTTGGTCGTGAACATCATCGCCGCCGCATTCGCCTGCCTGCTTTCACGCCGGCCAAACACGGTGCTGATCACGATCGCTTTGGTGCTCGCGCTGCTGGCCGGTGCTTCTCTTGGGCCGGTCGCCTACGCCCTTCCCCATCCTAGTGTGGCGATGTTTGTCTGCGCGATCTTGGGAGCGCTGCTCGGTTTCATGCTTTGCTGGCTGCTTTGCCGAGAACGATTTGCGCGAGGTCTGCGATGAGCGATCCAGTCTGTGGTGCCCAGCAGCCCGGGACTATTCCAAGCCCGTTTGACTGGTGGCCATTTGTCGCCGCAGGCGCTGTCGCTGCGGCCCTCGGTTATGTCTACGCCAGTGGCGTCCCTGGTGTTAACGGCATCCTCGGTGCGCTTGGCTACGCCCCGCTAGGAACTGCCTTCGGTCCGGCGATGATCACCGGTGCTGCGGCGGGGGCGGCGGCAATCGTCGTGCTGGTTCTGTACTACGCACTTCAGCCGGATGGCTGCATACGATCGATCCCGAAAGGCCAAGCAGTGTGCTTCTCCGGAATCGTGGAAGAGGTTTCGGACACGAGCTCAACGGCGGTCGACGTGCTCGCCCCGTTCGCAATTCCGCCGGCCGGCATTTTCAACGTCGTCGTGA
>Ga0307415_100000098_pt1 | contig 36905 bp, 37 predicted proteins | sample DK1Cmetagenome_FD_204524 | JGI IMG/M metagenome (GOLD analysis project Ga0307415, IMG submission 204524) | Maize rhizosphere microbial communities from greenhouse at UC Davis, California, United States - DK15-C-2 | ecosystem: Host-associated > Plants > Roots > Rhizosphere > Soil | place: USA... | reverse complement strand
GACGCGGCCCGCCTGACCGAGGGCTCCCCACCTCCCCCTGAGCTGATCATTCCGAAGCAGGATTCGCCCGGCAGCGACGAAGGAAGGTGACGCCGTGGCTCAGCGGACGAGCGCGACGCTCGACATCACGTGGTTGGTCAACGATCTGGTCGATCGGGTCGCCCACGTGGAGCACGCGGCGGTCCTCTCCTCCGACGGCCTGCTGATCGCCCGCTCCACCCGCCTCGGACGGGAGGACGCGGAGCACCTCTCGGCGGTCGCCGCCGGGCTGCACGGGCTCGCCCGCGGGGCGGGTCGACGGTTCGCCCGCGGCGCGGTACGGCAGACCATCATCGAGATGGAGGCGGGATTCCTCTTCGTCAGCGCCGGCGGCAACGGGGCATGCATCGCGATCCTGGCCACCGAGGACGCCGACGTGGGCCTCATCGCGTACGAGATGGAGATGCTCGTCGCCCGCGTCGGGCCGTACCTGTCGACACCCGTGCGGTCCAGCGCGGCGGCCGAACGGTAACGAAACGATGGTTCCCGATCCACCCGATGCGGTCTGGCTCGACGACGACGCGGGGCCGGTCGTGCGTCATTACGCGATGACGCTCGGCCGCACCCGGCCGACCCGCGGCGAGTTCGACCTCATCACGCTCATCATGGCGACGCGCCCGGTCACCAGCGGAGATCTCGGTCTGCAGCCGGAGCACGACGCCATCCTGCGACACAGCCAGAGCCCGGTCTCGGTCGCCGAGATCGCCACCCGGCTGGACCTGCCGGTCGGCACGGTCCGCGTGCTCCTCGGCGATCTTCTCGACCGTGGCTTCATCCGGACACGGTCCCCCGTGCCCGCCACCCAGATGCCCACCGAGCGCGTATTCAAGGCGGTTCTCGATGGCCTTCGCTCCCTCTGATACCGACATCGACGGTGAATCGCTCCCCGTCGCGCTCAAGATCATAGTTGCCGGGGGGTTCGGGGTCGGCAAGACGACGCTGGTCGGCTCCGTGAGCGAGATCCAACCCCTGCTGACCGAGGAGTACCTGACCGACGAGAGCGTCGGCGTCGACGACGTCTCCGGCGTCGAGGCCAAGTCCACCACCACCGTGGCCATGGACTTCGGCCGCATCACGCTCAACCACGACCTGGTGCTGTACCTGTTCGGCACGCCCGGCCAGGACCGCTTCCTGTTCGTCTGGGACGAGCTGTCCCTGGGCGCGATCGGCGCGATCGTGCTGGCCGACACCCGCCGGCTCGCCGACTGCTTCCCCTCGGTCGACTACTTCGAGCGCCGCGGCGTGCCCTTCATCGTCGCGGTCAACTGTTTCGAGAACACCCGCGACTACGAGCCGACCGAGGTCCAACTCGCGCTCAATCTCGACGACGGCGTGCCGGTCATCCTCTGCGACGCCCGCAAGCGCGACTCGGCCAAGGAGACCCTCATCGCCCTCGTCGAGCACGCGATGCGGGCCGCGTGGGGCCACCAGGACGAACCCGCCCCCGTCTGACCGCGCGTTTCAGCGCCGATCATGGACTTAAGTCCATGATCGGCGCTGTTTGACGTCCCGAACTCCATGATCGCGGGGATCTCGGCGTACGGAAGTGGCGGCGGGTGGCGGGCGGGTGGCGGAAAGTGTCGGTGGGGCGTGGCAGGGTGTCGGGTGTGTACCGGGAGCTCGAATGGGATCTGCCCGCCGGCGTGCTCTGGACACGGTCGGGGGCGGCCACGACAGGCGGAACGGCGGGGGCCAGGGACAGTGCGGGAGCGGAGACGACGGGGGTCGTCCGGGTGATGCCGGACGGGTGCATCGACCTGGTCTGGGCGGACGGGGACCTGTTCGTGGCCGGTCCGGACACGGTGGCCCACGATGCACCGGTCGGGCCGACGTACGTGGGCGTGCGGTTCCACCCCGGATGGGGCCCGGTGCTGCTCGGGGTGCCGGCCGACGAGCTCCGCGACGGGCGGGTCCCGCTCGACGCGCTCTGGCGCTCGGTCGACGCCCGCCGCCTGGCCGAGGCGGCGGCCGGCGCGCCGGTCGCGGCGCTGACCGCGGTTGTCCGGGAGCGCCTGCACCGCACCGGCCCGCCGGAGGAGATCATCCGTCGGCTGGCCCGGGCCCTGGGGTCGGGCGAGGCCATCTCGACGACGGCGCGACGGCTGGCGATGAGCCCCCGTCAGTTGCAGCGCCGCAGTCTCGCCTCGTTCGGGTACGGCCCCAAGACGCTGGCCCGGGTGCTGCGCTTCGACCGCGCGCTCGCGCTGGCCCGCCGGGGCGTGCCGGCCGCCCGCGTCGCCGCCACCACCGGCTACGCCGACCAGGCCCATCTGGCCCGCGAGGTGCGGGCGCTGGCCGGCGTACCCCTCACCAAGCTCCTCGGGGAGCCGGCTCAGGCCTGAGCCAACGGCGCGAACAGGTCGACCGCGTTGCCGTCCGGGTCGAGCACGACGGCGTACCGCTGGCCCCAGAACGCGTCCCACGGCTCGCGGTGTCCCCGGTAGCCGGCGCCCACCAGGTCGGCGTAGACCCGGTCGACCGCGGCCGGGTCCGCGCAGCCGAAGGCGAGCGCGACGCGGTGTCCCCCGGTCGGCGGTGTCCAGTCCGGGTCGAACGAACGGATCGTCTCCTCGTCGTCCCACGCCAGGCGCAGCCCGCCGGGCAGGGTGACCTCGACATGCGGTTCCTTCTCGGCCGAGTCCTCGAAGGAGAAGCCGAGGCGGCGGTAGAAGGTCAACGACGCCGACATGTCCTTGACGACGATCCCGATGAGATCGAGTTGAGGGGTCATGACCCGATTCTGCGACGGTCCCGGCGTACCGGTCTTGAAGAAATCAGACGTGCTGCGATGATGACGCCCGTGCGCACACAGGTCGCCATCATCGGCGCCGGACCGGCCGGGCTGCTCCTGGCCCACCTCCTGCACCGCGAGGGCATCGAGTCCGTCGTGCTGGAGGCGCGCGGCCGCGAGTACGTGGAGAAGCGCGTGCGGGCCGGCGTCCTGGAGCAGACCAGCGTGGAGCTGCTGCGGGAGGCCGGCGCCGGCGAGCGGCTCGACCGCGAGGGCCTGGTCCACGAGGGCATCTCGCTGCGGTTCGACGCGGCCGACCACCGCATCGCGTTCACCGAGCTGACCGGCCGGTCCATCACCGTGTACGGGCAGCAGGAGGTGGTCAAGGATCTCATCGCCGCCCGCCTCGCGGCCGGGGCGCCGCTGGAGTTCGAGGTCACCGACGTCGCCGTGCACGACCTGACCACCGATGCGCCCCGGGTCACGTATGTCGACGCCGCCGGCCGCCCCGGCGAGCTGGTCTGCGATGTGCTCGCCGGGTGCGACGGGTTCCACGGCGTGACCCGCGACGCGATCCCGGCCGGGGCGCTGACCGTCTACGAGCACGCGTACCCGTTCGCGTGGCTGGGCATCCTGGCCGAGGCCCCCCCGTCGCACGAGGAGCTGATCTACGCGTACCACGAACGGGGCTTCGCCCTGCACAGCATGCGCTCGCCCCGGATCACCCGGCTGTACCTGCAGGTGGCGCCGGACGAGTCCATCGAGGCGTGGCCGGAGACGCGCATCTGGGGCGAATTGCACGCCCGCCTGGCCGCCGACGGGTTCAGCCTCACCGAGGGCCCGGTGCTGGAGAAGGGCATCACCGGCATGCGCAGCTTCGTGGTCGAGCCGATGCGGTACGGCCGGCTGTTCCTGGCCGGCGACGCCGCGCACATCGTGCCGCCCACCGGGGCCAAGGGGATGAACCTGGCCATGGCCGACGTACGCCGGCTGGCGGCCGCGGTGACCGACCTCCTGCGCCACGGACGCGGGGGCGGGCTCGACGCGTACAGCGACGCCTGCCTGCGCCGGGTGTGGCGGGCCGAGCACTTCTCGTGGTGGATGACGTCGATGCTGCACCGGTTCGAGGGGACCGATGCGGAGTTCCAGCGGCGGCTGCAGCTCTCGCAACTGCGCTACACCGCGTCGTCGCCGGCGGCCGCCACCAGCCTGGCCGAGAACTACGTCGGCCTCCCCTTCGACGCCATCTGACGGTCACCCGGGTGTCGGTAGGGTGACCCTGTTGAACACAAGGTGTTTGCCGGGGGTCCCTGCATAACACGTTGCGGGCCGGCCACGGCCTCTGCCTACGCTTGGTGACTGTCATGGGTACGCCGGGGACACTCGCCGCGGATGCCGAGGTGCTGGCGCGCCTCGGCCGGCTGGCGCTGCGCGACGAGCACCGGCTGCGGCGGCGGCTGGAGGCGGCCGGCCGGCAGCGCGATCCGGCCCGGAGGGCGGCCGCCCTGGCCGCCCTGGAACCGGACATCGCGGCCGCCGAGGCGAGGATCGCGGCCCGTCGCGCCGCGGCGCCGGCGGTGTCGTACCCCGACGAGCTTCCGGTCAGCCAGCGCCGCGACGACATCGCCGACGCCATCCGCGACCACCAGGTGGTCATCGTGGCCGGCGAGACGGGTTCGGGGAAGACCACACAAATACCGAAGATCTGCCTGGACCTGGGCCGCGGCGTGCGCGGGATGATCGGGCACACGCAGCCCCGCCGGATCGCGGCCCGGTCGGTGGCCGAGCGCATCGCCGAGGAGCTGGCCACCCCGTTGGGCGACGCGGTCGGCTACCAGGTCCGGTTCACCGGCCGGGTCGGCGACTCCACGCTGGTGAAGCTGATGACCGACGGCATCCTGCTGGCCGAGACCTCCCGGGACCGGTCGCTGCTGGCCTACGACACGATCATCGTGGACGAGGCCCACGAACGGAGCCTCAACATCGACTTCCTGCTGGGCTACCTGACCCAGCTGCTGCCCCGCCGGCCCGACCTGAAGGTCGTCATCACGTCGGCCACGATCGACCCGGACCGGTTCTCCCGGCACTTCGGGGGCGCTCCGGTCGTCGAGGTGTCCGGCCGCACGTACCCGGTCGAGGTCCGCTACCGCCCCCTGGTCGAGGACGCCACCGAGGACGGGCCCGAGGGCGACGACGGCGAGGTGGTACGGGACCAGATCCAGGCGATCTGCGAAGCGGTCGACGAGCTGTGCGCCGAGGGGCCGGGCGACATCCTGGTCTTCCTCTCCGGCGAGCGGGAGATCCGCGACACCGCCGACGCGCTGCGCCGCCTGCAGCGACCCGCGATGGAGATCCTGCCGCTCTACGCCCGGCTGTCGACCGCGGAGCAGCACCGCGTGTTCGCGCCCCACACCGGCCGGCGGGTCGTGCTGGCCACGAACGTCGCCGAGACCTCGCTGACCGTGCCGGGCATCCGCTACGTGGTCGACCCCGGTACGGCCCGCATCTCCCGCTACAGCCAGCGCCTGAAGGTGCAGCGCCTGCCGATCGAGCCGGTGTCGCGGGCCTCGGCCAACCAGCGCAAGGGCCGCTGCGGCCGCACCTCCGACGGCATCTGCATCCGGCTCTACACCGAGGCCGACTTTTCCTCCCGGGCCGAGTTCACCGACCCGGAGATCCTGCGGACCAACCTCGCGTCGGTCATCCTGCAGATGGCGGCCCTGGACCTGGGCGACATCGAGTCGTTCGGATTCCTCGACCCGCCCGACCGGCGCAGCGTCAACGACGGCGTGGCCCTGCTGCGGGAGCTGGGCGCGTTCGAGATGTCCACCAAGGACCGTCTGACCCCGTTGGGCCGCCGGCTGGCCCAGCTTCCGGTCGACCCGCGCCTGGGCCGGATGATCCTGGAGGCCGAACGCAACGGCTGCGTGCGCGAGGTGCTCATCGTCGCCGCGGTACTGTCCATACAGGACCCTCGCGAGCGGCCGCTGGACAAGCGGGAGGCGGCCGACGCCCAGCACGCCCGCTTCCGCGACCCGGAGTCGGACTTCGTCACCTACCTCAATCTGTGGAACTACCTGACCGACAGGCAACGCGAGCTGTCCTCCAGCCAGTTCCGTCGGCTGTGCCGCACCGACTTCCTCAACTATCTTCGGGTACGCGAGTGGCAGGACCTGGAGAGCCAGCTCGGCCAGATCGTGCGCACCATGGGCACCTCCCGCAACGCCGAGCCGGCCCCGGCCGGCGCCGTGCACACATCCCTGCTGGCCGGGCTGCTGTCCCACATCGGCCTGCGGGACCTGGAGAAGCCGGAGTACCTCGGCGCGCGGGGAGCCCGGTTCGCCGTCTCCCCCGGCTCGACCCTGTTCCGCAAGTCGACCCGCTGGGTGATGGCCGCCGAACTGGTCGAGACCACCCGGCTCTGGGCCCGGGACGTGGCCCGCATCGAGCCGGAGTGGGCCGAGAAGCTGGCCGGCCACCTGGTCAAGCGCACGTACAGCGAGCCGCACTGGGACGCCGAGGCCGGCTCGGTGCGCGCCTTCGAACGGGTCACCCTGTACGGGTTGCCCCTCATCGTGTCGCGGAAGGTCCAGTATGGACGAGTCGACCCGGTGCTCTCCCGCGAGCTGTTCATCCGGCACGCGCTGGTGGAGGGCGACTGGAGCACGCGGCACGAGTTCTTCCACCGCAACCGGGCCCTGGCCGACGAGGTCCGCGAGCTGGAGGAGCGGGCCCGGCGGCGCGACATCGTGGTCGACGACGAGACGCTGTTCGCGTTCTATGACGCCCGGGTCGGCGCCGAGGTCGTCTCGGCCCGGCACTTCGACACGTGGTGGAAGCGGACCCGCCGCACCCAGCCGGACCTGCTCACCCTGACCCGCGACATCCTGGTCAACGCGGGGGCGGCCGGGCTGGCGGCCGACGACTACCCGGCCACCTGGCGTCAGGGTGAGCTGGAGTTCGAGCTGACGTACCGGTTCGAGCCGGGCGCGCCCGACGACGGCGTGACCGTCCACATTCCACTACCGGTGCTGGCCCAGGTGTCCCCGGTCGGGTTCGACTGGCAGGTGCCCGGCCTGCGGGCCGACCTCGTCACGGCGCTGATCCGGTCGCTGCCGAAGGCGCTGCGGCGCAACTTCGTGCCCGTACCGGACTTCACCGCGTCCTTCTTGGACGCGGCGCCGGCCTCCGAGGGGTCGATGGTCGACGCCCTGGCCGACCACCTGCGGCGGCTGACCGGCGTCGTCGTCGCTCGCGGCGATTGGGCGCTGGACCGGGTACCCGACCACCTGCGCGTGACGTTCCGGGTCGTCGACGCCGACGGCGCGGTCGTGGCCGAGGGCAAGGATCTGGTCGCCCTGAAGCGCCAGCTCGTGCCGAGGGCCCGCGGCGCCGTGGCCGAGCTGACCGAGGACCTCGAGCGGGAAGGGCTGACCGAATGGACGCCCGGCACGCTGGCCCGGGTCGTCGAGCGGCGCCGGGCCGGGTACGCGGTCAAGGCCTATCCGGCGCTGGTCGACCAGACCGACAGCGTGGCCGTCCGGGTCTTCCCCACCGAGGAGGAGCAGGCCCGCGCCATGTGGGCCGGCACGCGGCGGCTGCTCATGCTGGAGGTGCCGACGCCGGTACCGACGCTGTCCAAGCGCCTCACCCCGGCCGTCAAGCTCGGGCTGACCCGCTACCCGTACCAGACCGTGCCCGAGCTGCTCGACGACTGCGTGACCTGCGCCGTCGACGCCATCGTGGAGCGCGCGGGCGGGCCGGCCTGGGACACCGAGGGCCACGCGCGGCTGCGTGACGCGGTACGGGCCGAGCTGCCCGACACCACGGCCGAGGTCGTCCGGGTCACCGAGCGGGTCGTGGCCGCCGCCCACGAGGTACGCGGACGGCTCGCCGCCACCTTCCCGCCCCCGCTGACGGCGTCGGTCGAGGACATGCGGGCCCAGCTCGTGGCGTTGATCGCGCCCGGCTTCGTCAGCGGCGCCGGCTGGCGGCACCTACGCGACCTGCCGCGCTACCTCGCCGGGATCGGGCGGCGGCTGGAGCGGCTGCCGGCCAACCCGGCCCGCGACCGGGACTGGATGGACGAGGTGGCCGAGGTCCGGGCCGAGTACGACGACCTGCTCGCCACCCTGCCGCCCGGTCGGCGCGACGACGCCGACGTGCGTGAGGTCCGCTGGATGCTGGAGGAGCTGCGGATCAGCCTGTTCGCCCAGGAGCTGCGCACCGCGTACCCGATCTCGGCCGTCCGCGTCTATCGGATACTCGACCGCCTCCGCGCACCATGATCCTCTTCTCAACCCCGATCATGAAGTTAACGCCATGATCGGCGCTCTTTCCTGACGTCAGGTCCATGATCGAGGAGGTCATGGGCAGAACAAGACGTATACCCGTGCCCTCGACCTCCAAACCCCTGCGGCAAGATATCGGATGATCGGATGACCCCCAAACACGGCGGAACGGGCACAATCCACTGATGCGCGAAGGACTCTTGAACCGGCGACAGCGCGTGCTGTCGTGGATCGGGCTCGTGTTACTGGCTGGACAGGCGCCCGTCGCGGCCCGGTTCCTACCCGACGAGTCGTGGCTGTTCAGCCTCGTCGTGGCGGCCCTGGTGGCGGTACCCCTGGTCGCCGACGACCACCTCCGCCGCGCGCGACGCTCCGACTGACCGAGCCGCCGGGGTCAAGATCCCCCGCCGCCCCAGGCGACAAAGGTCGCGTCGATCATGAGCTGCGTCGATCATGAACCCAGGTTCATGATCGACGCGGTCTAGTGTCTGAGGTGTGTTGTGGGTTGGGCGCGGGGAGGTCGGCGGTGGGTGAGTTCGACGGTTTGGGCGCCGCGGTGACCGGCGGCGCGTCGGGCATCGGCCTGGCGACGGCCCGCCTGCTGGCCCAGCGCGGCGCCCGGGTGGCGGTGCTGGACGTGCGAGCCGACGACCGGACCGGGCCACTGACCTTCGTACCCTGCGATCTGACCAGCGACGACAGCGTGCGCGCGGCGATCGGCGCCGTGGTGGCGGCCTTCGGGCGGCTGGACGTGCTCGTCAACAACGCCGGTATCGGAGCGGTCGGCACCGTGGAGGAGAACCCGGACGACGAGTGGATGCGCGTGCTGGACGTCAACGTGCTCGGCCTGGTGCGGGTGACCCGGGCCGCGCTGCCGCACCTACGAAGATCCCCGGCCGCCGCGATCGTCAACACCTGCTCGATCGCGGCGACGGCCGGCCTGCCGCGGCGGGCCCTGTACTCGGCGTCCAAGGGGGCCCTGCTCGCGCTGACCCGGGCCATGGCCGCCGACCACGTCGGCGACGGCATCCGTGTCAGCTGCGTCAGCCCCGGTACGGTCGACACGCCGTGGGTCGGCCGGCTGGTCGCCTCGGCCGCGGACCCGGACGCCGAGCGGGCCGCGCTCAACGCGCGCCAGCCCACCGGCCGGATGGTTTCCGCCGACGAGGTGGCGGCGGCCATCGCGTACCTGGCCAGCCCGGCCGCCGGCTCGACCACCGGCGTCGACCTGGCCGTCGACGGCGGCATGTCCGGCCTGCGGATGAGGCCCACATCGTGAGCACGGGCGTCGCGTTCATGAGGTTGGCGTCACGAGAGAGCCGCCCCGATCATGACGTTAGCCTCATGATCGGGGCGAAGGGGGGCGAGGGATGAGTCGGATGAGTCGGGTCCCGGGCCTGGACCGGGGGCCCTTCGGTCTGGGGACGGCCCCGCTGGGCGGCCTGTACGCGCCGGTCGGCGAGGACGAGGCGGCCGGCGCGCTGGAGGTGGCCTGGGCCGGCGGGGTCCGCTTCTTCGACACCGCACCCCACTACGGGGCGGGCCTGGCCGAGCGCCGGCTCGGCGAGTTCCTGCGCACCCGCCCCCGCGACGAGGCGATCGTGTCCACCAAGGTCGGCCGGCGGCTGGTCGAGGGCGACGCGAAACCCGGCGACGAGGCGTTCTTCGCCGGCACCGGCCTGGTGCGGGTGCGCGACTACAGCGCCGACGGGGTACGGCGGTCCCTTGAGGACAGTCTGGCCCGCAGCGGCCTCGACCGCTTCGATCTCGTACTCATCCATGACCCGGACGACCACTGGGAGCAGGCGGTCGGGCAGGCCTATCCCGCCCTGGCCCGGCTGCGCGACGAGGGCGTGGTCGACGCGATCGGCGCCGGCATGAACCAGTGCCCGATGCTGACCCGGTTCGTGCGCGAGACCGACATCGACGCGGTCCTGGTGGCCGGCCGGTACTCGCTGCTGGACCGGGAGGCGGCCGACGAGCTGCTGCCGCTGTGTGACGAGCGCGGAATCGCGGTCACCGTGGGCGGGGTGTTCAACAGCGGGGTGCTGGCCGACGGGACGCACTTCAACTACGCCCCGGCCGACGAGGCCGTCCTGGCCGGAGTCGCCCGGCGACGGGCGATCTGCGCCCGCCACGGCGTCCCGCTCGCCGCGGCCGCGCTCGCCTTCCCGCGCCGCCATCCGGCCGTCACCACGATCCTGGTCGGCGCGCGCAACGCCGCCGAGGTGGCGGCCGACCTGAAGCTGTCCACTATGGAGATATCCGAGGCACTCTGGGCCGAGCTGGAGTCGGTGTGATCGACGCGCATCACCACGTGTGGGATCTCGCCGTACGGGATCAGCCGTGGATCGAGGCGGACTGGCCGATCCGGCGCTCCTACTCGCTGGCCGACCTGGCCGCGGAGGCGAGGCCGGCCGGCGTGGAGGCCACCGTCCTGGTGCAGACGGTGCCGGACCCGGCCGAGACCCCGGAGCTCCTCGCCCTGGCCGCGCGGTCCGGCGGCGCCGAGCTCCGGGTGGCCGGCGTGGTGGGCTGGGTCGACCTGACCGCCCCCGACGTCGCCGACGCGCTGGCCGCCCTGGCCGCGGCCGAGGGTGGCGACCGACTCGCCGGGATCCGCCATGGTGTGCAATCCGAGGAGGATCCGCGGTGGCTGGACCGCCCGGACGTGCGGCGCGGGCTGCGGGCCGTGGGCGCGGCCGGCCTCGCCTACGATCTGCTCACGGTGCCGCACCAGCTGCCGGCCGCGGTGCGGACCGCGCGGGACCTGCCCGAAATCCGCTTCGTGCTCGACCACCTCTCCAAGCCGCTTATCGCCCGCGGTGACACGACGCCCTGGGCCGACGACCTGCGCGCCCTGGCCGCCCTGCCCAACGTCGCCGCCAAACTGTCCGGCCTGGTCACCGAGGCCGACTGGACACAATGGTCGGTGGCCACGCTGCGCCCGTACGCGGAGGTGGCGCTGGACGCGTTCGGGCCGGACCGGCTCATGTTCGGCTCCGACTGGCCGGTGTGCCTGCTCGCCGCCGGCTCGTACGGCGAGGTGGTCGACGCCGCCCGCGAACTCACGGCCGGACTGTCCGAGGCCGAACGGGCGGAGGTGTTCGCGGGCACGGCCCGGCGCTGGTACCGGTGGCCGGGGTGATCCATACAGAAATGCCGACGAAGGCGTGCAACCCGCCGGGCGCGTGGACCCTGCGGGCGGCCTCTCCTATCCGGCCGGCCGACCACTCGCGGCCCAGGCGAGCGCGCCGAGCAGGTGGGCCCGCAGCGGCGCCTCGGCGTACGACTCGACGGTGTGCCCGAGCGCGGTGTAGAAGGCCCGCCCGCCCGCCTCGTCATGGCACCAGGCGACGGGATGGTCGTCGCCCATCGTCCCGCCGGTGTAGCTCGCCTCGTCCACCCGCAACAGCACCCGCACGCCGGGCGGCGGCCGGGCGTCGAAGTTGTACCACTCGTCGGTGCGCTCCCACGCCGGGCCCAGGTGGGCCGTCGCCGGGTGTGACCGGTCGACCACCCGGATGCGGGCCGGCTGGATGTCGGGGTGGTCGGCGAACGCCGCGCCGACCAGCCGGCGGAAGAACGGCCACCGCGGTTCGGTGGCCGCCGCGCAGTGGACGCCGACGAACCCGCCGCCGGCGCGGACGTACGCCTCGAGGGCGGCCCGCTGGGTGTCGTCGAGGACCTCGCCGCTGGTGTTGAGGAAGACGACGACCGCGTGCGCGCGCAGCGCCGCCGCGGTGAACGCGCCGCCGTCCTCGGTGGACTCGACGGCCAGGCCGGCCGCCGGCCCGAGTTCGGTCAGCGCGGCGACGCCGGCCGGGATGCTCTCGTGCCGGTAGCCGGCCGTCCGTGAGAAGACCAGGGCCCTCACGACGGGCCCAGCAGGGTACCGGCCACGGTCCGGCTGCGGCCGCGGAACTCGGCGATCACCTCACCGTCGTCGCGGGTGACCGTCACGTCGTAGATGCCCGACCGCCCCCGCCGTACCCGCTCGTCCGCCACCGCCACCAGCGCGTCGCCCCGCCGGGCCGGCTCCACGAAGGACACATCGCAGCCGACGGCGACGGTCCGGCGGTCGTAGGTGTTGCAGGCGAACGCGAACGCGGTGTCGGCCAGCAGCACGATGTACCCGCCGTGGCAGATGTCGTGGCCATTGATCATCGTCTCGGTGACGGTCATGCGGGCCGTGGCCCGCCCCGGCCCGACGTCGTCGATGCGGATGCCGAGGTGGGCCGAGGCCCGGTCGGCGGCGTACATCGCCTCCGCGCACCGGCGGGCGACCTCCATGTCCGCGCCTTCGCTCATGGCAAGCCAGCCTAGTGCCGCCTATGGTGACCCGAGCCGCCATGGGGCGGCGATCGAGTCGTTCGCGGACGAGCAGGCCATGCCGGTCGAGGAGTTCGGCCGCTACGCCGCCGGACCCTGCTGAGCCGGCGCCGGGCGAGGGTCGGACATCATGGGGCCGCCGCCGGGCCGCAGCGGGTTGACATCCGCGTCGGCCAGCAGCAGCCAGGCCGTCGCCGCGACGTGCTGGGCCGGGTAGTAGCCCGAGTCGACGGTTCCGACGTGCAGCGGGCTCGACGCGGCCACGACGCCGCCGGCCTCGGGCGCCGGCCGGTCACCCACGTGCTGCCCGCCGCCGAGGCGCGCCTGGGCCCAGGCCGTCGCGTCCAGCCGCCGGGTGGTGGCCAGCGCGCCGGCCGGCGAATGGGCCAGCGCCGCGGCGTACTGGGCCGTGCCCTCCAGCCACACCGCGTCGGGATCCGGCCCGGGCAGGCCGGGCTCGATCGGCACGCCCGGGTCGACGGCTCGGCTCGCCGAGGAGACCGTCACCCCGGTCACCGACTGGTCGCCGCGCAGGGCCGAGTTGGGCCGCCCGGCGTCGTCGGTCACGGTCAGCGTCCGCGCCACTGTGGACAGGCAGCCCACGTGGTCGGGATCGCCGAGGGCGAGCCAGCCGTGCGTCTGGGCCTCCAGCAGCACCACGCCGCGCTCCACCGTCGCCCCGTCCGGGCTGCCGGAGGCGAACAGCTGGTCGCGGGGGTCGAACATGCTGGCGACGAACCGGGCCGCCTCGTCCCGGTGCCCCACCCAGTACCGGTCGGCCGTGACCTCGGCCAGGCGGCCGAACAGCGCCACCAGGTCGGCGTTCAGGGCGGTCAGCACCTGGGGCCGCGGGCTGCCGTCGGCGTCGACCCCGGCCGTGTAGCCGCCCAGCGGTCCGGGCGAGCGGCAGGTCCGGATGACCCATTCGGCCAGCCGCACCGCCGATCCGAGCAGGCGATCGTCCCCGGTACGCCGGTGCAGCTCGCACAGGGCCAGGCCCACCCAGGCGCACTCACCGGTGCCCGAGGCGGTGAAGCCGAACGCGCCGCCGATGTTGGCCGTGCCGTCCGGCCGCACCAGGCCGTACGGCTGCTCCACCCCACCGCGGGTGTAGGGGCCGACGGTGTAGGCCTGGCGCACGCGGCCGTCGCCGTGCTCGGGGTCGTGCTGCGCGACGTAGGCCAGCGACTCCCCCAACCGGTGGGCCCGGTCCAGCGAACCCGGTCGGTCGTCGGCCAGGTAGGCGAGGATGGCCAGCGCGGCGTCGTAGCTGAACGCCGTCGTGTACAGCCCGACTTCGTCCGCATAGGACTGTGGCAGCCGCAGTGCCCCGGCGGCGGCGTGCGCGTCCATCGTCAGGTCCAGAAACGTCATTCCCCCGGTACGCACCGGGGCCGGCAGTCGCGCCGCGACGGCCCGTCCGCCCATGACGAGGGCCAGGCCCAGGCCCGCCCCCGCGGCCAGCAGCGACCGGCGGGTCGTCGCGCGATTCATTGACACACCCCTCCAACGAGCGCCCCCGTGGGGCCGCGACGCGACGCCACCCGATCGGGGACACGTACAGTGGGCGGGTGAGCAACACCGCGCCCCTCGACCAGGTCGGCGGGTCGGCGGCCACCGCGCCCGTCCGCGAGCTGTTGCCGGGGCGGGACGTCGTGCTGGGCGGTGTGCGCGGCTTCGCCGTCACCCGGACGCTGCCGCAGCGGCCGCGTTCACTGATCGGCGCCTGGTGCTTCGCCGACACCTACGGGCCGGTCCACCTGGTGCCCGACGACGAGGGTATGCGCGTCCCACCCCATCCGCACACCGGCCTGCAGACCGTGACCTGGCTCATCGACGGCGACGTCCTGCACCGCGACAGCCTGGGCAACACCCGCACGGTCCGCCCCGGGCAGCTCAACCTGATGACGGCCGGGCACGGCATCGCGCACTCCGAGGAGTCGCCGCCCGGCCGGCCACCCGTGCTGGGCGGCGCGCAGCTCTGGGTGGCCCTGCCCGACCGGCACCGTGATGTCGCCGCCCACTTCGAGCACCACCCCGACCTGCCCCGTCGGGTCGAGCCGGGCGTGACCGTGACCGTCATCGCCGGCGAGCTGGACGGCGTCGCCTCGCCGGCCCGCACCTACACCGCCCTGTTCGGCGCCGAGGTGGCCTTCGAGTCGGCGGCGCTCACGCAGGTGCCGCTGGACCCCGATTTCGAGTACGGGGCATTGACGCTGGCCGGCTCGGCCGAGGTCGACGGCGTGGCCCTGCCCACCGGTGCGCTGCTCTATCTCGGGCGCGGCCGCTCGGCGCTGGACCTGCGGGCCGGCGGCCCGGGCCGGGTACTGCTGCTGGGCGGCGAGCCCTTCGACGACCCGATCGTGATGTGGTGGAACTTCGTCGGTCGCGACCACGACGCCATCGTGGCCGCGCGGGAGGACTGGACGGCCGGCCGGCGCTTCGGCCCGGTCCACGGATACGACGGCGCCGCCCTGCCGGCCCCGGCCCTGCCCACCACCCGACTCCTCCCCCGCGCACGCCCCCGCTGACGGCCAGCGGCCCGGGAAGGGAATGTTGACCGCGCAACTACCGTTGTGTCGGCGAGCCACGAGGAGGGTGAGAGATGCCAGCCGTCACCGCCGACATCCTGACGCTGCCGCGCCTGTCCGAGCCGGACCCGACCGCCACGCCACGACCGGTGATCTCCGTCACCACGGCCCCGCACGGGTACGAGGGCGAGGGCTTCCCGGTGCGCCGGGCGTTCGCCGGCGTGGACCTGCGCGCGCTGGACCCGTTCGTCCACATGGACCAGATGGGTGAGGTGGAGTACGCGCCCGGCGAGCCCAAGGGCACGCCGTGGCACCCGCACCGCGGCTTCGAGACCGTCACGTACATGATCGACGGCGAGATGGCCCACTCCGACTCCAACGGTGGCGGCGGCCTGATCACGAACGGCGACACGCAGTGGATGACGGCGGGCGCCGGGATCCTGCACATCGAGACGCCGCCCGAGCACCTGGTCGCCAGCGGCGGGCTGTTCCACGGCTTCCAGCTCTGGGTCAACCTGCCCGGCACGCTGAAGTTCGCGCCGCCCCGCTACCAGGACATCCGCGGCAACCAGGTTTCGCTGCTCGCCTCGCCCGACGGTGGCGCGCTGCTCCGGGTGATCGCTGGCGAGGTGGCCGGGAACGCCGGCCCGGGCGTCACCCACACGCCGATCGCGCTGGTGCACGCCACGCTCAGCCCGGGAGCGTCGCTGACGTTGCCGTGGCGGGCCGACTTCAACGCGCTCGCGTACATGCTCGGCGGTGCCGGGACCGTCGGCGCCAAGGGCCGGCCGCTGCGCGGCGGGCAGCTGGCCGTCTTCGGCCCCGGCGACACGGTCACCGTGACCGCCGATGCGCGGCAGGAGAGCCGAAGCCCCACTGTGGACGTCCTGCTGCTCGGCGGACAACCGATCCGCGAGCCGGTGGTGGCCTACGGGCCGTTCGTCATGAACACCCGGGCCGAGCTGATCCAGGCGTTCGAGGACTTCCAGGCCGGCCGGCTCGGCACGATCCCGGCCGCGCACAGCAGCGTCCGGGCCGACACCACCGGGGACGCCACCCCCTAACTCAGAACAGCCGCTGCATCCACAGCGAGCTGATGTACTGGCCGTGCTTGATGCGTACGCAGCGATTCGTACCGACCTCCGTGAAGCCAAACTTTCGATGCAGCGCCACCGACGCGTCGTTCGGCAGGGCGATGCCGGCCAGGGCGACGTGAACCGGCGCCTCGGCCAGGCGATCGAACAGGGCGCGGTACAGCACCGAACCCACGCCGCGGCCCCGGCTGCCGACCTCCAGCGCGATGCTGACCTCGACCGTCTCCCGAAAGGCCTCATGGTCACGGTAGCGCTGGCTCGAGGCGTACCCCAGGACGAGGTTGTCGCGACGAGCGACGAGCAGCCGGTAGGGCCCGGACGGCGAGAAACGCTCAAACCAGTCGCGCAGTTCGGCCACGCTGGTCGGTCGCGTGGCGAAGGTGGCCGTCGAGTTGGCCGCCGTGTAGTTGAGGATCTCGACGATCGCGGACCGGTCATGCTCGGTAGCGGGCCCGATCACGACTGGGTCCAGGTCAGACGCACCTATCCCGACACGGTAAGCCCGCCCCGGCCGGGACGGCTCGGTCAGGGTTGAAGGAGGACCTTGACCGTACCGTCCTTCTTCTCCTGGAAGTCGCGGTAGGCCCGCGGCGCCTCGTCCAGCGGGAGCCGATGGGTCGAGAACGTCTCCACGCCGAGCGGGTCGCCGTCGAGCAGCAAGGGCAGGATCGCCGGCACCCAGGTCCGCACGTTCGCCTGGCCCATGCGCAGCTGCACCTGCTTGTCGAACAACGTCATCATCGGCATCGGATCGGCCATGCCGCCGTACACCCCGATCACCGAGACCGTGCCGCCCCGCCGCACCATCTCGATGGCCAGGTGCAGCGCCGAGAGGCGGTCCACGCCGGCCTTCTCCATCAGCCGGGCCGCCACCACGTCGGGCAGCAGTCCGGCCATCTGCTGGGCCAGCTTGCCCACGGGCGCGCCGTGCGCCTCCATGCCGACCGCGTCGATCACCGAGTCCGGACCGCGCCCGTGGGTGAGGTCCCGGACGTCACCGGCCGGGTCGTCGATCTGGGCGACATCGAGGACCTCAACGCCGTTGGCCCGGGCCCGTTCCAGCCTCTCCGGCACCAGGTCCAGGCCGATGACCCGGTACCCCCGGTGCATCGCGACCCGGGCGGACATGTCACCGATCGGCCCCAGGCCGAGCACGGCCACCGTACCGCCGTCAGGAACCTGGGCGTACTCGACGGCCTGCCAGGCCGTGGGCAGCACATCGGACAGGTAGACGAAACGGTCGTCCGGCGGGCCATCCGGCACCTTGATCGGCCCGAACTGGGCCTCCGGCACGCGCAGGTACTGCGCCTGGCCGCCGGGCACCTGCCCGTAGAGCCGGGTGTACCCGAAGAGAGCGGCGCCCTTGTCCTCCTGGCGGACCTGCGTGGTCTCGCACTGCGTCGGCAGGCCCCGGGTACACATGAAGCAGTGTCCACACGCGATGTTGAACGGCACCACCACGCGGTCGCCCGGCCGGAGCCCGGTCACCGCGGGGCCGACCTCCTCGACCACACCCATCGGCTCATGGCCGAGGATGTCGCCCTCCGCCATGAACGGCGCCAGGACCTCGTACAGGTGCAGGTCCGAGCCGCAGATCCCGCTCGACGTCACCCGGATGATCGCGTCGTTGGGTTGGGAGATGACCGGATCCGGCACGGTCTCCACGCGCACATCGCGCTTGCCGTGCCACACGACTGCCTTCATGGGGTTCGCGCCTACCCCGGCGCGGGCCCGGCAAACCCGTCAGCCGCCCAACACCTCGTCCACGTAGCACCAGCGCCACGACTCGTCCGGCTCGAACGAGCGCACGACCGGGTGGCCGACCCCGCGGAAGTGCGCGGTCGCGTGCCGGCGCGGCGACGAGTCGCAGCAGCCGACGTGCCCGCAGGCCAGGCACAGCCGCAGGTGCACCCAGTCGCGAAAGCCCTCGGCCAGGCACTCCTCGCATCCCTCGGGCGTCGACGGCTCGGTCTCGACCGCCTCGGTGATGTGCTCGCAGCCGGTCACTCCGAATGCCTCCGCTCCAGCATCGACTCCTCCAGATCCATCTCGCGCTGTGCCCGTACCAGGATCTCCTCCGGGATCCGCCCGGCGTCGCGCGCCTCGCGGTACACCTCGCGCTCGGCCCGCAGCATGTGACCGCGCAACCGGATGTAGGCCTGCGACGGTGTCTCCCGGCCGCGGCCCAGCCGTTCCCACGCGGCGTTGGCCCGCCGTTCGGTGAGCGAGCGCAACTGATCGACCACTTCGGACGGAGCATCACCCGCGTGACGTTCCAGCGCCTCCAGGGCCGCCCGGCTCGCCGCGTGCTGCGTCGAGGCCTCCAGCAGTGTGTCGCGCGTCACGTCGTCCGGCCGGATCCGTAACACACGAACCATGGGCGACAGGGTCATCCCCTGTAACAACAGCGTACCCATGATGACCGCGAACGCGAGCCACACGAACAACTCGCGGGGATATTCGACCCCGCCGGCCAGGGTCGCCGGCAGCGCCAGTGCGGTGGCCAGCGTGACCACGCCCCGCATGCCGGCCCACGACACCACCAGTGGATACGCGATCGGCGGGGCCGGGTCGCGTCGCCGCACGGCCGGGATCAGGCGGGACAGGTAGGTCACCGGGATCACCCAGACGAACCGGATCACCACGACGGTCGCCAGCACGGCCGCGGTGACCCCGACCACGGTGGCCACCGGCGTCGACAGGTCGGCCACGACCTCGCGCAGCTGCAGGCCGACGAGAAGGAAGACCAGACCCTCGAGCAGGAACCGGACCAGCTTCCAGAACGCGCCCATCTGCAGCCGGGACGCCGCCGACATCAGGGTCGGCAGCCGGTGTCCCAGATAGAGGCCGGTGACCACGACCGCCACCACGGCCGAGGCGTGGATCCGCTCGGCCGCCGCCGCGACCAGGAACGGCGTGAGCAGCGAAATGGCGTTGTCGGTCAACGGGTTGCGGGCCCGGCGGTGCAGGTACCCGGCGGCCAGCGCGCCCAGCGCACCGACCGCGACCCCACCCCCGGCCGCCAGCGCCACCTGGCCGGTGATCCCCAGCGGCCCGACCGCGCTTCCCACCGCCGCCGCCACGGCCACCCGGAACAGCACGAGCGCCGAGGCGTCGTTGAGCAGGCTCTCCCCCTCGAGAATGGTGACCACCCGCCGCGGCAGGCCCAGCCGCCGGGCCACCGCCGTCGCCGCCACCGCGTCCGGCGGCGCCACCACGGCACCCAGCGCCAGGCAGGCGGCCAGGGGTACGTCGGGCAGCAACGCGTGCGTGACCAGGCCGACGGCGACCGTGGTGAACAGCACCAGCCCGATGGCCAGTTGCAGGATCGGCCGCAGGTTGTACCGGAAGGCCGGCACCGACGTCTCCAGGGCCGCCACGTACAGCAGCGGCGGGAGCACTCCGATGAGGACGAACTCCGCCTCCAGCCGCGGCAGCGGGACGCCCGGTACGAGGGACAGGCCCAGACCCACCAGCACCAGCGCGATCGGCGCGAGCAGGCCGAGCCGGCGCGCGGCGGAGGACACCGCGACCACGACGGCCGTCAGCCCCGCGACCTGAAGGAGCACCTGCACCGCTCGAGCCTAGGGCGTCAGGTCCGGCCGGCCGATTCGCCGCCCAGGTCGAGCAGCTCCACCGACCCCAGCAACAGGCAGGCCGCCGCCTGGGTCGCGCCGTTGACCCGGCCCGCCGGCCCGGCCCACCGCAGGCCCACGCCGTCGGCCCGGTCGCGGCCGGCCCAGACCGCGTCGGCGTTGGTCCGCAGGAAGGCCGCGTAGGCCGGGTCGCCGCTGGCCTGGTGCAGCCGGGCCAGACCCTGGGCGAAGACGCCCTTGAAGATCTGTTGGTCGCCGTCGCACCCAGCGACGGCGGCCTCGCACGGCTCGGTCAGCACGCCGGCGCCGTCGACGAGGCTGGCCAGGGCGGCGTCGGCGATGGCCCCGGCCCGGGCCAGGCAGTCCCGGTCGCCGGTGGCCCGCCACACCTCGGCCAGGCCGCCCAGGATCACGCCCTGGTTGTACGTCCAGGTGGGGCCGCCGTTGTTGGTGCAGTCCCCACCCAGGCCGTCGTTGACCAGGCGCGACGCATTGATCATTCCGCTGGCGTCGAACCACCGCCAGGCCCGCGTCGCCCAGTCGCCGTAGTCGCCCGCGCCATTGGTCAGGCGATGCAGCCGACCGGCGCCGAGAAGGAACAGCTCGATGGTGATCGCGTTCTTGTAGGTGCGGTCCTTTCGCCACCACATACCGCCGCCGCAGACCTCATCCCACCCATGAGTCAGGCCGGCGAACAGCGACCGGGCCTCGTCCAGGTACGCCTGGTCACCGGTGACCTCGTAGGCCCGCAGCCACGTGTTGAGGAACCATCCGTCGTCGTCGTAGAAAGGCATCCGGCGGCCCACGTAGCGGGCGAAGGACCTTTCCACAACCGAGCGATAGGCCGGATCCGCGGTGCGCTGGTAGGTGTTGATGACCGCGTCGACGGCGAGCGCGGGTTGCCAAGCCTCCCCGCTGGCCATCTTCCAGCGACCGGTGCGTGGCCGGAAGAAGGTCAGCAGCCTGGACATGGCGGCGGTATCCCGTGACACGTGGCCATTCTGACTCGCCCACCGAACCGGCGTATGGCAGCATGTGGCGCGGCGCGGGAGTTCACCTCGACCGAATCGGATGACGGATGCGGCGCATACGTGGCGGACAACTCGGCAAGGCGATGCTCTTCGGCGCACTCGGCACGCTTCTGGGCGTGGCCATCAACGCGGCGCTCGACTACGCCCGGCAGGACTGGACCAACCCCATCGGGATCGCGGTCGTCGCGGTGCTCGCGAGCGCGTCCGGCGTGATCCCGCTCCTGCAGGCCGACCGGACCGAAACCGTTACCCGGCCGGCCCGAGGCACCGTGTACCCGTCGGGACCGCCGGCGTACGGGCAGGCGTCGGTGCCCCGCTACGGTGGCCCGCCGTCCCCGTACGACTGGACGGCACCCCAGAGTCCGCCCCTCGGCCCGGCCCAGCCGGCCCGGCGGCGCGGGGCCCCGCTTCTGGTCGCCGCCCTGGTGCTCCTCGTGCTGTGCGGGGGCGGCGCCGCCGGCGCGACCTATGGCGTGAAGTTCCTCGGCGGTCTGCTCACCGGCGATGAGCGCGGCACCGACCTCCTGGTCCGTCCGGTATCGGCCGAGGCCGGGCCGCTGACGCTGACCGTGGACAAGGTGGAGCGGACCCGCCATTTCACCCGGGTGCACCTGTCGGCCACGAACACCGGCGACGAGATCCCCAAGCTCGTCGTCGGCTTCTCCCAGCTGACCGGCGGCGGCACCACGATGAAGCCCGACCCGTTCAAGAGCGACTGGCCCGAGGACGTCCCGCGCACCCGGGAACCCGTCGGCGGATGGCTCGTCTTCTCCAAGCACCTGCCGGCCGACACCACCAGCGCCAGCCTCACGTTCACCACGATCTTCGGCACGCTACGCGGCGATCAGCGCTCGATCACCGTGGAGGACATCCCGCTGCGGGCCCAGCGCTGACCCAGACCCGGCGCTCACCCAGACCGGCGCCGCCGGCGCCCCCAGGCACGCCGATCATGAAGTTAACGTCATGATCGGCAGGTCCGGTGACGTCAACCTCATGATGGCGAGATGATCGGGTACGCGGGTACGGGGTGGAGTGAGGGGTCTGTGCCGCCGGCCGGGGCCTAGCCCCGGCGCCGCCGGCCCCCGCCGGTTCCGCGGGCCGCCTCCGCCTGGTACTGCTCGAGGACCGCCTGGGCGATGCGCCCACGGGGAGCGATATCCATTCCCTTGCGCGCGGCCCACTCGCGGATCGCCTGGTTCTGTTCCCGGTCGGCCCGCGATGAACGGCGCGCCCGCCCACCGGAGGGGCTGCGACCGCGGCCCACCCGCTTCGCCGCGGAGATGTACCTTTCCAGCGCCCCGCGCAGTTCTTTCGCGTGCTTGGAGGACAGGTCAATCTCGTAGTCGGTGCCGTCGAGGCCGAACGTGATGCTCTCATCGGCCGGACTCGAGTCCAGGTCGTCGATGAGCCGAACCTCAACCTTTCGTGCCATGGAGAGGATACTTCCCTTCCTGTTTGAGAATTCTCTCGTAGGGTCGCCTCCGGTCGCCGCGCCCCCCGCCAGGCGCTGGCTCCCAGTCGGCTCCGAAAACTCCGGCGCTCGCTACCGCGGCTTCGAATTTCGGACCTGCAGTTCAACACATCAGTTGCGGAAGATCAACGGTTCTCGGACGATTCGTAAGCGGAACAGGTTAGGTGCGTTGCTGATCGTTTCCCTGCTATCGACGCAACGTGATCCTAGCTGCCATCAGCGACGACGCGGCGACGAAGAGCGAAGCCAGGTCGGTTTGTGGGGACGCCAACGCGCCCGGGAAACCGCCCCGGCGATCAATAGCGTACGCGCCTTTACCGCCGACTGCACCTGATCTTGCCATCCCGACAAACTCCACCAATGTCGGTCGGCGAATTCCGCCCGATTCGCTCCACAGCGGCCCCAGCCGTCACAGCCCCAGGACGCGACGGCGGACCACGTCACTGGAGCGCAATTCCGCGCTCGTCCCGGCCGCGACGACCCTTCCCTCCACGAGCAGATAGGCCCGGCCCGAGATGTCCAGCGCCCGCTCGACGTCCTGCTCCACCAGCAGCACGCCGACCCCGCTGTCATTGATGGCCTCGACCGCGCCGAGGACCTCGTCCACGACGATCGGGGCCAGGCCGAGCGACGGCTCGTCCAGCAGCAGCAGACGCGGCGCCGCCATGAGGGCCCGGCCGATCGCGAGCATCTGCTGCTCGCCGCCGCTGAGGCTGCCGGCGAGCTGGGTGGCCCGCTCCCGCAGCCGGGGGAACAGCTCGTACACACGCGACAGTCCCGCGCGGTGGCCTGGCCGGACCGAACGCCGGTACGCGCCCAGGCTCAGGTTGTCGTACACCGACATGTGGCCGAACACCCGCCGACCCTCCGGCACGACCGCGACCCCGTAGGAACACACGCGGTGCGGCGGGACGGCGGCGACGTCGATGCCGTCGATGTCGATGCGGCCGGCCACCGGCCGGTGCAGGCCGGCGATGGCATTGACCAGAGTGGACTTGCCCGCCCCGTTCGGGCCGACCACCGAGACGATCTCGGCGTCGCCGACCGTGAGGTCGATCGACCACAACGCCCGGGCGTCGCCGTAGAAGGCATCCAGACCACGCACCTCAAGCATGGGCCCGCTTCCCCAGGTAGGCCCGCACCACGGCCGGGTCGTTCATCACCGAGGCCGGGTCGCCGTCGGCCAGGCACGTGCCCCGGTCCAGCACCACGACCCGGGTGGCCAGCTGGTTGACCACCCGCAGCACATGCTCGACGATCACGATCGCTATCCCGGCCGAATGGATCCGCCGCACCACGGCGACGGCGGCGTCGATCTCGGTCGGGTTCAGCCCGGCCAGCGCCTCATCCAGCAGGAGCACCGCGGGGCTGGTGGCGATGGCCCGGGCGATCTCGAGCAACTGTCGTTGGTGGAGGTTCAACGCCGACGGGTACGCGTCGGCCAGATGGCCGAGCCGGACGAAGCCCAGGTGCTCGGCGGCCGCCTCGCGGGCGTCGGCCAGGCGCCGGCCCGCGCGCCCGAACATGATCGCCATGGCCACGTTGTCCCGCACCGTCATCGATGCGAACGGGCGGGGAATCTGGTACGTGCGAGCCACGCCCACGTGGGCGATCCGGTGGGGCGGCAGCGTCGCGATGTCCCGCCCCGCGATGCGGATGACGCCCCGCGTGGGCCGCAGCGACCCCGAGAGCAGATTGACCAGCGTCGTCTTGCCCGACCCGTTCGGCCCGACCAGGGCGACCAGCTCGCCCTCCCGGATCTGAAGGCTCACGTCGTCCAGCGCGCGCACGCCGCCGAAGTACCGCGAGACTCCGTCGCACTCAATTACGTTTGCACTCGCTTCGCTCGCGCGGGCCCCGGAGCCTTCTGGGCGCTGCCTTCCCTCGTCGCTCCACTCGTTCCTCGCTGCGCTCCTCAGTCCAGGCACCGCCGGCTCCGGTGCCGTATCCACCTGGGGTTTGTCGGTGGCTTCCTCGGGCACCACGGCGGGGCGGCGGCGCCGCGGGAAGACGACGACTGCGGCGGCGGCGAGCATGCCGATGGTCAGCCAGTCGAGCAGGCTGCCCCATAGCCGTACCAGACCAAGGAGCGCGACGGTGCCGGCCAGGGTGATCAGGGCGGCCCGCGGGCGGGCGCGCAACCGGGCGTAGAGGCCGTCGGGCGCGATGACGACCAGCAGCACCAGGATCGCGCCGAGCACGATCAGCCGCCAGTTGGCCAGGTTGGCCGTGGTGAGGCGCTCCTGGAGCATGACAATGAGCACGGCGCCGATGACCGGTCCGAGCCAGTGCGTGCGGCCGCCCAGCACGCTCATGACGATGACGAACAGGGGCACGGTGAGGCTGAAGACGCTCTCCACCGTGACGAAACCGATCTGCAGCGCGAACAGGCTGCCGCCGACGCCCCCGATGACCGCGCTGACGACGATCGCCTGCAGCTTGTAGCGGAACGTCGCCACGCCCAGCGCCTCGCCCACGTCCTCGGCGTCGCGGATCGCCGCCAGACCCCAGCCTAAGCGGGAGTGCTGGATGGCGAACGCGACCGCGACGGCGGCCACGGCCAGACCCAGCTCGAGCAGGTACAGCAGGTCCTGGAACTGGCCGATCTGCTCCGGGTACGGCGGCACCGGCACGACGATGCCCTGCCCGCCGTCGACGACATCGTTGATGCGCGCGGTCGCGGCCAGGATGAACGGCACGGCCAGGGTCAGCAGCGCGAAGATCTCACCGCGCAGCGAGCGCAGCCGGAAGGCCAGCGCCCCGATCACCAACGCCAGCACGGCCGACAGCGCGGCCGCCACCACGACGGTGACCGCGACGTTGACGCCGTGCCGCCCGTAGAGCACCGCGGTGGTGTACGCCCCGACACCCAGGTACGCGGCCTGGCCGAAGCTGAAGTACCCGCTGAAGCCGGACAGGATGTTCCAGCTCGTGGCCTGGGCCGCCCAGAACAGGATCGACGTCAGCAGGCCGAGATAGAAGATGGGAAGGCCGATCGTCTCCCGGTACAGGGACAGCACGGCCAGGCCGGCCAGCGCGCCGCTGAGGCCGAGCAGCCCGCGCGCCATCATCGGGTGCCGCCGCGCGAGAACAGGCCGGTCGGCCGCACCAGCAGGGCGACGACGATCAGCGAGAACAGCACCAACGGCGCCGCCGACGGCGACAGCAGCACCGCCACGACGGCCGAGGTGACCCCGACCAGCACCCCGGCGACCAGGGTGCCCAGGACGTGCCCGATGCCGCCGAGGATCACCACGGCGAACACGATGCCGAACCACTCGAACGCCGTCGCCGGGGTCAGCGCGGTCTCCAGGGCGAACAGCGTCCCGGCCACGGCGGCGGTGGCGCCGGACGCGCCGGCCACGAGCATGCCGACCCGGCGGTGGTCGATGCCGAACGCCGCCGCGACGGTCCGGTCCTGGGCGAAGGCGCGCATGGCCCGACCCAGGAACGTGCGCTGCAGCCCGACGTGGGCCGCCGCGATGAGTACCACGGCGAAGGAGAAGGCGAGCAGGGTGGCCGAGGGCACGACCAACCCGCCCACGGCCAGCGACTGCGTGGCGTACGGGTTCACGGTCTCGGTCATCCGCTGGAAGTCCGCGCTCCAGACGATGCTGATGACCTGGATCATGATGATCAGGAGTCCGAAGCTGAGCAGCAGGGAGTTGAACTCGGTGACGTTCAACCGGTCGAAGGCCCACTGCAGCCCGGCTCCGGCCAGGAACAGGCCCGGCACGGTGACGACGAGGGTGACGAGCGGGTTGACCGACCACGACGAGGCGAGCTCGAACGTGAGGTAGGCACCGGTGAGGATCAGTCCGAAGTGGGCGAGGTTGATGATCCGCAGCACACCCCAGGTGACCGACAGGCCGGCGGCCATGAGGGCGTAGAGCCCGCCGGCCAGCGCCCCGGTCAGGGCGGCCTGAACATGGATCATCTCGCCCCTCTCGGTGTGCGGCGGCGCCCGCGCGATCGCACAAGACCTGCGCGGGCACCGCAGTGTTGCGTTGGCGCCGCTCGCGAGCTCGCGTAAGCGTCAGCCGGCCGGCGGCGGTTTGAGTTGACCGGAGGCCCGGTCCGCGGGCCACACGGTGACCCACTCACGGTTCTGGATCTGCTTGAGGCCCGACGTGCTGGGCCAGAAGTTGTTCGCGCTCGCGTCGAACGCCAGGTGCCCGCTGAACGTCGTGTCGGTCCCGCTGGCGTGCAGGAAGTCGCACATCGCCTTCTGGTCGACCGACCCGGCGCCCTTGACCGAGGCGACCAGGATCTCCCAGGCGTTCCAGGACGCCGCCGCCTGGGTCTCGAAGACCGGATACGGCAGCTTGGCCGCCTTGGCCCGGGTGGCGAACTCGTTGACGATCTCCGATGCCGGCGCGCCCATCTTGTCCAGGGCGGCCTTGTTCGGCTCGAACAGCGAGACGGCGAGCATGCCGTCGGACACGGCCCCCAGTCCCAGCGGCGGGCCGGGCGCCGGGAACAGGCTGAACATCATCGGCGGCCGGTACCGCAGCTGGGTCATCGCCTGGAGCAGGCCGACCGGGTCGACGCCGAGCCCGTCGTTGATGACGAGGTCGGGCCGGGCGCCGCGCACCTCGGCCGCCATCTGCGACCAGTTGGAGGTGTTGGGCGGGTACCGCCGCTCCAGCACGACGTCCAGGCCGCGGTCCTTGGCGATGGACACCATGCCCACCTTGTTGTTGCCGGTGCCGTACGACACGAAGTCGGTGGACCCGTTCTGGTTGGTCAGGATCGCCACCCGCTTGGGCGGCGCGGGCAGGCTGGCCACCGCGTCGAGGAGCAGCTTGGGTACGTACTCGTTCGGGGCCGAGCCGATGGACCAACCCGGGAACTGGCAGGGGTAGGTCATCAGCGGAGCCAACACGGCGGTGTGCTGCGGCATCGTGAAGTTGTGCCGCTGGGCCACCGCCATGGCCGAGAGGATGTTGGGCGTGGCGTAGGGCCCGATGATGAGGTCGACCTTGTCCTGGGAGATGAGCTGCTCGTAGAGGGTGGCCACCTTCGCCTGATCCGACTCGTCGTCGAGCACGCGCCAGGTGACCTGCCGGCCCAGCAACCCGCCGGCGGCGTTGAGCCGGGCGACGAACTGCTCTCCGGCGATCTTGTGGATGACTCCGGTGGCGGCGAACGCCCCCGACAGCGACAGCGTGGATCCGACCACGATCGGACCGTCGCTCGTCGTGCCGCCGCCCCCGCCGGACTTGCGCTCGCAGGCGGCGGTGCCGCCGGCCAGCAGGACGACGGCCCCGGCGAGGGTGATAAGCCGTCGTGTGGCGCCAGGTCTCAACATGTCTCTGCCCACCTGTGGTCGTGAACGGTTCACGGCTCCCGACCGCGCGGTCCGGTCCGGAGCGTGTGTGGTAGCTCTCGACGGCCGGACGCCGGCTCATCGATTCACGTATGCGTGCACGAGACCCCGTTGGCGCGAGTGTAAGCTGGTGATTCACACCGTGCAATACGAGTGTTCACCCCGTCCCCCTGCGTGGTTTGGTGCACGCAGGGGCACCCTACGGGCCCTTTTCCGCCATAAGGGTGCCCCTACGGTCCGGTAACCCGAACGTCACGGTTGGGCGCGGGTGGGGGTGTTCAGTGGAAGCGTTCGAGCACGAACCAGACGCCGACGGCCGGCTCGACGCCGTCGTTGCGGTACGCGTGCGGCAGCGTGGAGTCGAACGAGACCGCGTCGCCGGCCACCAGGCGGTGCTTGTCGAAGCCCAGGGTCAGCGTCAGCTCGCCACTGATCACATAGCCGTACTCGGCGCCCGAGTGGCGCATGAGCAGGCCCGAGCTGGAGGAGCTACCCCCGGGCTGGTACGTGATCAGGAGGAAGTCCACGTGGGTGTTGGGGATCTGGCCGAGCCTCTCCCACGTCACGCCGGAGTCCAGGGTCAGGATCTCGCGCATGCTCGGGTCCACGACCGGACCGACCCGGCGCTGGCGGTTGGCGCCCACCGGCCGGTGGTCTCCCGGCGCGGCGCCCTCGACCGCGGCCCCGGCACCGTTTCCGGCCCCGCTGGCCGCGCCGTCCACCTCGGAATCGCGCCCGCCGTCGCCGCCGTCGCGCCCGCGGGTCTCGGCCGGCCCGACGCCGAAGAGGTCCTCGATGGAGATGCCGAGCGCGGTCGTGATCGCGTACAGGGTGCTCACCGACGGACTGCTCTTGTTCGTCTCGATCTGGGAGATCAGGCTCGCCGAGACGCCGATGTCCCGAGCCAGCCCGCGCACGCTGATGCCGCGGCGCGTGCGCTCCTCGCGGAGGCGTCCGCCGATCGGAGGCACCGCGGAAGGGCTCACTGGTCGGCCTTTCTGGCGATGGCTGGTCCAGAGCAGGCTATCGTCACGAACGATCGGGACGCTCCTCGGCGTCGTCCGACTACGCTTGACGGCCCGCGAGCCGGTCCGTTAACTTGCGGTGAACACTACCACCGGCCCTCGCGCCGGCCCACGAGCCGACAGCATGATCGTACCGCCGCACCGGATCCCACCGGACCGGGACGCGTGGTCGACGGGGTCCCACACCCGAGGATGGCGAGGGGGAAACCATGACAGGGGCCAATCTGTCCACTGAGGACCTGTTGGCGGCCTACGAGCTCATGGCGGTGATCCGGCGGACGGAGAAGGCGGCCCAGGACCTGTTCCTGGCCGGTCTGGTGAAGGGCACCACCCACCTCGCCGCCGGCCACGAGGCGGTCGCCGTCGGCGCCAGCGCCGCCCTACACCCCGACGACTACGTCTTCGCCACCTACCGCGGTCACCACCACGCGATGGCCCGCGGGGCGACCGCCGAGGAATGCCTGGCCGAGCTGATGAGCAAGGCCACCGGCGTCTGCAAGGCCAAGGGCGGGTCGATGCACCTGACCAAGGCCGACCGCGGCATGCTGGGCTCGTACGCGATCGTGGGCGCGCACCTGCCGATGGCCGTCGGCGCGGCCTGGTCGGCCCGGCTGCGCGGCACCGACCAGGTCGCGGTCGCGTTCTTCGGCGACGGGGCGACCAACATCGGCGCGTTCCACGAGGCGCTCAACCTCGCCTCGGTGTGGAAGCTGCCGGTCCTGTTCGTATGCGAGAACAACTTCTACATGGAGTACACGCCGATCGCGTCCGTCACGGCGGCCGACAACCCGGCCGCGGACCGCGCACCGGGGTACCGGATCCCGGCCGAGGTGATCGACGGCAATGACGTGGTGCTCGTGTACGGCGCCGTCCTCCGCGCGGCCGCCCGGGCCCGCGCCGGCGAGGGGCCGACGGTCATCGAGGCGCAGACGTACCGCCAGTTCGGGCACAGCCGCACCGATCCCGGCAAGTACCGGCCGGCCGAGGAGGTCGAGCGCTGGCTCAAGCACGACCCGCTCGACGTCGCCCGGGCCCGCCTGGAGGCGCTGGGCGTGACGCCCGATGACATCGCCGGGGTCGACGAGCGGGCGGCCGCGCGCGTGGCCGCCGCCGTGGACGCGGCCAAGAACGCGCCCGACCCCGACCCGGCCGAGGCGTTCACCGACGTGTGGGCCGATGGAGGTGCGGTGTGGCGGACCTGACCGACCCGAAAGAAGGCGCCCAGATCACCTACCGCGAGGCGGTGGCGGTCGGGATCGCCCGGGAGATGCGCCGCGACCCGGCCGTGGTGTGCCTGGGCGAGGACATCGGCGAGGCCGGCGGTGTGTTCAAGACCACCGTGGGCCTGTTCGAGGAGTTCGGCCGGGCCCGGATCTGGGACACGCCGATCTCCGAGCAGGCCATCGTGGGCGCGGCGATGGGGGCCGCCATGACCGGCATGCGCCCGGTGGCGGAGATCATGTTCTCCGACTTCCTCGCCTGCTGCTGGGACTACCTGGCCAACGAGATACCGAAGGTGCGGTACATGACCGGCGGCCAGGTGACGGTCCCGATGGTGGTCCGCACCGCGAACGGCGGCGGCCTCGGCTTCGGCGCCCAGCACTCCCAGTCGGTGGAGAACTGGGCCCTGACCGTACCCGGTCTGAAGATCGCGGCACCGTCGACGCCGGCCGACGTGATCGGCCTCATGGTGTCCTCGATCCGTAGCGACGACCCCGTGGTGTTCTTCGAGCACAAGGGACTGTTCGCCAGCAAGGGCCCGGCACCGGCGGCCGAGCACATGGTGCCGCTGGGCGAGGCGTCGGTGGTCCGCGAGGGTAGCGACGTCACGCTGGTGGCCCTGGCCGCGACCGTGCCGCTGGCGCTGCAGGCGGCCGAGCAGCTGGCCAGCGAGGGCGTCTCCGCCGAGGTGGTCGACCTGCGCTGCCTCATCCCGCTGGACATGGCCGCCGTGCTGCGGTCGGTGGAGCGTACGTCCAAACTGGTCACCGTGGAGGAGAACCCGTACCAGGGCGGCTGGGGCGCCACGGTCGTCTCGATCGTGGCCGAGGAGGGCTTCGAGACCCTGGACGCTCCGATCAAGCGGGTGGCGGCGGCCAACGTGCCGCTGCCGTTCGCCGACGCGTTGGAGGACCAGGTCATCCCCTCGGTGGACAAGCTGGTGGCGGCGGTCAAGGGCACCGTGGCGTACTGACGCCGTGTTAAGTTGATCAACTCACAAGATCGTTGAGGTGTCGGCGAATGGTCAGCAGGCATGTCGTGCGCCGGGCCGGCGAGGCCGAGTTCGTCGCGCCGGGCGGATGGGCGGCCGCGGCCCGGGGGTACCGGCGTTGGAGCGCGGTCGACGAGTCCTGCGGCGCGGTGCACACCGGCTTCCGGGTCAACGAGCTGGACCCGGGCGGGTCGGTCCCGACGCACCTGCACTCCTTCGAGGAGAGCTTCTTCGTGGTCTCCGGCTCCGGGATCGTCGACACGCCGGACGGCTCCTGGCGGGTCGGCCCGGGCGACTACGGCCTGCTGCCGATCGGCGTGCCGCACGCCTGGCGCAACGACGCCGGCGAGCCGGTCCGCTGGGCCGACATGCAGGCCCCGGTGCCGCGGGCGCGCTTCGATGAGGACACGGTACTCGTCCCGGCCCTGGCCGAGCGCGATCCGTCCCCATTGGACGTACGCGACCTGCGGGTGCGCCGGTTCGGCAACATCACGCCACAGCACATGGACATGGGCAAGCAGAGTCAGGACATGCTCGCCGTGTCGGCCAGCATGCGCACCGCCCTGCTCGTCTACGGCGGGATCACCGTCAAGATGATGGTCGACAGCGACCAGGGGGCCCGGATGAGCACGATGTTCATGGTCAAGTACGACCGGGAGGGCGCGGCCGGCCAGCACGACCACCCCCTGGAGGAGACCTACTTCATCCAGGAGGGAGCCACCGACGCGTACTTCGATGGAGCCACCTACCGGCTCGAGGTGGGCGACGTGGCCTGGGCCGGCGTCGGTTGCGTGCACGGCTTCCGCAACGCCAGCGATCCACCGGTACGTTGGCTGGAGACGCAGGCGCCGCAGCCGCCGAGCCGCTACTCGTACCGGTTCGCGCGGGACTGGGACTACCTTCAGCACGCTCTGAGCCCGAACGGAGACGACACGTGAGCGATCGACGCAGCCTCGTGGTCATCGGCGGCACGGCCGGCATCGGCCTGCGCGTCGCCCAGCGCGCGGCCGCCCGCGGCGACGACGTCGTCATCTCCGGACGGGACGCCGACAACGCCCAACGCGTCGCCAAGGACGTCGGGGGCACCGCCCGCGGCGTCGGCGTGGACATCGCCCGCCCGGCCGAGGTGGCCGAGCGCCTGGCCGGCATCGAGCGGGTCGACCACCTGGTGATCGCGGCCATCGAGCGCGACATGAACACGGCGGCCTCCTACGACGTGGCCCGGGCCACGTATCTGGCCACGCTCAAGCTCGTCGGCTACACCGCCGTCGTGCACGCGCTGCTGTCCCGGATGAGCCGCGACGGCGCGATCGTGCTGTACGGCGGCCTGGCCAAGGACCGGCCCTACCCGGGCTCGACCACCGTGTCGACGGTCAACGGCGGCGTGATGGGCATGGTGCACACCCTGGCCGTCGAGCTGACGCCGGTCCGGGTCAACGCGATCCACCCCGGCATCGTCGGCGACAGTCCCTTCTGGAGCGCCAAGCCGCCGGAGGTGCTCGAGGTGTACCGCTCGCGCACGCCCACCGGCCGACTGGCCACAATGGACGACGTGGCCGACGCGACCGAGTTCCTGCTGCGCAACCCGTCCATGAACGGCCACAACCTCAACGTCGACGGAGGGTGGCTGTTGACGTGACCGCCAGCGTCGCGGTCATCGGCACCGGCCGCATGGGGTCGGCCATGGTGCGGCGCCTGCGCGGGGCCGGTACCGATGTGGTCGTGTTCAACCGCACGGCCGAGCGGGCCCGCGCCCTGGCCGCCGAGACCGGGGCCGTCGCCGTGGCCACGGCCCGCGAGGCCGCCGGCTCCGCGCCGGTCGTGCTGGTGTCCCTGGCCGACGACAAGGCGCTGGAGATGGCCTACGGCGGGCCCTACGGCATCATCGCCGGCATCGCGGCCGGAGCGGTCGTGGCCGACACCAGCACGGTCGACCCGCAGACGGTGCTACGGCTCGGTCCCCAGATCGCGGCGTGCGGCGCCACCCTGCTCGACACGCCCGTGTCCGGCAGCATCCAGTCGGTGGCCAGCGGCGAGATCATGGTGATGGCCGGGGGCGACGCCGCCGCCCTGGACCAGGCCCGGCCGGTGCTCGAGACATTCGCCCGCCGGATCATCCACGTTGGACCGTTGGGGACCGGCGCCACCATGAAGCTCGCCGTCAACGGCATCATCCACGCGATCAACGGGGCCGTGTCGGAGGCGCTCGTGCTGGCCGAGAGCGCCGGCGTCTCGCGGTCGTCGGCCTACGAGGTGTTCGCTTCCAGCGCGGCCGCCGCCCCATTCGTGGTCTACAAGCGGTCCGCCTTCACCGATCCCGACAAGGCCGACGTGGCCTTCTCGCTGGACCTGGTGGGCAAGGACCTTGACCTCATCCTCGCCCTGGCCCAGCGCACCGGCGCGCCCGTGCCCCAGGCCGAGGTGAACCGGCGGGTCGTCGGCGAGGCGATCGAGGCCGGTTACGGCGAGGCCGACCTCAGCGCGGTGGCCCAACTCCTCCGCGACCGCCTCTCCCAGCCCTGAACCGCCCTACTTTGTTGCGCCGATCATGAAGTCAACGTCATGATCGGCGCTATTTCGTGTCCGTAACCTCATGATCGCGAGGCGGCTGGCCCGTGACCTCCACCGCCGCGGGTGCCGGTAGGGGGCACGTCGAGCAACCGGGCGGCCAGGCTGAGCCGCTGGTCACCGACGCCGGTCAACGGCGGAAGCAGCAGCGTCGGCATGCCCAGCGCCACCGCTCCGCCGTCGGGCCCGGGCCGGTCACCGACCATCAGCGTGCGCTCCGGCGGGGTGCCCAGCGCGGCCAGGGCGGCGCGGAAGAATCCCTCCTCGGGCTTCTGCATCCCGTACTCGAAGGAAAGCACGAAGGCGTCCACGACGTCACCGAGACCGGCGGCGGCGAACGCCGGGCGCAGGTCGAAGTGGATGTCGCTCAACACGCCGATGCGGATACCGCGGTGCGCGATCGCCCGTAGCACCGGCGCCGCGTCGACGGCGAACGGGTTGCACCGCGGATCGGACTCCACCGCGTAGAGGGCGTCGGCCAGCTCGGCGTCGAGGTCGGCGTCGGCGAAGACCGCGTAGTAGGTCTCCCGATGGACATCGCGGTCGGCGTCGATCCCCGGGGCATCGAGCCGGTTGGGGTCGCCGGCCGCCGCGGAGATCGCGTCCCACACCGCCCCGGGGCGCTCGTCGCGCCCGAGCCGGCGCAGCGCCACGCGTACCCACTCGTGGGGGGAGAGCGTCGTCACGAGCGTGCCGCGCCAGTCGAACACCACCGCTGCCAGATCCGTCATGCCGCCAGGAGTACCAGGTCCAACGGGCGGTCAGGCGACGAACAGGCCGACCACCCAGATGACGGTGATGAGCAGGCCGGAGGTCAGCTCGACCAGGAGGGCCAGGCCGACCGCCTTGACCGCCTGGACCGTGGCCCGCCAGGCCCGTCGACCGTCGCGCAGGCGGATCTGCTCGGACAGCCAGATCCCGAACACGAACCCCAGCGGCAGGCCGACCACCGGTATGGCGAAGAAGCCGATGATCCCGAGCACGCCGCCCACGATGATCGAACGGCTCGGCACGCCGGTGCGTTTCAGGCTGCGGGTCGACCACACGTACTTGACCACCGTACCCACGGCCGCGATGACCGTCACGCCGGCCAGCACCAGCCACTTGAACCATCCCCCGTCGCCCAGCAACGCCCACAGCAGCACGCCCAGCCAGCACAGGATGATGCCGGGTATCACCGGGATCACGATGCCGAACAGCCCGATGACGATGAGCACGCCGCTGATGACGGCGATGGCGGTACCGGTATCGCTGAGATCCACGGGCCCCATTGTGCCCGGGGCGCTCCACCGCGAGTCGCGTCGGCCGTGCGCACGATCCGCGTGGCTTCGCCCGACCGGCCGCACCAAGATCACCACGACCCTGAGGTCGGCGTCACCAAACCCGTCGATCATGACGTTTCATGATCGGCACTGAAGGGGCGAGTCAGGGCGAGGATCGGGCGGAGCGGCGGGTGGCCCTGTCCCGCAGGGCTACCGGTAGTGCCTCGATGTCGACCAGTCGCGGCAGCAGGTCCGGCTCGAGGGTCAGCGCGCGGAACGCGACGCCGATCGTCACGTCGTGGTCGGGGCGGCTGACGACCGTGATCGGGTCACCCGCGCGGATCTCGCCGTCCTCGATCACCCGCAGGTACGCGCCGGGCACGGCCCGCGCGGTGAACCGCTTGATCCACCCGCGCTCCGCCATCCAGGTCGCGAACGTGTTGCACGGGATGCGCGGCCGGGTCACCTCGAGCACGACGGCGTCGCCGACCCGCCACCGCTCGCCGACGAGCGCGCCGGTGACCTCCAGGCCGGACGTGGTGAGGTTCTCGCCGAAGACGCCGTTGGCCAGTTCGCGGCCGAGTTCGGGCTCCCAGGCGTCCAGGTCCTCGCGGGCATACGCGTACGCGGCCTGGTCGTCGCCCCCGTGCACGTCGACGGCGAAGACGCGGTCGCCGACGAGCCCGGTCAACCCGGAACCACGCGGGCCCGGCGCGCGCACCCGCACGGCACCGTCCGTGGGTCGCTTGTCGATGCCTGTCACACCCTCGGGGCCGGGTCCGGGTACGGCCAGGTTGATCGAGAGGAGCGTCGGCATGCGTCCAGGGTAAGCCGGACCTTCCGGGCCGACCGGGCGGCCGGGCCGAGGCGCCGAGGTCAGCGGGCGGGCGGGCCGGGGTCAGCGGTGGGGTTCGACGAGCACCTTGATGCCCTGTCGGGCCTGAGCGGCGGCGAGCGCCTCGGCGGCCCGGTCAAGTGGGAAGCGGTGGGTGACCAGCGAGGTCACGTCGACGAGCCCGTTGGCCACGAGTTCGATCGCCCGCGGGTAGGCGTCGTTCATGCGGCGGGCCAGCAGGAGCGTGAGCCCCTTCCGGCGGGCGAGCGAGGCGACGATCGTGGTGGTGTCCGAGTCGGGAATGCCGACCAGAACGACCCGCGCGCCCGGCCGGGCCAGCTCCAGCGCCGAGTGGACCGCGTCGTCGGTACCGGCCACCTCGAACACCACGTCCGCGTCGAACTCCGACCGCTCGGGATCGGCCGGCACCCACGCGTGGTCGGCGCCGATGGCGGCCGCGGCCCGCAGGCGGTGCGGCAGCGGCTCGACCGCGGCGACCGTGCCCGCGCCGGCCAGCCGTGCGGCGCGGACGAGCAGGAGGCCGATCGGACCGCATCCGACGACGGCGACGCGCGCTCCGAGCCGTACCCGGCCCAGGTCCAGCGCGTGCAGCGCGACCCCCAGTGGTTCGAGCATCGCGCCGTCGGCGTCCGAGACCGTGTCGGGCAGACGGTGCAGCTGCGCCGGCGGCCAGGCCATGAGCTCGCGCAGGCCGCCGTCGCAGGCGCCGTGGCCGGCGAAACGGATCTCCGGGCACAGGTTCTGATACCCGGCCCGGCACATCCGGCAGGCCTGGCACGGTATCGCCGGGTCGATCGCGACCCGCTCGCCGGCCCGCGGCCCGTCCACGATGATCCCCGCCATCTCGTGGCCCACGACCAGCGGCCGGTCCAGCCTGGCGTCGCCGATGCCTCCCTCGGCGAACCAGTGCACATCCGAGCCGCACAGTCCTACGCCGGTGACCCGTACCAGGCACAGGCCCGGCTCGACGGCGGGCGGCGACTCGTCGGCGACCCGGACGTCGCCCGCGCCGTACAACCGCGCCACCCTCACCGGGTCGACCGCCCGCCAGCGTGTGCCATCAGGCGACGACTCTATGGCAGGGTCGAGTCCGGTCGCGATCGGGCGGCCGTGATGGCGTGTGTCACACTCGTCACTGGGTATGCCCTACCGACACCCGCGGCGAGGCCGGTCCGCGGGGGGCGCGGTAGCCCAAGAAGGCTCAGGGAGGCGTCCGGGTGAGTCCTATGACCACGGACATGATCGTGCGGGGCTTCGACCACCCCGCACTTCTCTACCGTGATCGCGACGAATACCTCTCCGGCGTCCTGCCGTTCATCGAGGACGGTCTCGGTGCCGGACTGCCGGTCATGGTCGCCGTGCCCGAGGTGAACCTCGGGTTGATCCGCGACGCGCTCGGCCCGGCCACCGCCGCCAAGGTCACGATGCGCGACATGACATCGGCCGGACGCAACCCTGGGCGCATCATTCCCGGGATGCTGCTGCGCTTCGCCGATGCCCATGCCGGAAAACCGGTACGCATCATCGGTGAGCCGAT
>Ga0307415_100000097_pt1 | contig 36908 bp, 35 predicted proteins | sample DK1Cmetagenome_FD_204524 | JGI IMG/M metagenome (GOLD analysis project Ga0307415, IMG submission 204524) | Maize rhizosphere microbial communities from greenhouse at UC Davis, California, United States - DK15-C-2 | ecosystem: Host-associated > Plants > Roots > Rhizosphere > Soil | place: USA... | reverse complement strand
GCTGAATTCGTCCGTGTAGCGAAGAAATGGAAGAGAGAGCAGGCACTCGCGCGTGTAGGCGCGCATGCCGCTGTGCATCTCGCTGAAGCGGGAGCCAAGCATCAGGTTCTCGAGCGTCGTCGTGATGCGGTTCCCTAGAAAGCGGTACATCGGCATGCCGCCGCCGAGCGGATCGCTCAGGCCGGCGAAGCGCGAGCCGAAGGTCATGTCCGCGTAGCCGCCGAGGATCGGAGCGATCAGGAGCGGGACGGCCTTTGGGTCGTACTGGTAATCCGGGTGAAGGAGCACGACGATGTCGGCTCCGTCCTGTAGCGCTCTTGTGTAGCAGGTCTTCTGGTTGCCCCCGTATCCCCGGTTCTCGGGGTGCACGTAGACGCGGATCCCGAGATCGAGCGCAAGTTCGACCGTCTTGTCGGAGCTCGCGTCGTCGACGAGGATGATCTGGTCGGCGATTCCCACCGGAATGTCGGCGAGCGTCTTCGCGAGCGTGCCCTCTGCTCGGTACGCGGGCATCGTAATGACGACTTTCGACATGTACGAGAGACGAAAGGGTAGTCGACCGCTCGCGGTCAGACGTCCTCGAGCGCCAACTCGCTCTCGCCCACGTCGAGGAACCGCGTGTAAGCCTCGATCACCGTGTCGGGATCGTCCTGCATTGCAATCTGGCCGTTGTGCAGCCAGACGATCTCGCTGCACAGGTTGCGGAGGTTCTTGAGGGCGTGACTCACGATGAGGATCGTTCCGGCCTGGTCGCAGAGCTCGCGGATCTTTTCGAACGATTTCTTCTTGAAGCGCGCGTCACCTACGGACAGGGCCTCGTCGATGAGGAGGATGTCCGGGTCCATGTTGACGGCGACCGAGAACGCGAGGCGGCCGTACATCCCGGAGGAGTAGGTCCGCATCGGCAAGTCCATGAAGTCGCCGAGCTCCGCGAACTCTGCGATCTCGTCGTACTTCGCTGCCAGCTGGGCGCGGTTGAGTCCCGCCGCTAGCCCACCGAGCACGACGTTCTCCCGTCCGCTGAGATCGGCGTTGAAGCCGACGCCGAGCGCAAGCAGGGTGCTCACCCGACCGTAGACCTCCACCCTGCCCGCAGTCGGCGGGAGAATCCCCGCAACCGTGCGCATGAGCGTCGACTTGCCCGCTCCGTTGACGCCCACGATGCCGAGCACGGTTCCGTGCGGAACCTCGAAGGAGACGTCTCGCACGGCTTTGATCTCCCGGACGGCTCTCTGGCCCCGGCCGAGGCGGATCAGTCTGCTCCTGAACGTCGGCTTCCTCTCGAACGTCGTCCGGTACGTGACCGACAGACCGTCCACCTTGACGGCGAAATCATCGAAACCGGAAGGCAGTTCTTCGACTTCGACGGCCTGGCTTTCAGAGGCGGACAGCGAACTCTCGCTCTCTCGAGATGAAGAACAGCGCGCCGACGACGAAGACGGCAATTGCGCACCCGAGCCCCCACACGAGGTACACGGGGCTCGGATTCTTTCCCAGGTTCACGACGTCGCTCAGCGCGCCGAGCAGGGGGTAGAGGGGGTTCAAGGCCAAGAGCGGTTTGTACCGTGCCGGGACCTCGTGGACGTAATAGAGCACCGGGGAGACGTACAGCCACATGCGCAAGAAGTACGGCAGGATGTTCCGGAGGTCGCGGAAGTAGACCTGGGCCGCTGCCGCGAGCATGGCCGCTCCCGACGCGAACACGAGGATGAGCACGATGATGGGGATCGCCCAGAGGAGATGCAGTCCCAGGGGCAGTCCCGCGACCACGTGCAGGACGGCGTAGACGAGGAGGGTGGGCAGAAAACGCATGAACGACGTCAGCACGGACGCGAGCGGCAGCAGCGTGCGCGGGAAGGCCGTGTTCAGGATGAGGCGGCCGCCGCCGACCACCGACCGAGCGCCCTGCTTGACCGAGCCGCTGACGAGGCGGAAGGTGAACAGGCCCAGCATGAGGTGCGCGAGGAAGTCCGTGCCGCGGCTTCCGCTACGCACGATCTCGACGAGCACGAAATAGACGAACCCCAAGAGCACCGGGTTCGTGACCAGCCAGAGCTGGCCGAGCGCGGTGTTGAAATGCTGCGCGCGCAGGTTTGCCCAAGCCAGCTCGACCGCGAACTGCCGTCGCCGCCACAACTCGCGTACGTACGGGTCGAGTGGGGGCAGTCCGATCCGGTGGGGCTCGTAAACATGCCGCTCGGCGGTGAACTCGTCTTGGCGGAGGCGCTCCCTCTCAGCGACAGCGTTCATCCCGTGCAGAGTAGTCGCTGTCCAGGGCGGACGATCACCTCAGACGCTCCGAAGCGAGGACCGCGATGAGATGGCCGACGACGGCGACCACGGCGGCGCCGGTCAGCAAGATGAGGAGCACGTGAGTGCCGGTGAGGTTGTCCGTGACAGCGTCCACCACCGCAGCGGCGACGACGAGGAGCGTCGCCTCGACGGCCTGAAAGGGGCGAAAGGACGGCAGCAACCTGACGCCTTGCCGCCAGCGCAGCGCTGGTAGCTTCTGGGCGGCCCCGCCGTCCGGCACCTCCGGCAGGGCCTCCCCCGATCGCGCCCGCGCCACCGTTACGAGGTGCGTCTCCGCTTTCAAGAGCAGGATGAGGACGGAGACGGCCAGGCCCAGAGCCGTCCAACCTCCGATCGAGCCCCACCCGCCGTCGGCCCGGACGCCCAGGGCAGCCGCGAGCGCGGCCTCCGTCGAGTAGTGGGCGATCTGGTCGAGGTAGACGCCGGCGGTTGAGAACGCGCGCCGCCAGCGCGCCACCTCGCCGTCGGAGCAGTCGAGCAGGAGCTGAAGCTGCACGAGCAAGGCGGCGCCGACCGCGGGCAGCACGCCCGGAAGCGTGACCAAGAACGCCGCGAGCAGCCCCGTGGGGATCATCAGTGACGTGAGTGCGTTGGCGGTCAGCGGGGTCGCGACGACAAGGCGCGTCACGTAGGGAGACAGCCTGCGCATGTACAGGCGGCCCGCCCAGTGCTCTTCGCCCCGGCGGTTGATGAGCGACTCGGGCTGCGTGACGGCGCGCAGCTCAGCGATCGAAGGCGGCGACAAAGCTGTTCACGCGGTCGCGGATCTCCTCTTCGCCCAGCGCGAGGTGCTCGAGGATCGTGTACCGGTCGGGACGGGTCGAAGGCGCCCGTGCGACGGCGACCGCGAACTGCTCGTCCGTGAGGGAAAGGTCACTCGGCAAGCGTGGAACTGCGTAGCGGCGAAACGTTGCGTCGAGGGCGTGGGGGAGCTCGTCGTCGCGGAGGAACGAGGCGAAGAGCGCGCCGACCGCGACCTGCTCGCCATGGGTCGCCTGGTCGGGATAGAGAGCGTCGATCGCGTGCGAGATCTCGTGGCACGCCCCGCTGCACGGCCGGCTCGAGCCCGCCACCGCCATTGCCAGCCCGCTGAGGACGAGGGCCTCCGCGAGTGTCGTCAGGAATGCGTCCGAGCCGAGATCGTCCGTCCGGTGTAGGAGGGACTCGGCGCCGGAGCGGGCAAAGGCGGCGGCGAGGCCGTCCATTGCCTCGCCGCGCTCGCGAGCGGCGAGCTCCCAGTCGGCGAGCGCGTTGAGGTTGCTGAGCGCGTCGCCCATTCCCGAGCGAAGCTGCTCCGGAGGGCAACGGCGCACGTAGTCGAGGTCGACGACCACCCCGATCGGAATGTGCACACCGTATGATCCCTTGCGCCCGTCGTATTCGAGTGAGGCAACAGGCGAGGCGATTCCGTCGTGGGCGAGGTTGGTCGCCACGGCGACCATCGGCAGGCCGGTCAGGCTCGCCGCGTACTTGGCCACGTCGAGGGTGCGGCCTCCGCCGATCCCGACCACGGCGTCGTAAGAGCCTGGTCGCAATGCGTCCGTCAGCTCGAGCGCAGCCGAAAGCGTTCCGCCCTCGACCGTGTAGATGTCCGCGTTCTCGAGGGCGGGGCCGACGACCGCCACGATCTCCTCTCCCTGGCCCGGCCCGACGACGACGGCGACGTGGCCGTGTGCGGAGATGCGGCCGTCGCTGAGCAGAGCGGGAAGCGCCGCGACGGCGCCGCTGCGGACGGTGACCGCGAGCGGGCAGGCGACCATCCGGGCTAGTAGCGGCATTCGATTTCCCGCGCCCGCTCGAGATCGGCGTGGTCGTCGACCTCGACCCAGTCCACCCCGCCGATCGGCACGACGTGCACCGTCCCGCCGCACTCCACGAGCTCCTGGAAGCCGTCCTCGTAATAGAGGGACGGATCCCGTCGCCAGGTCGCTTCGAGACTTTCCGCAAGCAGGGCGGCGGCCGACGGCTCGATCAGGGCCACTCCGATGTATTCGCCGTCAGCGTCCCCAGGGTCCACGAGCTTGCTGATGCGCCCTACTCTCCCCTCCGCGGAGGAGACGACCTTCATCTCCTCCTCGCCCAGTGGCTTCTCCTCGTCCACCGCAAGCAGCAGGTCCGGGCCGCGTGCGGCGAGGACCATCTCTTCGACGGCTCCGGGATGCACAGTGTCGCCGTTGACGAGCAGCACTCCTTCGCGGAACGCGTCCCGCGCCAGCCACAGCGAGTAGGCGTTGTTCCACTCCTCGGCGCGGTCGTTCACCACGAGCTCGAGCCGAACGCCGTGCTGGCGCTCGAGCTGGGGCACACGCTCGCGGACCCGCTCGGCCTGGAACCCGGCGACGACGACGATGTCGACGAGATCGACCGACCGCAGGTTGGCCAGCGCCACGTCGAGAATAGTGCGGCCGTTGTTGAGCGGCAGCAGCGTCTTCGGCAGCGCGTCAGTCAAGGGGTGAAGCCGGCGCCCGGGACCGGCCGCGAGCACGACGCCTTTCATTCGATGTCCGCGTCCCCGTCCTCGTCGGGCGCGAGTTGCGGAACTTGCGCGAACCGCGCCCAGCTGACTGCGCTCTCCGCCGCGTAGACGAGCGCGAGCCCGACGCTGGCCGCTACGAACCCAAAGCGGAGTGTGTCCGTCAGAGCAAGGAGGGAGGCGATGAGCAGCCGTCCGTCCCAGCCGCCGCCCACGGCCCGCACCCAGGGGGACGGTGGCCGCCCCTGATGGCGCAGGCGATAGACGGTGTCGTAGTGGTGGAAGGCAAGCACGCCGAGGAAGGCGAAGCAGAGCGGGAGCGCGTTGCGGTCGGTGAGCACCGTCAGGGTTATGAGTGACCCGTACTCGAATAGGCGCAGGAGGGGCGGCACGATCCACGTCACAGGTCCCGTGCCCGCGCCCACCGGCGTTCTTGTGCCGACCTTGCTGCGAAGCCAGGTGACGAGCGGACCGTCGTCGCGGTACGGCTCGAGTCCCGTCACTTCGCCACCGCCTGGAGAATCCTCTGGGGCACGGCATAAAGCCTCATGATGCGCGCGACGGCGGCAAAGGCTGCGGCTGTTCCTCCCCAGGCGAGCAGAGCGATGAACGTCACCCGGGGACTCGCGATCGCCGCGGTGAGGGAGATCAGCGCAAACCGTTCTCCAATCGGCAGACGAGCGACTCGATTGCCCCACTGCAGCCAGGACGACCGTCGCAACGCCCGCGCCAACTTGATGGCCGGCCGGTCGAGCCGCTCGTTCGCCGGGCGTCCCGCGTCTGCGTAGCTAGCGCCGGGCGCATCATTAGGCTCGTCGAGCGACATCGTCAGCGTCGCTGTAATCGCCTCGCGCTGAGCTGCTTGAAAGGCAAAACCCGACATATGGCGGACGGTCTGCAGGGTGAGCGCGGCCGCGGCGAGCAGCCAAACATCCTCACCGAAGCCCCGAGCGCCGAGGGCGAGTCCTCCGTACACGAGGTACTCTTTCATTCGGTCGAAGACCGAATCGAGCCAGGCGCCGAGGTTCGAGAACGTGCGCGTGTAGCGGGCCAGCTGTCCGTCCACGCAGTCAACGGTGAAAGAGAGCTGCAGCAGTACGGCGCCGACGATCAGGCTCAGCCGGTTCCCGACGGCGAACGAGGCGGCGGCGGCCACGCCTATGACGAGTGACAGGATCGTGACCAGGTTCGGACTCCATCCTCGGCGGGCGGCGAACCGCGCAAGGTACTTCGAGTATGGGCTGACGAAAAATGTCGTGAAGAAGCCGTCATTCGCTTTCACCGCGGAGTCGAGCGCCACGCGGTCCTCGTCGTATCCGCTCAGCTCCTCCACGGCCGTATCCGCGGTGTGGGTCGAGAGGGGAGTGGCATAGAAGAACCGGCGTGTGGCGATCGGAGAGAGGTAGACGCCTGCCCGGACGAGGCCGACGAGAAGGAGCGCGACGGCGTTCTCCCGTGCTTCCCCCAGCCGCAGTGCAAGCTCGGCCTCGACGTCCGGCTCGAGCGGCAGCGACACGGGGTCGTCGACCTCAGTCGGATCGGGTGCGACACCCGTGTCCCGCTCTACAGCGGCGCGCCAAAGCCGAAGCCGCCATCTGATGGCCTTGCGTTCGAATTCTTGCTCCCACCGTTCCGGGCGCGGATTCCCCGCAAGATCGACGAGCCGCCGTGAGGCGGTGATCAGCTGCTCGCGGTCTCGCGACTCGACCCTGATAAAGCCGAGGAAGTAACCGTTTGACGGCTCGACGCGGTGATATGGGGAAGCTGCGCTCACCACGCGTCCGCGTGAAGAACGAAGCGGAAACGACCAGAAGCCCCGTCGCGGCGAAGCGGTAACGAGTGCGCCAGACGCGATTCGTGGGTCAGCGAGTAGCCCGGCCAGTGCCTCCCTGTGGGTCACGACGTGGGCGCTCCCGACGATCAGGGCCGCGGAGATTCGGCTGGCGATCTCCGCTGTCGTGCAAAGGTCGTCGCGTACGTCATTTCCCGTGACGATCCTTACCTCGGCGCTTCTCGCTCCGACCGCCCCCTCTACGATTGCTGTCCAATCAGGTCGCGTGACCAGCCATACCCGGCGCACGCCCAGGCTCTCGAGCTGGTCGAGGAGCCGGCCGAGCACCGTCGAGTCCAGGATGCTGAGCGCGGCCGCAGGGCCACCGTCTGCCGCTGGGGCGGTGGCGAAGACCAGCGCTTCCGTGCTCACGCTGCGTTGTTTCTCGTTCTCGTCGCCGGCACCGTACGCAGGCTTCGCCGAGCGTGAGCGGCCCGCCTCACGCTCGTCCGGCAAGAGCGCGGCATCCTGGGTGAGGTGGTCCTGAGGATCCATAGTCGGCACGCGTTGCGCGAGGCTAGGTAGCGGCCCACTTTACCGCGGTCAAATTTGCAGGCGTCTCCTCACCCGTGCCCGTAACGACACCGGGCGGTCGGCGGGTTTGTCGCCTCGCCCGTCGAGCTGGGTCCGAAGATCCGTCTCGACGTAGGCGCCGGTCAGGTCGACGAATTCGTACCCGCCGGCCTCCCCCTTCTCTAGCAGAAACTGATTGTGCGGCAGCCCGTAGATTCTCTCGGCGACCGCCTCGGCGAAGTAGACGGCGAACGGGAAGACCAGCGTCGGCTCGTAGAACTCCTCGTGCTGCCAGATCGACCGGCAGAAATCGTCCCCGCCGATCCAGCCCCCCTTCCTGATCTTGGGGTACACGTTTACGAGGTCGATCGTGATGCCGCGCAACGTGTGGTCGCCGTCGACGTAGGCGAAGTCGAGGCTATCGTCCGGTATCTGGTCGATGACCTCGCTGGTCTTTCCGCGGAGGACCACCCGTCTCTCCGCGTGGGGGCTCGTCCTGTCCATTGCTTCCCGGAAGAACCGCTCGAAGACGTCGTCGGCCTTGTTCGCAGGCTTGTTCCAATCGTCCAGGTGCCGCCACGGGTCCACCATGAAGTAGCGCGAGATACCCGGGCAGCCACGCAGCAGATGGGCTGCGTAGTCGCCACGGTAAACCCCGATCTCGGCCACGTCGCGCGCTCCCGCTGCATTGAGCAGGGAGACCCACAGGTCCATGCGCGTTGCTGAGCGCGCCGCGCATTCGCGCAGTTGAGTCTCGGTCAGCGTCACGCGGCGCCCCTTTCCATGTCGACATTCTTCACGGGCGCGCCACGATCCGCGGTCGATCGGCCGCCGGAGCATACTTTCTCCCGCACATCGGCCGGAAGGTCGCGGTTTCGAATGCTCGGCTCTGCGGGATTCCGGGAAGCTCAGAGGGCTACGTGCGGGTGACCTGCTCGCAGCCGATCAGACGGTCACGCCAGTCGGCGCGTACGCGGTCGCGTCCGCGTCCGCAGCGCACCACGTCGGCGCGGCCGCCGAGGACTCGGATCCGGTCGTTGCCGCGGCCAGCGCAGATCCAGTCGCGCCGCCACGAGCCGCGTATGCGGTCGGGGCCTGGGCTACCGGTGCGCGTGCACAGCGGCAGCGGCCGGAACGAGGGCGGGCGGCAGGCGGAGGCGAGCACGCGAGCGCGGTACCCCATTACGAGCGGACGCCTCCAGGCGCGCACGTTGCGAAGCTCGTACGGGTCGCGGCTGAGGTTGTAGAGCTCCTCCTCGCCGGTCGTGTACTGAACGTACTTCCAGCGGCCGCCGCGGAAACCGCAGTAGGCAGGCACGCCGGAGCCGGCCATGTAGTCCTCAACCAGAAACGACGTCCGCCACGACGCGGGCTGGGCGGCCGGAGCGGGAAGCAGGCTTCGGCCTTCCGCGCCGGGAGCCGGGACGCCGGCGGCGGAAGCGATCGTCGGGGCAAGGTCAACGTTCAACGCGAATCTCCGGTCCGTGGAGCCGGCGAGGCCCAAGCGGTCCCAGCGGATGACGAGGGGAACGCGGATCGCCTCCTCGTACGGCACGATCTTCTGAAACCAGCGGTGCTCCCCCCACGCGTGCCCGTTGTCGGAGGTGAACACGATCAGCGTCTCGGCGAGCTTGCCGGTCTCCTTGAGGGCGGCCAGCATCCCTGCCACGGCCTCGTCGACGGCGAGCAGCGACTCGAGCTGTTCCTCCCGAAACTCAGCGAGCTTGTCTTCATCGACCGTTCCGCGGGCGCGGATGTAGGCGGGCTTGTCGGCCACGTCGCGCTCGTTCACACTGGGCGCCGCCCAGCGGCTGAGCCCGGCGAACCGGTCGACGTGGCGGGGCGCCGGCACGACATTGAACGCGGAGCCGCTGGAGTGAGGCGCCTTTGGAGCGAAGTAAAGGAAGAACGGGTCGGGCGCCTCGCGGATGAACTGCGCCGCCTCCCGGGCGATGACGTCGGTGGCGTAGTCGGCCTCCTCCGTTCCGTACCAGCCGGCCGCGAGGCCGTCGGTGAGCTGGTAGTCGAAGTAGCGGTTGGCGCCCGGGCCCCAGTAGGCGAACCAGCGGTCCCAGCCGGGCGGCACGTAGGTGGCCGGCGCCCACGGCGGCCAGTAGCCGTTCAGGTACTTGCCCGCCAGCATCGCCGTGTAGCCGGCCGCATCGAGCCAGGTGGGGAGCGCGGACGAGTCGTCGAAGACGTGAAAGCCGCCGTACGCTCCGTTGATCCCCCAAACGCCGGTCGAGTGGGACCAGCGTCCGGTCAGGATCGACGACCTGGAGGGGCAGCAGACCGGGTTGACCGCGAAGGCGTTTGTGAACGTGACCCCCTTCGCTTGCAGCTTGTTCTGCACAGTCGGCATGTACTGGAGCGTGTTCCAACGCTGGTCGTCCGTGACGATCAGCAGCACGTTCGGCTGCGCCGCGTGCGCGATCGCGGGCGCCGCCAGGGCAAGCGCGGCCAGAGCGAGCGTGACGACGCGGGGGGTCACGCGTCCTCTCTCGCTCGCAGCCAGTCGTCGGTCTTCCTGCGATCCCACATGGGCCCGGCGCGCAGCCGCTGCAGGGGCCCGGGGAAGCCGGCTGGCAATTGCTCGCCGGCGGCAACACCCAGTGTCACGCGACCGCCTTTCTCCGATTGGCATTCTTCACGCTAGGCGCGCCACGATCCCGCGGCCGATCGTCCGCCGGAGCATACTTTCTGGCGAACGTCGCTCGGAAGCTCCGCCCGCGAGACCCTCCAGATGACTGACGAATCAGAGCTAAAGCCGCACCGGAAGCGCCCGGTCGTCGAGCACGACAAGACCGTCGCTGAGGGTTGGGACGACTACGCCAAGAAGCGTCTCGACAAGCCACGTGTCGGAGACGTCTGGAACGATCCCCGAGCCATCGGGATGGACGTCGACGAGCCTGAGGAGGTGGTGGCCTACCTCGACCGCACGGTAATCGAGCCCTTCTTCGAAAGATGTCCGGTCATGCTCGAAATCGGCCCCGGGGGCGGGCGTTTCACCGAGGTCCTCCTGCCCAAGTGCGAGACGCTGATCGCGGTCGACACCTCCTCGAACATGCTCGAGTTGCTCCGCCGGCGGTTCCGTGACGAGAAGCGGTTGGTGCTCCAGCTGGGAGATGGGCAGGGACTCGAGGCGGTCGCGGCCGACTCTGTCGACGGGATCTTCTCCTACGGCGTCTTCGTCCATCTCCAGCACTGGGACATCTACAACTATTTGACCGAGTTCCGGCGCGTCCTCAAACCCGGAGGGAAGGCACTCGTTCAGCACTCGAACACCTTCTCGGAGCTCGGCTGGGAGAAGTTCCGCCGAGACCTGAGAAGGCAGCTCAACCGGCACAAGCTTCCCTCGTCGTTCATCGTGAACACGCCCAACCTAATGCGAGAGTTCATCGTCCGCGCCGGGCTAGAGGTCGTCGATATGAACGTGTCGGCGGCGCGTCGTGACTGCATCAGCCTGATGCGCAAGCCCTAGCGCCGCTACCCCGAGAGCAGGATTTAGCCGCAGGACTGGCCAGATTGGTCGCGAGCCGATTCACAAGGACCGAGTCTCTACGACGCCACTACTTGAACTTGTAAGCCGAATCAGACGACGTTGGTCCGCGGTATCCGAGGAACGCGCCGACGCCGACTAATGAGCGTCGATCAGGCGCCATTCAACCCGCTTCCCGACGGCGGCGGCATAACGCTCGACCGTCGAGAGTTTCGGGTCACCTTCAGCGCGTTCAAGCTTGGCGACAGTGGGCTGGGATGTCCTCATGCGGGCTGCGACGAGGGTCTGGGAGAGGCCGCTTTCCTTCCGCTCTTCGCTGAGCTCGTGAAGAAGGCGACGCCGGTCAAGCGCGGTTTCACCGAGGTCCTGCTGCCGAGACCAGCTGTACCGGTCCCAATGTGCGACGCTGAGGGACTAGGCATGGATCCGCGCGTCATGGCCCACATGCACCGGATCGTACGCGACCGTGGCGTGCGGCCCAAGCGTGCGCTCGAGGTGGGCGGCTACGTCAACGAGAAGTCGCTGCTGCGGTCACCGGAGATCAGAGAGGCCGAGCGGTGGTGTATCAACCTTGTCGACCAGCCGCGTGGCACCGGCATCGAGCATGTGGTCGGGAACGCGAACGATATGCACATGTTCGATGAGGATTCGTTCGATCTCGTGATGTGCAACGCGATGCTCGAGCATGACCGGCGGTTCTGGCTGTCGATCGGGGAGATGCGACGCGTGACGGCGCCGGGCGGTCTGCTGGTGATCGGCGTGCCCGGTTTCCGAAAGCGCAAGCGGGACCAGGGCAAGGCCACGGCCACATACAAGGTGCACTACCGATTCGACTACTACAGGTTCAGCCGGCAGGCGGTGCGGGAAGTGTTCTTCGAGGGCATGGAGGACGTGAAGGTCCGGCCGATCCTTGACCCGCCGCGCATCGTCGGACACGGCTACAAGCCGCGCTGACCTCCCGGTAGCGGACAAAACTCGACTCAGAGTTGCGGGCGCAAGCGCCACCCATCGGCTACGTTGTCCGCGATGCGCCGAGACCAGCTGCCGCCGCACAAGACGGCGACTTACGTCCTGCCGCGCTGGAAGGTCGTGTATGTGTCAGTACCCAAAGCGGCCTGCACGAGTCTCAAATGGCTGATCGCCGACCTCCAGGACGAGAACCCTCGGCGCTTCTACGCCGCCCTGACTCGCGAGGTCGGCCGGGCGATGACCATCCACCGCCGGGAGAGGTGGCAGCACACCCCCATGCTGCACGACCTCCCCGATGACGAGCTGGCAGCCGTTTCGCCGGAAAGGGGCTGGTTCGTCTTCGCGGCGATCCGGCAGCCCTCCGCCCGGTTGTGGTCTGGCTGGCAGTCGAAGTTCCTGCTCCGCGAGCCGAGGTGGCCCGAGCTGTTCGGCGGCGAGCCGTGGTTTCCCCGTGTCCCTCGCACCACGGAGGACGTCGTCGAGGACTTCCAGCGATTTGTCCTCTCCATTGCGGAGAACCCTGAGCAGCCGGTCATGCGCGACCGCCACTTTCAACCACAGAGCCGGCTCATCACACCTGAACGCACGCCGTACACCAGGATCTATCACACCCGCGAAATCCTCGAGCTTTTGCAGGATTTCGCGACCCATTTGCACGGGGAGGGCTGGGAGGGATCGCTCGAGCTCTTGCCCAGCAACGAGACCCCCCTCCGGCCGCTCGCCTCGATGTTCTCCCCCGACGTCACGGCCGCGATCGCCACGGTCTACGGCGAGGACTTCGACCGTTTTGGCTACGAGAACGTCCTGCCGGATGCGCTCGAGCCGGCGGACGAGTACGGCGAGGCCGCTCTCGGCGAGATCGGCCGGCTGATCGAGCGCGCCGAGCGTATCGGCGATCTCGCCCTCAGGGCTCAGGGGCTGTCCAGGAGAACGAAAAAGAAACAAGCGGAGATCAAGCGGCTCCGGCACCAGGTAGCCGAGCTGACCCCGCTCAAGACTCGACTGGTGCGCGGGGTGCGAAGAAGGATGGCCCGGGCGTTGAATCGAGCGTGACGGCGCGAGGCCGGCTTCCCAGTACCTGCCTTACGTGAAGATCCGGTTTCTCATCGCCAATGCGTATGGGGTCGGCGGAACGATCAAGGCGACGTACAACCTCGCCGGCGAGCTGGCCAAACGGCACGACGTCGAGATCGTCAGCGTGCAGACACGGCGCGATGTTCCGGCGTTCGCCGTGCCTCCAGGTGTTCGACTGCGGGCGCTGGTCGACGGGTCGCCGCAAGCCCAGCGCGCGAAGGAGGAGTCCAGCGGTCTCGTGGCTCGAGGGAAGCTCAAGCTCGGGACCTGGGCCATGACCCAACCGAGCCGTGTGATTCACCGCCGCGACTTCCGCTACAAGAACTTCAATCTTCTCACCGACCTGCTCCTGCTCAGATTTCTCCGCGAGGTCGACGACGGCGTCCTGATCGGCACCCGTGCCGGCCTCAACCTCGCCATTGCGCGGTTCGGTCGCCGTTCGGCGATCAGGGTCGGTCAGGAGCACCTGAACGCCACGAAGTACGGCAAGGGCATCCGCGGAGCATTCCGCCGTTTCTATCCGCGACTCGACGCGTATTCCGCACTCACCGAGCGCGACGCGGCCGCGTTCTCGCACATGCTCGGTCCAGGCGTCCGCGTGACCTGCATTCCGAACGGCGTCTCCGACGGCGGCGACGTGCGTTCTGCGAACCACAACAAGGTCGTCATCGCCGCCGGGCGGCTGGCCCCGCAAAAGGGGTTCGACCGGCTGGTCCCGGCATGGGCACAGGTGGCGCGCAGACACGTCGACTGGGAGCTGAAAATCTTCGGCGGCGGGAAGCTGCAAGGGGAGCTGGAACAGCAGATCGACGAGCTCGGCCTGCGCGGGAGCGCTCGCCTCATGGGCTACACGGACCAGCTCCCCCAGGCGATGGCGGAGGCGTCGTTCTACGTAATGAGCTCGCGCTTCGAGGGCTTTCCGATGGTCCTGCTCGAAGCGATGCGCTGCGGCCTGCCCATCGTCAGCTACGACTGCCCGAACGGCCCCCGCGATCTGATCACTCACGGCAGGGACGGCTTCCTAGTGCCCAACGGCGACGTCGACGGGCTCGCTGCGGCGATGATCGAGATGATCGAACTGGGGGACGCCAGACGGTCGTTCGGAGAGGCCGCGCTGCAGAAGTCCAAGCAGTACGAGATGCCGGCTATCGCCCGCCGCTGGGAAGAGCTCCTCGAGGAGCTCGTGGCCGAGCGCCGGCAGCAAGGTTTGCCCGGATGGTCTATTCGCGGGCGGCAAGTGCGGCCCGAACATCGTCCGTGACGATGCCGTCGATACCGGCGCTGATCCAGCGGCCGTAGTCCTCGCCGCGCTCGAAGCCCCAGCCGTGGACGGCGAGGCCGGCCGCGTGGGCGCGGGCGATCAGGCCGGGGTCGCCTTCGAGTCGGTCGTCCACGACATTGATGGCCGCGTCACCCTGGTCGTGCAAGCGCCGCAGGCCGCGCGAGCTGACGTCCGCGTTCCAGTGGCGTGCTGTCGAGATCAGCTGCACAGCCGGCACCCGCAGGGCGGCACTCAGCTCGTGCACGCTCTTCGCATCCCAGGACTGTACGTAGACACGGCTGTCGGGCCGGTCGAGGCCGCGGGCCCGAAGAGTCTTCGCCAGGAGGTCCTCGAGGTCGTAGCCGAGCCGCCTGAACACCTCGGGCTGCTTCGTCTCCAGATAGAGCCCGACGCGCCGACCTCGCGCCGTCGACTGAGCGCGCGCAAAGTCGATGAGCTCGTTCAGGGGGGGGATTCGATAGTCGCCCGACGGTGAGGCGCCGCGAATCGTCGCGCGCAGGGTGGCGAGCTCCGCGACTGTGAAGTCCTCTACCCACCAATCGTTTACGACCTGCCCGTTCACGGTCTTCGTCGCGCGCCGGTCGGCGAACTCGGGGTGATCTTCGACGTCGGTTGTCGGAGACAACTGCCGGTCGTGCCGCAGGACGAGGACGCCGTCCTTGCTCGGAACCAGGTCGGTTTCCAGGTAGTCGGCGCCCGCGTCGAGAGCCGAGCGGAACGCGGCGAGCGTGTTCTCCGGGAGGGCGGGGTCTCCCCGGTGCGTGGCGATGAAGGTGCGGCCCGCAAGTGGCGAGCCGACCGGTCCCTGGTCCGAGCACGCCCCGGCCGCTGCCGCAACCGCCAGAGCCAGGGCGATGACGAGGCAGGCTCGTTTTCCGGTCACGGTTTTTGCTCTGCGCTCTGCGTTGGGCGGGCGTCAGTCTACGCATGTGGATCGAGCCCCGGGTGCCAGGCCGTACACTCTCGGCCACATGCCGCCGGGGGTCCCGACTCGAGACCGGAGAGTTGCGGACGCCGCCTCCGCGGCCTACGGCTCGGCGGACCGAGCAGGCGTCCGCCGCGAAACGGCCACGCGAGCGCCCCGCTTCTCGCGCTTCCATGTCATCGGGCTGGCCGCTCTCGGATCCCTCGCGTCGCTCGCAACCGCAGGCGCACTCCTAGACTCTGGCCGCTCCACTCGGCTCGTGATCGCCGTCCTTGTCGCTACCGTCGTCACGGGAGCCTTGGTCGCCGGTGCGCTCGCGCACGCGGCGCGCACGCGGACGATGCAATCCCTGCGCACGGAGTTCGTGGCCGCGTGGGAGGGGCCCACAGGAGGGTGGAGGTTCTTTGTCGTGGGCTGTCTGGTCGCCCTGCCAGTCGTGTCCTTTCAGTCCCGAATCTTGGTCGGGGACTCAGACTCGTCCTGGCTGCTCGCTTCGATTCTTCATGTCCAGCGAGAAGGCGTCGGGTACCTGACCGAGACGCAGCAGGTTCTCCTCCCGCACCTCATCCTCGGTCCGGTCGTGAGTCTCGGTGGCATCCCGGCGCTCCAGGCTTTCAACATGCTCTCGGTGATCGCCCTCGCCGGCGTCGTCGCCTTCCTCGCCTGGCGCATTACCGGCTCGAGCGTGGGCGCGCTGACCGCTGCTCTTGCCCTCACGGCGATCGGGCCGATCCTCCAACGAGCCTCCCTCGCACCGATGTACCCGACGATGCTCGCACTTGGGTTCCTCGGTCTCTACTTCGCTTACCGGGCGGCGACAGCTGAGGAGCTCCCTCGTCGCTGGCGCCTCGCGGGGCTCGCGGCGATCTGCCTCGTCGGGTCGATGGAGGCACACCAGGTGGGGCAGCTCTTCGTCGTCCTTTCCGGGTCGCTGCTGGTGGCGGTCCCGTCGCGAAGGACCGGCATCGGCCTTGCGAGCGTATACCTCTGCCTGGCGGTGCTCTACATCCCGCGGGCGGTGATCAATCTCGTGGACGGCGGCCTCAGCCATTTCTTCGAGAACCGCGTCGAGTACTGGATTACCAAGGACTATTTGATCTGGATCCAGGCCGAGATGTTCCATTACCCGAGGGAGTTGAGCCTGGGTCAGTACCTCGAGAAGCTGCCGGGAGGCCTTCTGGATGCCTGGGGCGCGGCCGGCTGGCTGACTCTCGGGCTTGGGCTCGCCTCTCTGCTTCTGGCCCCCGCCCGCCTGCGCCGCTTCATAGTCGCCTGCGCGCTCGTCCTCCTGGCGGTCGTGATTCACTTTCAGCTTCCGTTTTTCCCGCGCTATCTCTCTTTGTTCCTCGTCGGATCGGCGCTCGCAGCGGGCGTCACGATTGGAGCTCTTACGCGTTGCCCAACGCTCGCGTGGCGTTCTACGGCTGCCGTGGCCGTCGCCGGCCTCATCGTTGCGAACGCCGTCAGCTACCACGTCGAGCTGGATCATTTCCGCACCGCCCAGTCGGCTGTCCTGCACGGCCCTTACCGGCAGCTTGCGCGGGAGATCCAGCCGCGCGAGGGGGTCCTCGGAACCCGATCGTTCTACCTCAACCAGACCTCGACGAGCCCAAGCACGTACGGGGGGCAATTCCTCTCGGAGTCCGAGTACCGCACGCTACTGACCTGGCCCTCCGACGCCACCGTGATCGAGCTCATGCGTCGCCGCGACGCGGCGTGGCTGCTCGTTCCCCAAGGCCAAGCAGCCTGGGTCGCGCGCTACAATGACATCTGGCTAAGTCGCGCCTACGGTGAGCACGCACGCTACCCTCGCGAAGTCGCGAGGAGCCCGAGCTTCTGTCTCGTCAGACGCGTTCGCGGCGCCTCCCTTTACTGGCTGAAGACCAGCCAGGAGGTGCGGCGGCCGCTTCCTTGCGGTAGGGCCTAGACTCTTGTCACGGCCGCGGGCCCCGACTCGCCGATGAAGCTGATCATCCAGATTCCGTGCTTCAACGAGGAAGAGTTCTTGCTCGCGACCCTCGCTGCACTTCCGTGCGCTGTCGAAGGCTTCGATGCGGTTGAGTGGCTCATCGTCGACGATGGGTGAACCGACCGAACCGCCGACGTCGCGCGCGAGTGTGGCGTCGACCACATCGTCCGCTTCAACGCCAACAAGGGACTTGGTGTCGCGTTCCAGGCAGCGATCGACGCCGCCTCAAGCTCGGCGCGGATGTCATCGTCAACACCGACGCCGACAACCAGTACAGAGGGACTACGTGCCGAAGCTCGTAGCCCTAATCCTCGCTCGTGAGGCGGACATCGTCGTCGGCGACAGAGACGTGAAAGAGCACGAGGAGTTTTCCCCTCTGAAGAAGGCCTTGCAGTCGTGGGGCTCCTGGGTCGTTCGGCGGGGGGTCGGGCACGGACATTCCTGATACGACCTCCGGCTTTCGTGCGTACAGCCGCGAGGCGGCATTGCGGCTCAACGTCCTCTCCCGTTTCACGTACACGCTCGAGACGATCATCCAGGCCGAAAGGGCGACCTGACGGTGAGGCATGTTCCGATTCAGACGAACCAGAAGACTCGGGAGTCGAGGCTGTTCCGGTCAATCCCGACGTACAAAGCGGTCCGTCGGAAGCATTCTTCGCATCTACTTGAGGTATGAGCCCCTGCCGGCGTTCCTTGGCCGGCCACCATTCTTGGCCTCGTGGGTCTCGTTCTTCTCGCGCGCTTTGGCTGGCTGTACATCGCGGAAACCGGCCCGACTGGCCACATCCAGTCGCTGATCGTCGGCGCAACCTTTCTGATCTCCGCCCTCCAGCTCGTCCTTCTGGGGATGATCGGCGAGCTGCTCCGCATGAACCGTGTCCTCTCGGAGCGGACCCTCTATCGCGTGCGCAAGCTCGAGCTCGCCGTTGGCGTCCGCGCCGAAGCCGTCGAGACGAAGGGCGCCACGACATCTTCAGCGCTTGAGCAGCCGCGAAGCGAAGCCGCTTCCAGGGCGGCTTGACCCGCTCGACGACGCCGATCGGCTCGACCACCATGCGCGTGCCCCGCGGAATGTTGTCGGCCAGCCATTACTGCCGCCTCTCTCTCAACGTCGAGGGCCGCGAACCCCAGGGCACCGTCCCCGCCCACGAATACGAGCAGGTCCGCGCCGAGCTCAAGGCGACGCTCGAGGCGCTCGGAGACGAGCGAAATCGGCCCATCGGAACCGTTGCCTATCGGCCGGATGAGCTCTATTCCCAGCAGAACGGCATCCCCCCGATCTCTTCGTCTACTTCGGCGAGCTCGCCTGGCGGAGCATCGGCCAGGTGGGAACAGGCAGCGCCCACGTCCTCGAGAACGACACCGGGTCGGACGACGCCAACCACGCGCCCGAGGGGCTTTACCTCCTCGCAGCGGAGGGCGTCGAGGCCGGCCCCGGCGAAGAACGGGATCTCCGCGACATCGCACCCACGCTCCTCGGAGAGCCGGTGCCCGCCGACAAAGGCCGAAGCCTGGTCTAGGAGCGCTGAAATCATCCATGCGTGGCGCTTCAGGACGCGCAGCGACCGCCCGACAGCCGGTAGACGATCATTTCGGGTCCGGGACGGTGGTAGGCGAGCGGGTAGTAGTCGGTCGACCAGTCAAAGTTGAAGGCGACCGGACCCTCGCCGGGATCATAGGGGCTCGCCGAATATGCGACTCTCGCCCGTCGCGCGAGCTGGTTGTAAAAGCTCACCGCCTGGGGCACCTTCTCGGGTTCGGCAAAGGCTCGTCCGTATTGAAAGCTCCCCACGACGACCCAACAGACCCGCTGCTGTTCAAACACGTCGATCAGCCCCGGCTGCAGTCGGCGAGTGTAGTCCTCGGGCTGAAGTCGTTTAGCGAGAATGGCGGGCGGAGCGAGGTGCCCGATGGCAAGCGCGCGGCCGAGGGGGAATCCCCTCCAGCGTGGCGTCGCTTTCCCGATGGGCGAGGGGGTCCCCGAATCCAGGAACCACGGCGGAGGAGCGACCCGGTCGAAAAAGACCCTCGTCCTGGGCGGAACATTCTCGAACATCCAGTCGCGGGTCAGGTTGCGGGTGTCCGCGCGGCTGAGGACGAAGTCGTTGTGGACGCTGTAGAGAACGCTCTGCGCGAGCAGCGCCACTACGAAGGCAACCGCGGCTGCGGCGGCCACAACACTCCCGCGCCGGCGTCTCAGAGCGTCGAGGAGCGCCAGCGTTCCGTACGCAGCGAGCAGGCAGATAATCGGGAGTACCGGCAGGAGCCAGCGGCCGAAGTACCGCTCCTGCACGCCCATGAAGAGGATGTAGAGGATCGGGGCGGGCACGAGCAAAAGCGCCACCACGCGGTCCCGGAGGAACGCCGTTGCCGCACCGCCCAGCGCCGCCAAGCTCGGTACCCAGCCGAGCCCCCAGCTGAGTGCCCACACGTAGTAGAGGATGCCGTTCTTGTCCGCTTGGCCCAGCTTCGGCTCGCCTTCAGGTGTCACTGAGAGGTAAAGGAGTCCGTCGACGAACTCGCGTGGCGCGAGCAGCGCGTACGGATTGAAGAGGACAAACGTAGCGAGCGTCGCTCCGAGCGCTAGCCCAAGGCGGGGAGCGATGCTCACCCCCTCGCGACGAAACCGAACAGCCGCGGCCACAAGCAGCGGCAGGATCACGATCCCGGCGGTGTACTTGATCGCACAGGCGAGTCCCAGGCCCGCGCCGGCAAGCACGTAATCGAGTGCCCAGCCGCGGCGGAGGATCCCGGCGATTCCAAGCAGGGAAAGCGCAACGGCCACAGTCGTCGGCACGTCGTTGACCGCTAGGTGCGACCATGAAACGGCCAGGAAGGACACCGCCAACAGCCCCGCCGCGAGCAGACCTGCCCGCCGGTCGAAGAGACGAGCGCCCGCCAGGTAGAGCAGGAAAACGGCGAGCGTGCCGAGCGCCGCGACCGCGAGCCGAGCCGTCAAGAAGACGCCTCCGGGATCGCTTGCGAACGCTTCGACGACACCATCCGACCCGCCGTAGCGGACGCCGAAGACGCCGTAGAGCATGTACGTGAGCCCGGGGGGGTTGATGAAGTAGTGCGGGTTGAAATCCCCCGTTTCGTAAAAGCGGACCGCCTTTGGCACGAAGTGGTATTGCTCGTCGGGGTTATAGGCGAACGGCAAGCCCTGCCCGGCTCCCCAGACGCGAAGGCCGAGGGCGACTGCCAGGACGATTCCGAGTACGAGCATCCAGCGGCCACGGCGGGCCCCTGAGACGAGAGTCGGCGATTGTGAGGCCGGTTCGCGAACGGCCGCAGAGCGACTGACGACGGTCACGTTCGCCCTATCCTAGGCTCACCCACGGTAAGACCTACACTCTCCCCCGCGGCAACTCCGCATGAAGCTCATCATCCAGATACCGTGCCTCAACGAGGAGGACGCGCTCCCGGCGACCCTGGCCGATCTGCCCCGCGACGTGGACGGCTTCGACACCGTCGCGTGGCTCGTGATCGACGACGGATCGAGTGACCGGACGGTGGAGGTTGCTCGCGAACTCGGAGTCGACCACGTCATTCGGTTCAGCTCGAACCGCGGTCTCGCGGTGGCCTTCCAGGCCGGCCTCGACGCGGCGATAAAGCTCGGCGCCGATGTGATCGTCAATACGGACGCCGACAATCAGTATCGCGCGAGCGACATTCCCAGACTCGTCGGCCCGATCCTCGCCGGAGACGCGGACATGGTCGTGGGAACGCGCGATCTAAAGCGGCAGGACGAGTCCTCACGGGTGAAGACGATCCTCCAGTCGTGGGGTTCCTGGGTCGTCCGCCAAGCCTCGGAGACCGACATTCCCGACACCACTTCCGGGTTCCGTGCATACACCCGTGAGGCCGCGCTGCGTGTGAACGTGGTCTCTCGCTTCACGTACACGCTCGAGACGATCATCCAGGCTGGCAAGAGTGACCTCGCCATCGGTCACGTCCCGATCCGGACGAATCCGAAGACACGGGAGTCCCGGCTCTTCCGGTCGATTCCGCAGTACCTGCGACGCTCGGTCGGAACAATCCTCCGTATCTACGTGATGTACGAGCCGCTGCCGGTGTTCCTTTGGCCGGCGGCGGTCACGGGGCTGCTGGGAGCTGCGCTCTTCGCCCGCTTCGGCTGGTACTACTTCACCAACTCCGGCCCCACCGGCCATGTCCAGTCACTGATCGTCGGTGGAGTTCTGATCGTCTTTTCGCTCCAACTCGTGCTCCTCGCCGTGATCAGCGAGCTGCTCCGTTCGAACCGCGTACTCGCCGAGCGCACGCTGCAGCGTGTGCGGAAGGTCGAGCTGGAGCTCGGCATGCGGCCCGACGGCCTGAGCGAAGAGCCGATCGGGGCCGTCGGCCACGAGGTCGAACGGTAGAGCTCACGAGGTCTTACGGGCCAGGACGACAAGGCCTGTTCCTCGGCCACTTTCGAGAAAACGTCGCTGAATTCGTCGAAACGGCGCTGTGGCGAGCTGCGTCCCCCACGCGAGCCAGTCGGGCGGCTGAAGCCAGCGTCCGCTCACCGCAGTTCGCCCCTCCATTGGCGGGCCGGCGGTGACTCGCCGTGCGAGCAGGTTACGAGCGTGCTCGAGAGCGTAGTCGAGCGGGAAGCCATAGGTCCAAACGTTCATGTCGGTGAAGCCCGCGGTCGCAAGGAGCTCCCCCACTTGCTCCGGCTCGTACCGGCGGTAGTGCCCGGCCATGCGATCGGCTGGGCCCCAGCGCCGCTGGTACGCCGGGACGCTGAAGAGGAGCCACCCCCGGCTCCGTAGTCGATCTCCCCACACTCTCAGCGCTCCCACGTCGTCGTCGATGTGCTCGAGGACCTCGAAGGCACAGACGAGATCGAACTCACCGACCTCGACGGCAGAGAGGTCACCGCAGACGATCCGCCCTCGCCCGGCCTGTGCAATCCGTTCTTGGGCCTTGGCGCAGGAAATCGGGTCGAGCTCCGCGCCGACATAGTCGTAGCGGTTTACGAGCCGGGCAGCGAGCGCTCCCTGCCCGCAGCCCACTTCGAGGATCGAGCGCACGTCGGAAAGACCGCGGAGCGCCGAATCGATCACGTCGTAGCGCAGCCACGCCCTCAGGGTCAGCGGAGGCAGAGTCACGACCGTGCCCCGGCGAGAAGCCGCTCGCGCAGCCCGGCTACGACGGTGCCCGGCCGGAACGCTTGGTTGGCCCGTTGGTGCGCCTCGTGACGAAGCTCGCTGAGGCGACCGGCATCCCCAGCCAGCTCGACCAGCGCGGTGGCGAGTGCTGCGCCGTCACCGGCCGGGATGAAGACGCCCGCCGATCCAAGCGCCCTCCGCTGGGGACCCGTGTCCGAGGTCACGATCGCGCATCCCGCCGCCGCTCCTTGGAAGACCTTGGTCGGGACGACCCGGCGGGCCTTGGGGCCTGTCCCGAAGATGCCGAGGCAGACATCGTGAGCGGCAACGAAATCCGGGAGCTCAGCCGCGTCGACCCAGTCCAGCCAGCGAACGTCCGGGGTCGGCCCAGCCGCCTCCCGGGTTGCAGCGTAGTCCTGGCCACGGCCGATCATCGTGAACGTCACACTCGTCGCTCTGTCGGTGAGAAGCGCGATCGCCTCTCCGATCACAGGCGCGCCCTGCAGAGGCGTGTAGAGACCGAAGAAGACGACGCGCAGAGGGGGAACCGGGCGACCCTCGGGAACCCGAAACCACTCGGAGCGCGCCCCGACCGGAACCACGACCGCTCGCTTGCGCACGTCGGGCGGGATAAGCTCCCAGTGGTCATGGGTGTCCACACACAGAACGTCGGCGGCACCGAGCGCTGCTCGATCGAGCCTTGACAGGAGGCGTATACGTAAACCGGGTTCGATTCCCCGGTCTGCCGCGGTATCCGCGGCGAAGATGAGGTGATCGAGCGCGAGCGGCACACCTGGCCAGAGTCGCCGGCCCAGGTGGACGTCGAAGTGCCCCATGTACCCGACGACGACCGCGTCTGGACGCGCCAACCGTCTCGCTCTTCGCGAGAGGCGCCACCAAGCGCGTGCAATCCGAGTTACCAGCACGGGAAGTAACCAGGGCCGCTGCAGGATCCTCACCCGCGAAGACGTGTCGAGACCGAGCGGCTCGTTGCACTCGACGACCTCGTCTCCCGCCGATGCGAATCCCTGCATCAGGACATCGACCCGGGGATGCAGGCGAGCATCGTACGTCCCGAAGAACACGACGCGCACGGCGGCCCGACGTTACTCGAAGGACTCGCACCCGGGGGGCCACAGCCAGCGGTCCGAGCGGCGTGTCGTCGCGTGGCCACGGTGGGAGTGCAGGATCTGTCGGTCGCTCCCGACGAGGAGCGTGGAGGACAGCCGCGAAGCGCCCGCTCGCTGAGCGCGGCCTCGCCAGTGACCGCGTCGGCGCCGGCAGCCGAGCGAGGCGGCTAGGAAGCCTCGACCGGCGACTGCACTCGCCGGGCGTCTGCCGACGGCACGTAGCCCCACGCCTCCGCGATACCCTGGAGCGCGGGCGGGATGTCCTTCGGATCCGGCAGCTCCCCGGCCGGCTGGACGGAACCGGTCTTGATCTTCTGCTTCCAGTCGCCCAGCCCGGCCCCATATTTGCCATGGTCGAAGCGCCCGTACTCGAGCATCTCGGGTTCCCAAGGTACGCCGAGGAACTCGCAGATGGACTGTGTGACGGCGACGGGGTCGGCGGTGAGGTCCTCGTAGCGGATCGTATGGCCCGGATAGGTGCGGCGGGCGCTCTCCACCGCCTCGCAGTAGCGCCGGATTCGGTTGCTGTTCTTCTCCCTATCGACGCTCGGCCGCAGGGAGGCTCGCGAGCGGGCGATCGCGCCCGGGTGCCGCAGCAGGAAGATGAAGCGCGCATCCGGCCAGCATTCGAGGATGCGGTCGACATGGAAGACGTCGTTGGGCGTCTTGCAAACGATGTGCTCCTTGCCGCTGTTCGTCAGGTCGCGGTGCAGGATGCGATCCCACAACAGGTACTCGAGCGCCGTGAGATCGAGATTCCGCTCGTGCATGGCCCTCTCGGCCCACTTCGAGGTAAACATGACCGCGACGTGGCGGAGGTGGACCTCCTGCGGGGCGTGAATCTGCGAATGACTGTTGAGCAGCACTCGGAGCAGGGTCGATCCGGAGCGGAGGCTGCACAAGATGAAGGCCGGCGCCGTCACGAGCCGGTCGCCCGGCAACGTCTGCGCGAAAGGGCCGGTGCGCTTGCCCGTCCACACGCTTCGGGACCCGAGGCCCGGCACTCGGCGAACTTCGTAGCCCGTTGCGCGGCGCAGCGCGGCGTTGATCGCTCGCTTCCACTCCACCGGCGCGGAGTCTAGCGGCCCCGTGCAGCGGCCTCGTTGGCCAGGGACCGCCTGCCGGCATCCCATATCGTCTAGCGGCGAAAGCGGTCCACGTGAAAGTCCTCTACTTCGATCCCAAGTTCCTCACCCCCCGCCATGCGGCGCCGACGCGCGCGTACTCGATCGCACGTCGCCTCGTCGAGCGCGGTCACGAGGTGACGATGGTCGCGCGCGATCCTCGCTGGCTCGCCGTGGGCGAAGCTCCGCCGCTCGGTCTCCTAGGATGGCGGGAGCGCGTCGACGGCATCGATGTCGTCTGGTTGAGGATCCGGTACGAGCAACGGTTCACCACGCGGAAGCGGTTGCTTTCCTACGGCGCGTATGCACTCGCGGCGAGCGCCGCTGCTCCTCGCCTCGGCCGACCGGACGTCGTCTACGCCTCGTCCACCCCGCTGACCTCCGGGATCCCGGGGGCCTTCGCCGCGCGCCTCAGAGGCGTGCCATTCGTATTCGAGCTCCAGGATCTTTGGCCGGCCGTCCCCGCTGCGCTCGGGTATTTGACGCGGCCTCGCGAGATTGCGCTCGCCGAGTGGCTTGAAGCCGCCCTGTACGCGAGATCGGATCGCTTGGTCGTCTGCAGCGAGGCGGTCGTGGTCGCGCTCGCCAGCCGGGGGATCCCGCGCGAGAAGCTCGTGCTCATCCCCAACTTCAGCGACACCGAGCTCTTCGGGCCCGACAAGCGCGACGACGGGTTCCGATCGAAGCATGGGCTCGACGGGAAGTTCGTTGCCGTCTACGCGGGGACGCTGGGTGCGTCGAACGGCATCTACCAACTAGCGGACGCAGCGGTCGCCCTGAAGCGGGCGGGCGACGACGAGGTCCGCATCGTCGTCGTCGGAGAGGGAAGCGAGCGCCGCACCTTTGAGCGGCGCCTCCGTGAAGAGAGCCTCGACAACGTCCTCGTCCTTCCACCCGTTCCCCGCGAAGACGTCCCCGGACTCGTGGGCGCGTCCGACGTCACACTGACGGTCTTCGCTCCCAATCCGGCGCTCGAGGTCAACTCTCCGAACAAGTTCTTCGATTCGCTCGCGGCGGGGAAACCTGTCGTCGTCAACGTGGACGGCTGGCTGCGTCAGCTCGTGGAGGAGAACGCCGCAGGCGTGTACGCACCAGGCGGGGACGCAGAGGCGCTCGCCCGGGCCCTGAGCACACTCGCCCGCCAACGCGAACGTCTCGGTGAGATGGGCGAGAACGCACGCGCGCTCGCGGTGCGCGAATTCGCCCGCGACCTGCTAACCGACCGCCTTGCGGTGACGCTCGAGGAGATTGCGGACCGAGGTGGACGAGCAGCACGTTCCTGAGACGTTGCCGACGTACGAGCGCGGCAAGCGCCTCCTCGACCTTGCGCTCGCCGTGCCGACCGCCGTCGTCCTTTCGCCGCTCCTCGGCGCGCTTGCGGCCGCGGTCAAGCTCGAGAGCCGCGGCCCGGTGTTCTTCCGGCAGGAGCGGATCGGCCGCCACGGCCGCCCGTTCGAGATCCTCAAGCTCAGGACGCTCTACTACGAGCCGCCGAGGGAGGCTTCCGACTACCTCATCTCCTCGGGCGACGCCAGGATCACGCGCGTCGGCGCCTTCCTGCGCCGCTGGTCGCTCGACGAGCTGCCGCAGGTCTGGAACATCATCCGCGGTGACATGAGCATCGTCGGCCCGCGGCCGACGCTGCGCTATCAGGTCGAGCAGTACACGGACTTCCAGCGCCGCCGGCTCGAGGTTCCGCCGGGTGTCACCGGTTGGGCGCAGGTGCACGGGCGCAATCGGGTCCGGTGGCCGCAGCGCATCGAGCTCGACGTCTGGTACGTCGACCATCGCTCCTTGTCGCTCGACCTTGAGATCCTTGCTCGCACCGTCCCGCTCGTCTTCCGGCCCGGCTCGATCTACGATGACGCGCAGGGCGATTGGGGCGAGCGGAAAGAGGCTAAGGAGTAAGGGCGGGGCATGCCCCGCCCTTAAGTTCACAATTGGTTCCTCAGTCCAGCGGGCGCGCCGGCACGCCCGCCACACGCGCCCCGTCGGGAACGTCCCGCACGACGACCGCGCCCGCCGCGACGAGCGCGCCGTCGCCGATGCGTATGCCCTCGATCACGACCGCACTGATTCCGACGTGGGCGCCCTCGCCAACCCTGACGAGGCCGGCGAGGCACGCGCCCGGCGCCACGTGCGCGTGGGCCGCGAGGTGGCAGTCGTGCTCGACGATCGCCCCCGTGTTGACGATGACGTCGTCACCCACCTCGGCGCCCGCGTTCACCACCGCGGCAGCCAGCACCTGGGTGCCGCGGCCGAGGCGCGCCCACGGGGAGACGATCGCGGAGGCGTGGACGATCGGCGGAAGCTCGAAGCCGGCGGCGAGCAGCCGCTCGAAGATGCGCCGTCTTTCCGAGCTGTCGCCGATGCCCCCGACGCCGGCGAAGGCATGGGTGACGCCCTCCGCGCGCAGCCGCTCGAGCCCAACCGGTCCGAGCACCGGGAAGCCGAGCAGCTCGCCGCCCGCGCGAGCCGGATCGTCGTCGATGAGTCCCACAACCTCGAACCGGCCCGAGGAGCGGATCGCCTCGAGCACCGACTTGGCGTGAGTCCCGGCGCCGACTCCGACGATCGAGACGGCCTTCGCGGGTACCGAGGCGACGGACACGGGGCGATCATAGGATCACAGCCGCCCGGCGGTGACGAGCTGTGCCCCGCGCCGGTGCCGTCGGTACTCTGGCAAGTCCCGGGATGACTCGCGTTCGCCTAGTTCGCGCTTCCTGCGCGCTCGTCGCTGCCGTGCTCCCGGTCGGCGTGTCCGCGTGCGCGGGGGACAAGAAGGAGGAGCAGAGACCCTCCGAGAGCGAGACTGTGCACAAAGCGCCGCCGGCCGAACCTCCCGCTCCTCCGGAGACCTCGGTTCGCGTCCTCGACGGTGACAGCTCAAAGCCCATCGAGGGTGCGCTCGTCACTGTCGCCAGGCATAGCGCGTTCACCGGGCCGGACGGAATCGCGAGGCTCGAAGTGCCGCGGGAGCGCGTGCGGCTGGGGATCAGCGCACCGGCTTACGGGCGTGAAGCCCGGCGTCTCGACTTCCGCCAGCACCTCGTCGGGACTGTTCGGGTCTGGCGTCCGGATCTTCAGTGGCCGATGTACGGCGTCACGCCCGCGCGCACCCAGGTTCACTCGGGAATCAAGCTCCGGCCGCCTTTCCGCGTCGTCTGGAGCCGCAGCCTGCACGGTCTCCTCGAGTTTCCTGCGGTCGTCTGGAATGGCGTCGCCTACGTCAACAACATCCACGGCACTCTGACTGCGCTCTCGATGCGCAGCGGGCGGGTGCTCTGGAGCAAGCGCCTCGGCACCCTGGCGGCGTCTTCACCCGCCGTCGACCCGAGGCGCGGGGTGCTCGTCGTGACCACGATGAGCCCAGGGAACGTCAACGTGATCTCCATGAAAACAGGGCATGTCCGCTGGCGCTACGCGACCGGGCGCGCCGAGCCCTCGCCGGTGATCAGAGACGGGGTGGCGTACTTCGGGGCCACGAATGGGAACGTCTATGCTCTCGACCTCGACCGTCGCCGTCCGCGCTGGATCTTCCGGGGCGGCGCGAAGATCACCTCGAGCCCTGCACTCGTCGGCAACCGCGTCTATATCGGCGACTACGCCGGCCGCGTCTTTGCTCTAAACGCGCGTACGGGGCATCGCGTCTGGACCGGGAGCGCGGGAACAAGGGTGTACGGGACGGTGGCCGTGGCCGGCGGCCGCGTCTTCGCGCCCTCGGTCTTCTCGGGTCTCTCGGCGCTGTCGGCCCGAAGCGGACGCCTTCTCTGGCGAATCGGCGTGGGTGCCTACCTCTACTCATCGCCGGCCGTCTTCAGGAATCGCGTCTACTTCGGAACGTATGCCGGCCTCGTCTACTGCGCCAACGCACGATCGGGGCGAGTGCTCTGGACGCGCCCCGCAGGCGGTCGCGTTTCAGGCGGAGTCGAGGTCGTCGCGGGACTCGTCTACGCGGCGAGCCTCAAAGACACCATGAACGCTTGGCATTGGCGAACCGGGCGCCGGGTCTGGACCTTCCCGCACGGTGAGTACGTCCCGGTCTCCGGCAACGGCTCGCGCCTGCTCCTGCACGGGTATTCGCGTATCTGGGCCGTTAGGCCCAAACACGGGCGTTGAGCAGGCGCTGACTACTCCTGCTCGCCGAAGAGGAGGGCGTGACCCTCGCGCAGGAAGGGGGTGCGGTCTATGAGCACCGCAATGTCCTCCGGCGGCCACTCGCCTTCCTCCGTCACGTAGCGGTCGATGTAGCGCGGCTCGGTGAGGTCGAAGCGCTCCTCCCCGGGGTCGCGCGCCTCAGCCGGGGAGAGCTTGATCACCTCGCAGGCCACCATCACGGGGACCCCTGCCTTCTTCGCCTCCTTGGCCAGGTCCGTGGTTCCTACCTTGTTCACGAGCGAGCCGTCGCGGAAAACCGTGTCGGCTCCGATCAAGAGGAGATTCACGGTGCCGATGGCATGCTCTGCATCGGGGTCGTCCACGAGGTCGGCGATGAGACCCTCGCCCCGCAGCTCCTCGACGAGCTCGCGACCTTCCCCTCCCGGCTCCGAAACGGTGCAAACCACCCGCTCGGGAGGGGTGTGCACGAGAGCCTCTTTCACCGTCGCCGAGGCCGAATGCGTCATGACGACGCCCTCGATGTAGGGGGAAAGCAGGACCGCGATCGCCTTGGCCGCCCGGTCACGCGCTTCCACGAGCGCGCGGGCCTCGTCGGCCATCTGCTCGGGAGACCGCCCGGCGGCAATCACTCGGCCGAGAGCCCCGGCGATCGCTCCCATCGCCGGACGTGCCCGGACGAGCTCGCGGGCCAGAGGAAGAGGATCGTCGCCGAGCTCGATCGCCTCCGCGACCGCCTCGACCGCCTCTCTGGCGAGCCAGCTCGCTCCGTGCCTGTCGTCCGTGGCGATCCGCTCGACCCGCTCCGTTAGCCTCGTCTGCATCCCTTCCTCAAGCTGGAAACCAGCTCAGCGTATCCGGTTCTGGCCTAAAAGAGAGCGGGCACGGTGAAGGGCGGGCTCGTGCCGATGGTAGCCTGCGGCGGATGGCCGAGATCGAGACCATTACCGTCTCCCTGCCGGATCTAGCGGACTCCGGCGTTCCCGCGGTATCACTCGTCGTCCCGGTCTACAACGAGGAAAAGACGGTCGAGGAGGTCTATCGCCAGTCCGTTGCCGCCCTCGAGAGCCTTGGGCAGCCGTACGAGATCATCTTCGTGGACGACGGCTCCACCGACGGGACGTGGAAGACGCTCGAGCGGCTGCACGAGGGGAACGCAGACCTCCGGGCCGTGCGTCTGAAGCGAAACTTCGGCCAGCACCCCGCGATGCACGCGGGACTCATGCGCGCTCGCGGCGGAGTCGTCGTCACGATGGACGGCGACCTGCAGAACTCGCCCGCCGATCTCCCCAGGCTAGTCGCAGCCGTGGAAGCCGGCGCCGACGTGGCCAGCGGCCGCCGGCCCATCCGGCAGGACTCGTGGGGCCGCACCCTTCCCTCGAAGCTCATCAACGGAATGCTGCGCCGATTCACCTCTGCCGAGATCTCGGATTTCGGCTGCGCCTTCAACGCTTACTCACGCGACGCTCTGACTCCGGTGATAGGCGTCATCGGCAAGCAGAAGTTCACGAAGGCGCTCGTGCTCTCGGCTGGTGCCAGTGTCGTCGAGGTGGAGCTCGACCACCGTGCTCGCGCGGGTCGCTCCCGCTACTCGCCGCTGCGCCTGACCCGCCTCGCCCTGCATGTCCTCGCAGGCTTCTGGCCCCAGCCGATCCAGTGGGCCGGGGTTCTGATCGGAATGCTCTGCGGGACGCTCGCGGCGGTCGCGGGCGTCTGGGCGACCGTGGTCTGGGCGCTGAGAGGCGACTTTCCGGGGATGCTCTATCTGGGCGGGCTCGTCCTCGGAGTTCTTGCGGTACAGGGATTCATACTTGCGCTGGTCGGGGAGTATCTGGGACGGATCCAGCGGGACGTCGAGGGACGCCCGCTCTACACGATCGAGTCCGAGCTGGAATGACACCAAAGCGTGTTCTCGTCACCGGCGGCGCGGGCTTCATCTCGTCGAACGTCGTGCGCCACCTACTCACGACCACGCCCTACGAGGTCGTCTCTCTCGACGCGCTCACGTATGCGGGGAACATGGACAACGTCGCCGACGTCATCGGTCACGAGCGCCTCTCCTTCGTCCACGGAGACATCCGCGACACGGACCTCGTTGCCGAGATCGTCGAGGACATCGACGTGATCGTGAACGCGGCCGCCGAGTCGCACGTGGAGAAGTCGATCGAGGAGGGCGGCTCCGAGTTCGTGACGACCAATGTGGAGGGGACGCAGGTCCTCCTGGACGCGATTCGCCGCAGCCCTGTCGAGCGCTTCATCCTCTTCTCCTCGAGCGAGGCGTACGGGACGGCGTTGAGCGCTCCGATGGACGAGGAGCATCCGCTCAACCCGCGGAGCCCCTATGCGGCGACCAAGGCCGGCGCCGACCGCCTCGCCTACTCGTACTGGACGACATATGGGCTGCCGATCGTGATCGTGCGGCCGTTCAACAACTACGGGCCCTACCAGCATCCCGAGAAGGTCATTCCGCGCTTCATCACGCACGCGCTCCAGGACGAGCCGCTCACTGTGCACGGGGACGGGCACGCAAGTCGCGACTGGGTCTTCGTGGACGACGTCGCCGAGGCGATCGAGGCCGCGATCTCGGCTGAGGCTTCGAAGGTGCACGGCGAAGTGATCAACCTCGCCACCGGCCGCGATCTCTCGGTCGAGGCGATCGCCGACCTGGTGCTCGAGCGGCTCGGGAAGCCTCAGTCGCTGAAGGTGCACACGCCCGAGCGGCCGGGGCAGGTCGACCGGCACATCGGCTCCACGGACCGGGCCGAGCGCCTGCTCGGCTGGCGCGCCCGCACCACTTTCGAGGAGGGGCTCGACCGCACCATCAGGTGGTACGACGAGAATCGGGCGTGGTGGGAATCTCCCCTGCGGACAGAAACAAGCGTCTACTCGTCCTAGGGGCCGGCCCGGCCCAGCTCGGCGTGCTGCGGGCAGCCCGCGACCGCGGCCTCTTCGTCATTGCGCTCGACCGCGATCCCGCGGCTCCCGGCTTCGAGTACGCGGACCGCCGCGCCGTCGTCTCGACGGAGGACGAGCCCGCCATCAGCATGTTGGCCGCGGCGGAGGAGCTGGACGGCGTCATCGCGGCCGGAATCGACTGGCCGGTCGCCATCGCCGCCCGCGTTGCCGCGAGACTCGGGCTGCCTCACCCGCTCACGCCTGAGACAGCTGCGCTGGCGGTCTCGAAGCAGCGCCAGCGTGACCGACTCGCCGAGCACGGCGTCCCGCAGCCGCGCTGGCAGCTGGTGACCCAGGCGCCCGACGACATGGAGGTCCCTTGCGTCGTCAAGCCGCCCGATCGCCAGGGCCAGAAGGGCCTCACCCTCGTCCGCGCCCGCGATCGCCTGGCCGAAGCAGTGGCTGAGGCGGTTTCGGCCTCGCGGACCCATGTGGCGCTCGTGGAGGAGCTGATCGAGGGGCCCGAGGTGACCGTCAACGCGTTTTCGACGGACGGCGTGTTTTATCCCCTGACCGTCAACGACCGTCTCACCGCCGACGAGCCGGCTTTCGGGGTCGCGCTCGCCCACGCCTGGCCCAGCGAGCACAATACCGAAGGGGCTGTGGAGGTCGCCAAGGCCGCCGCGAGCGCGCTGGGGATCGAGAATGGCCCCACCTATACCCAGGTCGTCCTGAGCCCGGACGGGCCCAAGGTCATGGAGCTGGCGGCGCGCGTCGGCGGCGGGCACGACGCCGAGCTCTGCCTCGCCGCGCTGGGAATCGACCTCAACGGCCTCGCGCTCGCCGCGGCCCTCGGGGAGCCCGTCGAGATTCCCGCCCCGCAGCCCGTGGGAGGAGCTTGCGTGCGCTTTCTCGTCGCCCCGCCGGGAACTCTCGAGAGGGTCGAGGGCATCGACGAGGCGCTGGCCCAGGAAGGAATTCTCGACGCGCGTGTCTATCGCCGTCCGGGCTGGATCCTCACGCCACTTCGCCGCGGAGCCGACCGCGCCGGGTTCGTGCTCGCGACCGGAAGCTCACGGAACGATGCGCTCGCCAAAGCCGACCGCGCGGCCGAGTTAATACGCTTCGAGACGGCCGATGCAGAAGCTCTCGTCCCGTAGACAAACCTTTCTCTCCTTCCAGCCCCCTGCGATCGGGCCGGAAGAGGTCGTCGCCGTCACGGAGACCCTCGAGAGTGGATGGCTGACCACGGGCCCGCGCGCGGCCGAGCTCGAGCGCCGAGTCGCCGAGCTGACCGGGGCGAGGCACGCGATCGCGTTGGCTTCCGGAACCGCCGCGCTGCACCTCTCGCTCGCGGGTCTCGGCGTCGGCCCGGGAGACGAGGTGATCACCTCGTCCATTACATGGCCTTCCACCGCGAACGTCGTTGTCCATTTGGGTGCGCGGCCGGTCTTCGTCGACGTCCGCGAGGAGGACCTCAACATCGACCCCGAGCTCGCCGTGGAGGCTGTCACGCCGCGCACGAAAGCCTTGCTTCCCGTGGACCTCGCCGGCCAGCCGAGCGACCTCGATCCCCTCGTCGCCACGGGCCTTCCCGTCGTCGAGGACGCAGCGCACGCAATCGAGGCCGAATACCGCGGCCGCAAGGTCGGGTCGGTCGCGCTCGCCACGTGCTTCTCGCTCTACGCGACTAAGAACGTCGCCGCCGGGGAAGGCGGAGTGGTCACGACCGACGACGACGAGCTCGCGGAATCGATTCGGGAGTTCAGGCTCACGCGTCGAGGAGATGGTTCTCTCTACGACGTTCGGGTCGCAGGCTTCAAGGCCAACCTCTCGGACATCCACGCGGCCATCGCTCTCTGCCAGCTCGACAAGCTCGAGCGCCACGGCGAGATCCGCACCCGGCACGTCGAGGCCTACGACGTCGCGGTGGCCGAGCTTCCGGGGATCACGCCGCTCGCGCGCGACCCGCGCGACCGCCACTCTCTCCACCTCTACGTCGTGAGGATCGACCCTGAGATCGCCGGAGCCGACCGCGACGCCTACCAGCACGCGCTGGCCGAGGAGAACATCGGAACGAGCATCCACTTCCTGCCGGTGCACAGGCTCACGTACTACCGCGAGCATTTCCCCGACCAGCCTGAGCTCCCGATCGCCGAGCGGGCGGGCCGCGAGGTCCTCTCGCTTCCCATTTCGCCGGCGCACACCGACGCCGACATCGCGGACGCGATCCAAGCCCTCCGCCGCGTGCACGCCGGCTTCAGCCGGTGAGGATCAGCCGACCCGTACGCGTCGGCGTCCAGCTGTTCGTCAGCGGCGCCATCATCGCCTACCTCCTCTGGCAGATCGATCTCGGGCGGACGGTGAACCTGATCCGCTCGAGCAACGGCTGGGAGCTGCTCGCCGCGTACGCGATCTTCATGGTCACCACCGTGGGGATGGCCTGGCGCTGGAAAGCACTCCTCGCCTCGAAAGGGATCCAGGAGCCGCTCGGCTGGCTGACGAAGCTCTACTTCATGGGCTACGCGGCCGGACAGGTGCTGCCCACGTCGCTCGGCGGCGACGCGCTCCGCATCACGGCGCACGCGCGTCGCCGCCCTCACGCGAAGGGGGAGGCTGCCGCGGCCGTCCTCATGGAGCGCGCCCTGGGCTCGGCGGGCACGCTCGTCCTCGTTGCGCTCGGGCTCATCGTGGCCATCGGTCGCTACGACAACATCGCCGTGCTCGTATGGCTCGAAGCGGTGCTCGTCGTCGCCGCGGCAGCTGTTTTCGTGCTTCTCTTCTCGCGGCGCGCGAACACCTGGCTGCAGTCTCGGGAGAGCACGAGACGGCTCGCGCGCGCCTTCCAGAGTGTCTGGCTCGCGCTCCACTCTTATCGTGAACGGCCGGGGGTTCTCGGCACCGTGCTCGGCGCCACGCTCCTCCTTCAGCTGGCCCGCATCATCTCCATCTGGTTGTGCGGCGAGGCCGTCGGTGTGGATGTCTCCCCACTCGTCTACGTCGTGATGGGCCCGCTTCTCTTCCTGGTCATGCTGATCCCCTTCACGATCAACGGCCTCGGGGTTCGAGAGGCCTTCTTCATCGCCTTCCTCGGACGCTTCGACGTCTCCGCCGATGCGGCGTTCGCCACCGGGTTCCTTTTCTACGCGGTCTCGATCGGAGCGGCGATTCCTGGGGGGTTCATCATGCTCTGGGAGAGTCTGCGGCGCCCGCCGCCGGCTCAACCTGTTGACGCACCGGGCGCCCGGGTACCGTAGGCGACCGTGAACAGGAAGCTCGTCATCGGGCTGCTTGCCCTGCTCGTTTTCGCCGCAGGAGCCGCGGCGGCGGTCTACGTGTGGAAGCAGCGGAACCCCGCCGACGTCCGCGGGTCCTCCACCGAGGAGTTCGTCACGACCGAGGGACCGGCGACGACGACTCGGCCCGAGGAAGAAGTCCTGAAGGAACCATGGCCGACCTACGGCTTCAACGACCAGCGCACACGCTTCGCGCCGGACTTCTCCCACCGGCCGCCCTACAAGCGTGTCTGGATGGTTAAGGGGAGGAGCCTGCTCGAGTACCCGCCCGTGATCGCCTACGGACACGCGTACTTCGGGACGAACTATGGCCTGTTCTTCGCCGTCGACGTCGAGACCGGCCACGTCGACTGGAAGAAGGACTTCGGCCGTTGTACCGCCTCGTCCCCGCACATCGCGGACGGCGTCGTCTACCAGCCGCTGATGGACCCCTCGCCGTGCGCGAAGCACAACGAGTCGGCGCCGGGGTTCATGATCGCCATGGATGCGGAGACGGGCCAGGTGCTCTGGCGATTCAAGGCCGGCGTGATCGAGACGCCGCCCCTGCTCGTCGACGGGATCCTCTACTTCGGCTCCTGGGACCGGAAGGTCTACGCGCTCGACATCCAGACTCAGAAACCCATCTGGACCTACGAGACGAGCGGCCAGGTCAAGGACGGGCCGGCCTTCGCCGACGGGACGATCTTCATCGGCTCCTACGACGGGAACGTGTACGCGCTCGACTCCAAGACCGGGAAGCTCCGCTGGAAGGCCGCCGCCCAGTCGCGCCTCGGCGGCCACGGCAACTGGTACGCGACGCCTGCGGTCGCCTACGGCCGCGTCTTCATCGGGAACACCGACGGGAAGATGTACGCGTTCGGTGCCAAGAGCGGGAAGCTCCTGTGGGTGAAGAGCACGGGCGGCTATATCTACTCCTCGGCGGCCGTCTGGGAGAAGACCGTCTACGCAGGCTCGTACGACGGCCGCTTCTACGCCTTCGACGCCGCGACGGGTGACGTCCGCTGGAGCTTCCCTGCCGGCGGGCCGATCTCGGGCGCGCCGACCGTCATGGCCGGCGCCGTCTACTTCTCGACCTTCAAGGACCGCACGTTCGCGCTCGACGCGAAGAGCGGGAAGCGGATCTGGAAATTCAATGACGGCCAGTACTCGCCGCTGGTCGCAGACGAGAAACGCGTCTACCTGACCGGTCACCGGCGCGTCTACGGGCTGGAGCCGCAGGGATGAGCGGGCCGGCGCACCCCCGCGCGGCGTCTCCGCCAGGCTTCCATTCGGAGAATGGCCGGAGCCTGAGCTAGATTCACCGCGTGTACGAGGGGCGCACAGTCGCGGTCGTCGTCCCCGCCTACAACGAGGAGGCGCTGGTCGGCTCGACCGTCTCCGGCATTCCCGCCTTCGTCGACAACATCATCGTCGTCGACGACTGCTCGAAGGACGAGACTGCTGTGCGCGCCCAGAACGCCGACAAGCGGGTGGAGGTCATCGCGCACGAGCGCAACCAGGGCGTGGGCGCCGCGATCGTCACCGGCTACCGCCGGGCGATCGCGATCGACGCCGACGTGACCTGCGTGATGGCCGCCGATGGTCAGATGGATCCCGACGATCTCGAGACGCTCGTGCGGGCCATCGCCGTCGACGAGACCGATTACGCCAAGGCCAACCGCCTCTTCACCGGCCAGGCGTGGCAGCTGATCCCGCGCACGCGCTACCTCGGGAACGCCGCGCTCTCGTTCATGACGAAGATCGCCTCCGGTTACTGGCACGTCGCCGACTCGCAGTCGGGCTACACCGCGGTGAACCTCGAGACGCTCAAGCTGCTCGACCTCGACCGGATCTACCGCCGCTACGGCTTCCCCAACGACTTGCTCGTCCACCTGAACGTCTTCAACCGGCGCGTGCGGGACTACCCGTCGCGGCCGATCTACGGCGTTGGCGAGCGGAGCGGAATTCGCCTGCGCCACGTCGTGCCGAAGATCTCGTGGCTCTTGCTCAAGGGGTTTTTCTGGCGGATGGGCCAGAAGTACGTCATCCGCGACTTCCACCCGCTGATCCTCTTCTACATGCTCGGGATTCTCCTGTTCGCAGGTGGGTTCCTCCTGGGGGTCGCCGAGGTGGCGCTGCGGATCTACGGCAACCCGATTCCGAGCGCGACGATCGTCCTCGTCGCTCTCCTCGTCATCTCAGGGCTTCAGCTACTGCTCTTCGCCATGTGGTTCGACATGGAGTCGAACAAGGATTTGCGCTGATCGAGGGCGCTTGTCATCAGGAACGGAAGCTGACTCCAGACCGGTGAAAGTCGCCGTCTTCACGACGTCCTATCCTCGCCACCCGGATGACTTCGCGGGCCGGTTCGTCTCGGGCGCCGTCGAGGGGCTGCGGGAGCGG